>Ga0326513_10000106_pt1 | contig 62164 bp, 50 predicted proteins | sample 2_2465_0518_D_FD_203654 | JGI IMG/M metagenome (GOLD analysis project Ga0326513, IMG submission 203654) | Bovine rumen microbial communities from UC Davis, California, United States - 2_2465_0518 | ecosystem: Host-associated > Mammals > Digestive system > Stomach > Rumen | place: USA...
GGTAGCAAGTATGCTTGAAGTGGCAAAGGCAGGCGGCGATGTGTTTGACGTAGCTATTGAACCGCTGTCATGGGGTATGGTTCATCCTGACGTGATTACGATACAAGCCATGATGCGTGATGCAGGTTTCTCGGTGCCTGATATCAATATGAAGGCATATATGGAAGCACGCCGTCTGACCCAGTCGTTTATTGACGATTTCTTGGGCTACTGGATTGACCCGCGCAACTCGAAGATGACATCGCTGCTTGTAGGCTGCGGTCTGCCGGGCGGTATGATGGGTTCACTCATGGCAGACCTCAAAGGCATACATGCGGCTATCAACAGCAATCTTCGCAAAGACGGTAAGGCAGAATTATCTGAAGACGAACTGCTTGTAGAGTTGTTTGAAGAAGTGCAACGTATATGGCCTATGCTCGGAACTCCGTGCTTGGTAACTCCGTTCAGCCAATATGTGAAGAATGCGGCACTTATGAACCTGTATAGCAAGTCGATGGGTGAAAAGCCGTTCAGCCGCATGGATCCCGCCATGTGGGGCATGATACTCGGCAAAGCAGGCAAACTGCCTGGAGAATTGGCTCCTGAGATTGTCGAACTTGCCAAAGAGAAGGGTTTTGAGTTCTATACCGACGACCCGCAGGCATTATATCCCGATGTACTGCCTGATTACATCAAGCAGATGGAAGAACTCGGCTGGGAACGCGGACAGGACGACGAAGAGTTGTTTGAGTTTGCGATGCACGAGAAGCAATACCGTGAATACAAGTCAGGTCAAGCCAAAGAGCAGTTTAACAAAGACTTGGCAGAACGTATTCAGAAAGCGGCACAAGGCACTGCCGGTAGTGGCGTAAAAGTTGATTTGCAAGAGATACTGCGCGCCAAACGCGAGCAGATGTTCCCTGAAGCACAAGCCATCTGCGCACCTGTTAATGGCAAGGTACTTTGGGAATTAGACTTCAACGAAGTATCGCTTCCGCCGATGAACGGCAAGCGTTTCATGCAAGGAACACCGCTTGTAACACTGCAAACAGTCCATGGCTTGGAGCATGTCTTGGCACCATATAACCTCGAAGTGGTGGCAGCCGAGAAACAGCAGGGAGCAAGCGTTGCGAAAGGTGATGTGCTTTGCTATGTTGAGCCTATTGACATCGTTGAGGAAACGGTCAATGCGGTTAAGGAAGGTGTCAAAGCGGCAAAGAAAGTAGTTAATGCTGTAGCTGATGCTATCAAAGATGCGATAGACAATGGCGACGAATCAGCCGAAACCGCTGAGCACACTGCCGAAGCGCAACCCAAGACCACAGCAAAACAGAGCAACTGGAAATTCACCAAACCGGCTAAGAGATAATATATATCAATAAATCAACGATATACATTATATGGATGGATTTAACAAAAGTACACAGCAAGAACAAATCAACACATCTATTCAATACAACTCATTCTCGGAGGATACTCTCCATCTTATTGATAACTATATAAATGACATACTCAATGGAAGAACAAATGTTTATCGATTCAATTTGCAGGAGCATGCAGGACTCTGCTCTGCAGGTGCGCCGCTCATTGGGGCGTATGCCGTATGCGACTACGCACGAGCAAGCCTTGAGGCAAGCGGAAATGCTTCAACAAGCGAAAGAAAACCGACAAATTGGGAGATAGATGCCAAACAAGAAGAATTAGTGCAACAATGGGCAGAAGCCAAGAAAATATGGATTCCAAATTCTGAACAATGGATAATTTCAACATTTGGTTCTAAAATAGCGCAGGGAGCAGAAGCAAGAGTTTATTACCGTACAGGAGATACATCAGTTATTAAGGAACGTACATCCATATATGCGACATTTGGTAAAGCATTAGAAGCCATCGTGCTACATAATGCGTTATTTCCTGAAACACAAATGTCCGTTATTGGTTTCACTCGTGATTCTGACGGACTTTTTCGCGTCATTCTCACGCAACCCTATATAGGTTGCAGCCGATTGGCGTCAAAAGCAGAAATTGATGAGTTAGTTGCTGCCAAAGGATTCAGAGATAACTATGATGGTCAGGGCGTGAATTATATTAACGACCGGTTGTATTTGGAAGATATGCACCCTGCCAATGTATTCATTGATATAACAACAAACAAACCGACTTGCATTGATTGTATTGTAAAGTTCATCAACAAATCATAAATAACAACAAGAACAAACTAAAATTGCAAAGTTACGATATCGTTGTTAAAATTATTACAAAAGCAGACTTGCAGAGTAACCTGCCGAAGCTCAACACAAGACCACAGCAAAACAGAGCAACTGGAGAAAGGGACTCCTTATGAAATTAATTTTTATGGGACTCAAACTTTGAAACCTATTATTCCATGCATAAAATAAAAGTTTTATTAAAATTTTCATTTTTTTTAATAACCATACTATTCTTTTTATCATTATTTGCTTCTAATGAAAAGCAATTAGGTTGTGGATATTGGTATGATATTGAGAATAAATGTATTTTTGGGCCCAGTATTGATATACCACCCTCTATTGAAAAATTTGAATATAATAATGATTATATCATTGTTGAACAAAAGCCACAAGAAAAAGAAGATATTATATATGAAAGAATTTATAATTATCCTTTAGGAAGAGACACAACATATTATTGGATTATTTTCAAAAAAAGGAATACTTATTATGGACCAATTATATATGATGATATGCAAGAAATATTGAAAAATGAAAGAATAAATATTACTATCAAATAATCAGCTGTTGCGAGTGGAGTTCCTATACAGTATATTCATTACTAATCTTTGGGCAAACGTTACACGAAAGATAAGACGCTATTTGCAAATACAATGGAACTAAACGGCAGAGTGTGTTTATGCGGGTTACTACCTCCGGACCGACCGTAAGGAGAAACCCGGCGGAACAAGAGACAAAATCCGCCGAACCTACCAAAGCACCCCAGCAGAGCAACTGGAAATTTACAAAACCGGCAAAGAAATAACACCCCTATGCTTGCATATTCAAAAAACTTTTTATAATTTTGCAACCGATATTAACCCAACAACACATAAGCCAATGGAATAAACCTCTAATCCGTCACCAGACGGACACAAGACATACATAATCAAACATTTGCTTTATTAAGGATAATTTCAATCTTCGACACATTGTAAATAGGTTTCCGAGATATAGCAAATGTTCGCACGCAAGTGTGGACATTTCTGCATATATTGGAACCTATGGGAGTCGAAGCCCGAAATTACCAATATAATATGAATCAGCAGTCAGCAGGATGTTCGCACTTTTTCTATGTTTATGCTGACTCAACAAATAAGCCCCAAAAAGCCATTTGGTTCATTTGTGATTAGTATGTAATTTTGCAACAAATTAGCTGAATAACAAAAACGAGATATAAAAAAACGGAGCAACGCCGAAAATCCGATCAAAGAGTAGGCAATTAAAAACAACTTAAAATCATGAAAAAAAAGTTTTTATTTATTATGCTTGCATTGGTCACAACCATTTTTGCATGCAATTCAGGATGTACTTCCGCAAAACAAGATCCTACAAAGTTTACTTCTGAACAAGATGTAAAAGATTTCTGCTGCGGCAAATCATTTTCTATTCCGATGCTTGGTAACTACTCAACTAACAATGCTTCTGACATTACAGTCCAAAGTTATTCAGGGAATACAGCTACCGTACGAATTAATTTTGACTGGGCTGGAGATAAACTTTCTGCTAATTTCAGAGTTAACAAAGAAACTGGTGAATATGAGTTGTTTAGATAACAAATTATCAAACTTATAACTATTGTTTAACAACTATATTATTAATGTTATGGATATTTATGATTTACGAGTGTTAGAAATAATCATTCAGATTATTCAAACAGTTGCACTAATTGTTATATTTGTAAAAATAAATAAGAAATGGTAATTTCAATACCATCTAAACGGTATTAATCAATAAATAATTAACTTTATGGAACAAAGTAAAATTGACTGGTTTGTTGCGAACAACAGCGGCAAATTATCATCCGACAAGATGGCTCTTGTTACGGAGAAAATGAAAACAATTAGCGACGACAAGTTTGCTCTCATTCAAACAACATCGCTGATGAGTCCGACTCTCGTATGGGTGATTTCATTCTTCTTTGGCTATCTCGGTATTGACCGTTTCATGATTGGCAGTGTTGGTGCAGGTGTCGGCAAACTTCTGACTTTCGGCGGTTTTGGTCTTTGGTGGCTGATAGACCTGTTCATTATTGGCGGAAAGACAAGAGAAAACAACTTCAAGAAGATTTCTGCGTTCATGCTGTAATTAACGGAATTATGCCTGCTTGTACCAGTGGTATGAGCAGGCATGATTTTCAAAATCATGCAATTATGCAAGACTTACACACTATTGATATGTTCATTTCAATGAACGGAGATAAGTTGCCTGAAGACAAATTGTCTGAACTGAAAACAGCATTTTTGAATTGTACAGATTCCCAATGGAACACAATAAGATTCTTGGAACTGAAAGAACCTAACACTATGTTATTAATCTCTTTCTTTGTGGGATATTGGGGCATAGAACGATTTATGCTTGGTAGGAAAGGGAGTGGAATACTTAAAATGTTTGTCTTTCAGCTCTCTTTAATCGGTGAAATAGCTTGCATTTTCTTATTCATTGCCGAACAAACGGCATTGGGAATCTTATGCCTCATACTGTTTTTAGCAGGAGTGGCATGGTGGATTACAGACCTGTGCTTGGTGCGTGGGATGACAAAAGAATATAATTACAAACTGATAAATAAAATGTTAAAAGTATGAAAATAAAAATCATTATTGTCCTTGTTGGTATTTTTATGCTTTGTATTACAAGTTGTGGCAACTCTGGAAAGCCCAAACAATATACAGAGGAAGAATTAACAGAGATTGTACACAACGAAAGCGATAAACTCTATAACAAGATTGCAGGCACTTGGAAGACCTCAAATACATATAGCAATGGTCATGGTTTTTATATGGAAATGACCATTCGTAGCGACCATTCATTGGTTTGCAGAGCAGTAGATGCGAGCGATGGAGAAATCTTCGGCTCTTTGAGCGGAGACTGTCTGGTAAAACCGAATCTCTCGCAGTATTTGGAACACATGTCACTGACTGATGAAGAAAAAGAGGCTTGGAAATCTGAGTTGGTGATAATCCGATTCGATGATGGCAGCTCTGAAACCTATGAGTTGAACGGAAACCGTTTGGAGTCGGAAGATTATACATTCTATAAAAAGTAAAAAAGTATGAAAAAGCTTTTATCAATCATCGCATTATGTGCGATGTTTTCAATGTCTTTTGCGGATACAAGTATCGGGAAATGTCAATTCAGAGGGGAACAGCCACCTCATTGTATGAGTACAGGCACAACCCGTATCTATTATTACGAGATGAGTTCCTCATCGGAAAGCAGAGGCGGTACGGAATACAAAAAATGTACAGGTAATGTATGGGTTATCTATCATCAGGCGAGCGAGGTAAAACGCATACAGGTTGAAACAACCAACGGAAGCGTGCAAGTTTGCTATGATTTCTAACCATTGAGCAAAACTCAACATATACATAGAAAATATAGTGTATTCACTCCACTTCATTTATTAACGGTAAAATATCTAAAAAGACAAAGTTGTGAATTATTGCTGATGCGCAAATAAAAGGAAACTAACCGAAACTAAGAAGGTTCCAATTCAAGTTTCGCAGGTACATAACTACTTGCGAAACTTTAATTTATTTGATATTCTATCGTTAGACATAAGTAACATTTTGCGGAGTGAAAAAAAAAGCTACTGAAGTCAAAATTTAACTATTTGCCACTTTGCGGTGTCAGGAAGTTGCCGGTTTCTTCTCTCGTCCGTCTCAAGTAGTTCTCCCGATAAAATAAGTTAAAGATTAGGGCGATGAAATTGTGTCAAAATTAACTGATTATCGCTTTTTTCGACCCGAATAACGAAAGGTCAGGCGGGGCGGTACGGGGAGAATATTAATCAAAGCCAACATTGACAAAGTAAAAAAGTTTTTCAAATAAGTTGCATTGCTTTCAAAAAATAGTATTATTGGTGCAATGTGTTTATTGGAAAAACGGACAAAAAGTTCAAGTTGCATTTGTTGCAAAAGTTGCAATAATATGTGTTTTTGTGCGCATATATGCGTTTCGGCTAATCACAGCGTCTTCGATCCGCTCATTCACGAGTGCGAGAATCCTTTCTTTTCACTCTACATACGATACATAACTTCCACGCACGCATTTCCAGCGACCATCGTTGAGCAGTGTGACTTGGTCGCCATATACGCCGCTTATCTTGTCGCCGTCTGCGTTGCAGGCATACCAGTGTGAGCCTTGCTTGATGAGCCAGCAGCCATTCCAAAAGATATAAGGTGATTCGTCTGAATAGAAATCAACCTTCCTACCGCTGCAATGATACACATCCCAGTAACCGGCACTGAGTTGAACGGCTATATATCCCCACGGGTAATATAATATCTCCTTCCCGTATATTCCATCTACCAACTCGCCATCCTCATCCGCCAAATACCATGTGTTGCCTCGACGGACGCGGTAACAGCCGTTATAAAGCAAGTTTATTTCGTCACCATAAAGAATTGAAGAACCATTGCGGTAGATATACACCCTACTGCCTGACAGACGCACCTGACAGCCGTTGCGCAGGTCTTGGTAATGCTCCGTGCAATACTCCGGTTTGCGGGTTGTCATTTCGTGGTCGGTGTCCTCAAACCATAAATTGTATTTGTCGGAAACGACATACTGCGCCTGCATCGAGAGGCTCGCCATTAAGACCATCAATAATGTAATGACATTCCGTTTCATAAGGCTTTCGTATTAAGGTGTTGGACAATCGTTTACTTTATCTGTATCAAATAGCGTGCCAACGGATTTGATACCCGCTGTGGTGATGTCATCTGTTCATCTGGATTTGTAATCCCAACGAACAAGAAGATAGTTTTATCAGTAATTCATGGTTGAGGCGGTCGGGTGGCTGATGAGATTACCTGTTCAGATAATTGTGTAGATTCGGCATTGGCGCAAAATCGAAACTTATCGAAAAATTATTGCTTTTATCTTTGACTTTTTCAGAGATTATTTGTAACTTTGCATGTTCAATATTATCAACAGACATCAATAAATCAATAGACAACAAAAAACATCAATAGACGACAATAAACATCAATGAAATCAATGACATCAATAAAGACAATGAACAAATGTTTCGATGGCAAAACAAAAAATGGTAAATGAAAAACCAGTAAATTATATAACACCAACATATCATGAAAAAGTATAATTTCAATGCAGGACCGAGTATCCTGCCACAAGAAGTGATTAAACAAACAGCCGAGGCTGTGATTGATTTTCAAGGCGAAGGTTTGAGCATATTGGAGATTTCTCACCGAGCCAAGTATTTCCAACCCGTTGTTGACGAAGCAGCAGCACTGATGAAAGAACTGCTTGAAGTACCTGAAGGTTACTCAGTTATCTTCCTCGGCGGCGGTGCAAGTCTGCAATTCTGCATGGTGCCATTCAACCTGATGGAGAAAAAATCAGCCTATCTCAACACCGGTGTCTGGGCAAAGAAAGCACTCAAAGAAGCTAAAGGATTCGGTGAGGCAGTTGAAGTGGCAAGCTCGGCTGATGCCAACTTTACGTTTATTCCGACCGACTACGAGATTCCGCAAGATGCTGACTATTTCCACATTACGACCAACAACACTATCTACGGTACAGAGTTGAGCGACAGCAAGTTGGCTGATATATATAGTAAGTTAGGTCGTGTGCCGTTGGTTGCAGATATGTCGTCCGACATTTTGAGCCGTCCGATTGATGTCAGCAAATACGGTCTGATATACGGCGGTGCACAGAAAAACCTCGCTCCTGCAGGCGTAACGTTTGTAATCGTAAAGAACGACATGCTCGGACATGTGAGCCGTTATATCCCTACGATGCTGAATTATCAGACGCATATCGACGGCGGTTCGATGTTCAACACGCCACCGGTGCTGCCTATCTATACAGCCATGCTGACCTTGCGCTGGCTCAAAGCCAACGGCGGCGTTAAATGGGTTGAGAGCCGCAACAAAGCCAAAGCAGAGCTACTCTACGATGCCATCGACCACTCAAAGATATTCATCGGAACAGCTAGCACCGATGATCGTTCGCGCATGAACGTATGCTTCGTGCTGAAGCCTGAATATCAAGACTTGCAAGACGACTTTATGAAATTCGCTACAGAACGCGGCATGGTAGGTGTCAAAGGACATCGCTCGGTGGGCGGCTTCCGCGCGTCAATCTATAATGCAATGGATATTGAAGGCGTACAAGCCCTCGTTGACTGCATGAAAGACTACGAGAGGAAAATTTGAAAGGCGAAAATTGAAAAGTGAAAGGTGAAAGTTCTTACGACTCACTACTAATATCTCACAACTATGGCTGACGAAACGGTAATACAACTCTTTGAAGGCAAAAAGGTTCGCATTGTTTGGAACGAACAAGAGGAGAAATACTATTTTTCCGTTGTTGATATAGTTGAGGTGCTGACGGAAAGCAGTAATCCTACTGATTATCTTAAAAAGGTACGAAAACGTGACCCTGAATTAAATTCGTTCGTGGGGACAAATTGTCCCCAGGTAGAAATGCTCACACATACCGGGAAAAAGCGCAAAACCTTAGCCGCTGACCTTGAGGGTATTTTCCGCATCATTCAGTCCATACCGAGCAAGAAAGCAGAGCCTGTCAAGCGGTGGCTTGCCGAAGTGGGCGCACAGCGTGTTGACCAGATGATTGACCCTGAGCAGACTTTTCAGATGGCAGTTGAGGACTATCGCCGACAAGGTTACAGCGACCGCTGGATAGCAGAGCGCATGAAATCCATACGTATGCGCAAAGAGCTGACCGACGAATGGGAACGCTCCGGCATACACGATTCCAAAGACTTTGCCGTACTGACCAACATCCTCACACAAGCATGGAGCGGTATGACCACAGGAGAGTACAAACGATTCAAAGGTCTGACCAAAGAAAACCTGCGCGACAATATGACCAATATCGAACTTGCGCTCAACACCCTTGCAGAAGTGGCTACCACCGAGATTTCCAAACAACGTAATCCCCAGGGGTTTAACGAAAGCAAACAGACAGCGCAAGCAGGCGGCAAAATAGCCAACAATGCCCGCAAAGATTTGGAAAAAGAGTTAGGTCACAGCGTAGTAACGCCGCTCAAAGCAACCGATTATATTCACCCGATTGAAGAAGCAGAAGCCAAAGAACTCCCAACTGATAATTCAGAAAAATAATAAATATCATGAAACTCTTAATCGCAACAGAAAAGCCCTTTGCCAAAATCGCCGTTGACGGCATCAAGCAAGTGGCAGAGAAAGCAGGCATGCAGATTTGCCTGCTTGAAAAATACACCGACAAGCAACAACTGCTTGACGCAGTGGCAGACGCTGACGCAATGATTGTACGCAGCGATATTGTTGACGCTCAAGTACTTGACGCAGCAAAGCAACTCAAGATTGTTGTCCGCGCCGGAGCCGGATACGACAACATAGACCTTGAGGCAGCCACGGCGCACAAGGTATGCGTGATGAACACACCCGGTCAGAACTCCAACGCAGTAGCCGAATTGGCATTAGGACTGATGGTTTATGCCGTACGCAATTTCTACAACGGCACATCGGGCACCGAACTGAAAGGCAAACGCCTCGGCATACACGCCTATGGCAACGTAGGGCGCAACGTGGCACGTATAGCCAAAGGATTCGGCATGGAGATATTCGCCTACGATGCCTATTGTCCCGACGAAGCCATGCTCAAGGACAATGTTACCCCACTCCACTCTGCCGAAGAATTGTATGAGAAATGCGATATAGTATCGCTGCATATCCCTGCAACACCTGAAACCAAACAGAGTATCAACAAAGCATTGCTCAGCCGCATGCCTAAAGGCGCACTATTGGTCAACACAGCACGTAAAGAAGTGATTAACGAGGACGAACTTGTTGAACTCATGGCAGAACGTCAGGACTTCCGTTACGTAACCGACATCATGCCTGCGTGCCATGACCAATTAGCCGAACAATTCAAAGGACGCTATTTCGCCACACCCAAAAAGATGGGGGCACAAACAGCCGAAGCCAATATCAATGCCGGCATCGCTGCCGCACGACAAATAGTTGACTTCCTCAAAAACGGCAACCGCAAATTCCAAGTTAATAAATAGATGTTCGCACTATTCAAAAAAGAATTTCGCTATTTCTTCAGCACTCCGATTGGATATATAGTGTTGGGACTATTTTGGTTGGCAATAAGCCTGTTTCTATGGGTTATACCTGGCCAATACAACATTATTGATTCCGGCTATGCCCAATTAGATGGTTTATTTCAGTTGTCGCCATGGCTATTTATGTTCTTGTGTCCCGCAGTGTGCATGCGCATGTTTGCTGAAGAGCGGCAAAATCATACATGGGATCTATTAGTAACCAAGCCAATCCAACTATGGCAAATAGTATTAGGAAAATTCCTTGCTGCGTGGGTTCTCACTATTATAGCATTACTTCCTTGTATCTTTCACTATTGGGTTGTCTATTCGCTTGCCGAACCTGTCGGGAATGTAGATAGCGGAGCATTTTGGGGAGCCTTTATCGGATTATTATTCCTCACAGCCACTAATTGTTCGGTTGGACTATGGACATCCGCAATAACAAAAAGTCAGATAGTGGCATTCATTTTAGGACTGCTGATATGTTTTTTGCTTTTCTATGGTTTCGACTTGGTAAGCGGATTATTCAGTAAAGGCAGCACTGTTGAAGCAATACAAAATATAGGCTTTCATTCACACTATAAGTCTATCAGCCGAGGTGTGATTGATTCACGCGATATTGTCTATTTTATCGGCGTATGCGCACTCTTTTTGCTTATCACCATACAAATGCTTAGCAGACGTAAATAATTCGATATGACACATATAGGCTTATTATCTGACACACATGGATATTTAGACGAACGCATATTTGAGCACTTTGCACAATGCGATGTCATCTGGCATGCAGGAGATATTGGCTCAGAAGAGGTGCTCGACAGATTGCAATCATTCAAACCGACACGCGCCGTATATGGCAATATAGATGGTTACCAATTACGCTATCGACTGCCTGAAATCGACCGATTTAAATGCGAAGATGTAGATGTGTTTCTAACACATATTGGCGGCTACCCGGGTAAATATGACATCAGAGTTAGAAATAAACTATACGCCATGCCCCCTAAATTATTTGTATGCGGACATAGTCATATACTAAAAGTCAAATATGACCCACGCCTGCAACTCTTGCATCTCAACCCCGGAGCAGCAGGTAAATATGGCTTTCAGTTAGTGCAGACCCTTATGCGCTTTGATATTGACGCTGACAAGATTGAAAACCTTGAAATCATAGAACTTGACCATAAGAGTTGTACCGAATTGTAGGATTTATATGCCAAAAGGGTGGATTTTGTTTCCAAAATGGATTTTTTATGTTATATAACATTTAAAAAGTGTCCTAAATAATTTGCCCGTGTGAAAAAAAAGTAGTAATTTTGCTTTCGTCATTGAGAAATGAGAAGTACAGGTTATCTCCTGTCATAACAAAACTAAAACAACACAATCTTTTTTGTACCTTTAAAAACAAACTAATACCATAAAAGATGAGCCGCTGTGAAGCGGCTCACTTTTGTATATGGCTAATTGGCTGAATTACTTATCGAACAAATAACCATCGTAGGACACACTAAGGACGCTATCAGACACAGAGATTGTGACTTTACGTGCTACGAATACAGCGTCAGAATTGGTTTTTACAAATAGTGTAGTCGCATCTGATATAGCACGCTGAACAGCAACCGTATCAATCAGCAAAGTCACGTTATCATCTTTAGGACGATACACAACAGGTATAATGCCATCCTTAATATCAGAATACGGAATATCATACGCATAAGATTCTATAGGTCGGAATGAAGCATAATTCCCTTGCGGACAATCATATTTATGAGTTTCCAAATATGGCGGAATATAGTAAGCCGCAATTTCACGATAAGTGGACTTGTACTCTTGATCATCGTTGTCAGCATTATGATAAGAAGCAAAACTTTTCACCCACTGACTGATAGCATCATATCCATAAGTATCACGAACATACCATATTTTATCATATATTTTCTGAGCCTCATTTTCACCAACATACTCCGTCAAGACCATCTTGACCTCACTTATTGACGACAATGGTAACTCCAAATTGTATTGATCAAATACTCGTTGGATTTGTCTTGTAATGATTTTTTCTGAAATATAGTAATAATTGAAAGGATGCGCTGAAGTGATAATAAACAACAAAGCAAACGACAGCACAATCCTTGTGAATGGTCGTTGCCTATAGATTAAGACGAAAATACATACTGCGTAGTACCAAAGAAGCAAAGTAAGCAAATATAGGCGCGGTGCTGTAATGCCATAATCCATAAACCGTCTGACTACGCCAACACTCATTAGAACTAACAATGGGAAAATAGCAATAGGTATCCATCGAGTCAGCAACTTGCTAAGCATCGAATCGCTGTCTTTTACAGAAGGATAAAGAACAAAATAGCATAACAAATAGCCTACCATAACGATAGTTACTAATACCGACAACATTCCCTTTGGCAACTCAAAGGTAAAGAGGATATAAAAAGCATAAATATACAGAATCAACATATATAGTCCTAACAGTGGTAATAGGACATACACAACTATAGTTCTGAAAACCTTAGGGATTTCTGTAAAATGATAGTTTTTTTGCTCTTTATATGGTATGAGGCTTAAGAATAATAGTCCCGGAATAAGTAACCCGCATAATATACATATGGTTACCAGCACTTCGTCAGATGGGTTGAATTGAAAAAGTTCAATAATACCAACTAAAAGCAAAATTAGTCCGCCACATAACAAAAATGCCACAACACAACTAATCAGAAAAGCCGCTAATATCTTGCCTGTGAAATGCCACATCTTCACATCATCGCACTCACGAAGGAAAGGAACAATGGGAAAAAATAAGATAAAGCAGACTATCAATGTAGCATTGCCTATAAGAAAACCAATATTATCTGTCGGTATTTCATCAACAAAAATTAAGCGCAGGCAATAAGCAGCCCAAACCAAAAGTATGAATCCTTTGCCTACATAATAAAGTTTCTTATCCACCCCATCTTCACACCATAAAGTAATCACGCAATCCAACAAAAAACCGACAGAGAAAAAGTAAATCAGAACACCTTCAGTTTTAGTAATGTCGTCTTTCTCAACACACACTCCTAATAACACCGTTAAAGCAAGAAGTAAAATCGTAGCAATAGGGAAACGATTCCACACTACAGATAATCTTTCAAATAAATTACTGAAAGAAAACATAGATTTAAAAGATTGTTTTTCCATTTTTTTAATTTTTAAAGGTTAGACATGATATTTTTACAAAGTATTGAATTATCAAAATGTTTCAGAAGCACTTGCTCTCGTTCGACTGCTTGTTGACTATCGAATTGTTGGCTCATAAGTTGCCGGCATCTCATCGCCATCTGTTTTGGATCGTCCTCGATAATGCACAATTGCTTCAACTCCGTACCTTCTACCATTTTTGTATTAACTACGACATAACGCCCTTGATACAAGACATTTAGAAGTTTCAATTTCAATCCTGTAGCCTGATGGGTGACAAGCAGATGTATATGTGCATTACGCACAAATTGATCTAATTCATATTGTGTAGGGTCAGCAACTAAATGTACCTTCGGCAGGTTAGATACCATTTTCTCCAAACGTTTTGAAGGATTGTGTCCGGCTATTATAACTTCTATATCGCCAAGCAATGGTATGATTTCAGAACATATATATTGTGCCGCCAAATCGTTTTCCGGCACACTCAGATTGCCATGATAGAGAATATATTCACCACTACCAAGTGCTATATCAACATGCTCGTTGGCATGAAAACATGGCACATACACAACCTTCGTGTTAGGATAAGCGAGTTGAAAATGACGTTCATCGGCATGCGAAAGAGCAAAGATAACATCTGCTTGACTTATTGTTTTTTCAAATCTGCGAAGTTTACGCGCCTCAATAGAATAATATACCTTTTTAGAGAAAGAGCGAGTAGCCTGAGCCAACTGCAAATAGTAATCATGCTCGACATTACACTCACGGAAAAACTTCTTCCTTTTGGCAAGCAAAGGGTGATTAAAAAAATAGCACGTAACTAACCCCTCAAACAAAATCGGGTGATTATCGGCAATCAGTTTATCAAGTAGTTCATTGTTAGCGCGTGTCAACACCGCGTATGGCAATATACTTAATTGCCTGAACATTGACATATTACGTTTGTAATAATAGACTTTTGCACATAGTGATTCAAGTTCAGAATAATGTTGTAGTTTACCTTTATACGTACAATGCAGAATAATTTTCACACCGGCTTGATATAGTGCTTTAATACGATAATACACATCTATAGCACCTCCATAATTAGCCGGATATACTATATCAAACGAAACTATATGCAAATAATTATCCTGCATATGATTGAGATACGACTATATGCGGATAGGCAAAACTGATACCCTTTTCATTGAAAGTCTTATATATATTTTCATTAAACCAAAAAAATACAGTCCAATAATCATCGGCATTACACCAACCTCTCACTGTAATATCAATACTACTATCCGACATTTTTCCTAATACAATAGTATATTCCGGATTGGTCAATATCATTGAATTAGATTCCAACAGATTGGAAATTACCTGTTTGGCATTTTCAAAATCCTCACCATAATCAATCGAAACACTCCAATCAACCCGTCTGATATCTTGCTTGCTGACATTGATAAGACTATTGCCCGTGGCGACACTATTAGGCATTATGATTGTACGGTTGTCGGTAGTTAAGAGTATGGTATGGAATATCTGAATTTCCTTAACCGTTCCGGAAAAGCCCTGAACATCGACAAAATCGCCAACCTTATATGGTTTGAACATCAGTATCAATACACCTGCCGCAAAATTCGATAGTTGCCCACTTAAAGCCATACCTATCGCCATACCCGCAGCGGTAAATAGAGCCGCAAACGATGAGGTTTCAATGCCGAGCGTAGCAATGATAGCAACAGCAAGCATCAAGTTGAGAACCACTCGCACTAAACTACCTAAAAACGATTGTACAGTACGGTCAACTCTTTCGCGTTGCGAACGTTTTTCAATCAACTTATCAACCAACTTGATTACCAAACGTCCGATAAAATAGACAATAACCGCGGCAATAATGCGCTTACCCAAATCAACGCCTGAATCTAAAAGACTATCCCATAGTATCTGCAATGATGAGCCTACATCACCACCTGACTGTATGGCTTCTTTTACTCCAGCCTGCGCTTCTCTGATTGTATTGATTGTAGAATCTACTTTATGGTCAACTTGTAAATTTGCTACTTGGTCGGTTTGAAACATTTTTCGATCTTATTCTTTAAGTTTTATTATAAATTCCGACATATCACTTTTCTTGACATTGAGAAAATCCATTCCCACTGCACGACACCCTTCTCCATCGGTATCTTCGCGGTCGCCAAACATAAGCGTTTGGTCAGAAGTTGTTCCAAGCATGTCTAATACACGCTGAAAACTTCTCGGACAAGGTTTCAATCCGCCTAACATTGGTCCGTCGGCAATTACGTCGAACAAAGTCTGGTCAATACCAAGTGCTTCAAGTTTTTCATGCGTCCAAGCATAGTCCGAAAAAACTGCCATTTTCACACCATGCGAATGGTAATAATTAAGCAGAGGCTTTACCCATTCATTGACAGGGTGCTTTTGACCTATTAGTCTGACCATCAAAGGCATATAAGAAGTCTCATACCACTCCTGGGCTTGCTGACGCGTCGAACCATGCTTGGTGCCTATAAGTCTATACTGCGTATCGCGAAATTGCTGTTCGGACTCAAACTCACAGCCACTTAATCGACGACGAACAATACGCTCTGACAACATCCAAAAGGCTTTGAGCGGATCGCTCAAAACCAATTGGATGGGAAGATGACGGTTATTATAAAGTGTGCCATCTAAATCAAATATGACGGCTTGATAATTCAATCGTTAAGCACTAATTTTTTGAATTTAGCATGACGCTTTTCGTCTTGCATCAATAGATTCATCTTGAACTGCCCGTCACGACTACCTTCGGCTATACAAGCAGCCTTGAATTGTTCGAACGAATTAGCAACCATACGATGTGTAATCGGGTCTTTAACACGGAACGAAGCACGTTTGGCATCGTACTCGATATTCATTTCCTTCAGTTTTTTGTCAACGAAGGCAGTAAACGCTTCTGCTTGTTCTTGCGTAACTGATTGGTCTTTGAACTCATAATAGAAATGATAAGCAGAAAGTTCCAAATCGGCAAATCCAACAAAAAATGCAACTTCAAGTTTGAGTTCTTTTTCAGCTTCGTGAACTGCTTCTATAAACTGACGCTCATGCAGTTTTTCACCGGTCATAGTAACTATGCCATTCACCTTTTGAATCATGTGCACTGTCGGTGTATTTTCAAACTTAGGTCCAACTTGCAGAAGGTCGTTCATATTATAGCGGTACAGACCTGCATAAGTTGTTACAAACGGACAATAGCGTTTGCCTTCCTGGAGTTCATGCAACTGTAAGAAAGTCGGATTTTCTTTGCCCAAATCATCTTCGGAAATAAACTCATAGAAGTGGAAATGTGGGAACATTACCGTATTGTTGGTATCGTCAAGCACGAGACCAAAACGACATTCCGACGAGAAATAGCCAAACTCCTGATGCAACATCTGACTTGGAAACCAGTCTTTAAACTTCTCTGTATATACTCTTGTATTACCACATTTCCAAGTGTTAAGAATTTGTAAATTAGGCCAATAATGTTTTGGCAACGGACGCCCTACTCTTTGCTTCAAATCACGCAATTCTTTGGCACGTGCTGGATTTGGTTTGAGGTATGGCTTAAGTGCTTCACGTATTTCCGGCTCTATATTCACTTTGTCCGACATCGTACCATTTTCAATATCTTTCACATACTCGTCATACCACTCATCCACATTCTTCTGCAATTCAATGATCGTTGACGGATTAGCCGTAACCACAAGTGTTACACTATATTCAATACCCATACGAATGATAGCATAATATCTTGCTGTATAGTCCTTGATTGCAAACACATCGGCTGGCGAACAATAGAGTTTTTTTACAAAATTAGGGCAATCGCGTTGAGTTACACCTGACACAGAACCATAGAACGTTCCATCCGGTGCCTCACCTTCTTTAACCTTTCCAACAATAGAAACTATCTTACCACGAAAGACGTCGTGACGCATGCGTATAAAATTATACAACCACACTTTGGTTTCCTTACCATAGACATTGTTCAAATACACGTCGGTGATAGGAATCCACTTTGGCTCTTTGGTAGTTCCGGAAGTGGTGGCATACAATACAGGTTTACCCGGGAAAAGGATGTTTTCACCGCCATTTTTATGTTTTTCAACGTATGGTCGCAAATCTTCATAATCATTTGCTGGCACATATTGCTGGTACAAGCGATATAATTCCAGACCATTCTTAGCCTTCAAGATTTCTGCAAAATGGTGTTCTTTACCATATTCGGTATCTTTGGCATATTCAAGAATACCGCGCAATGTTTTTTCACTTGTTTGTTGTGGATTACGACTTGCTTTTTTCAAAATCATCCACTGAATACCTCCTGCTGTGGTCAGCAGGAAATTAGGAATAAAAGGATTTGTTTCTCCGTTCATATAATTAGTGTTATCTAAATATTAGTAAGCAAATTTACACTTTTTAAGTGATATAGGCGTAATATAAGCGCATAAAAAAACAAATACTTAACACTATTTAATCAATGATAAGTAAAAACCACATTGTAGTGTTAAGTAAATATAACATGTTTTTCATTTCCAATAGTTGTTGCTGCGCCATGTCCGGGATAGACTTTGGTATCTTCAGGTAGTGTAAGCAAACGATTAGAAATTGAATCGAATAATTGTTCTGTATTACCGTAAGGCAGATCTGTTCGCCCATAGCCATTGCAAAAGAGCGTATCACCTGAAAATAATATGTCGGGGGCCTCGTCTTGATGCAATAGAAAACACAACCCTCCCGGAGTATGCCCGGGAGTAGCAATGACAGTGAAATTCAGATTTCCAAACTGGAGTTTTTGATTATCTGTCAGAGGATTGATTGATGTAATGATTTCCGAATTATGCGGCAATCCGAACCACGATGCTTGCAACTCAAGAACATCAATCAAGGGTCGGTCGAGTTCCGAACCATAAGGTAGAAGTCCGTAGCGTTGGTTGATAAGCGCATTTCCAAACTGGTGGTCAAGATGGAAATGAGTGTTCAACAAGGCTATAGGATTCAAATGATTAGTTTCTATATAGTCAACCAGGGTCTGCTGCTCTTGCTCTGTATAACATCCGCAATCAATAATAACTGCATTGTTTTGAGAATCGGAAATGACGTAAGTCAATTCCATGAATGGATTGAAAATAAATGTCTTAAGCATAATCAAAGAGGCAGATAAACGGCTTTTTTGGTTTTGAAATACTCTTCTTTGAAAAATTCCGATACGTTATAGAGTGAGGCTATTTTTCTGAAAGGAAGAATTTCGTGCTGCAACTCACCGCCTTTGAGGCATATAAGTCCATTGGGCAGTGCATTATGCTGATTAGGCGATACATTTTTTTTCACCAACCTCACGAGGTCGGACAATGGCATTACGGCACGGCTGACAACAAACTCATATTTACCTTTTTCCTCTTCGGCACGGCATTGCTTCAATTCTACATTTTGCAGACCTATGGCATTAGCAATTTCGGTTGCCACTCGGATTTTTTTACCTATAGAGTCAATAAGTGTGAATTGACAATCCGGAAACATAATAGCAAGCGGAATGCCGGGAAAGCCACCTCCAGTGCCAAGGTCAAGAATAGTTGTTTGCGGTTGAAATTGCAATATCTTGGCTATTGCAAGCGAATGGAGGATATGGTGTTCATAGAGATTATCAATATCTTTACGCGAGATTACATTGATTTTAGCGTTCCACTCCGGATATAAAACACCAAGAGCAGCAAATTGCTGCTCCTGACTTTCTGTCAAAGAAAAATATTTTCGTATCAGTTCCATTTATTATTCTGCATCTTCTTCAGGTGCCATATTGGTGAATACATTCTGAACGTCTTCGTCCTCCTCGATTTTATCCAAGAGTTTTTGTACGCTCTCACGCTGTTCGGCTGTAACTTCCTTATAGTCGTTAGGCAAACGAACAAATTCACAACTATTGATTTCAAAACCATTGTCTTCAAGATATTTTTGTATCTGACTATTGGCTGCAAAATCACCTGAAAGGATTATATTATTTTCTTCGTCTTGACCTACTTCTTCAACTCCGTAATCGATAAGTTCGAGTTCGAGTTCGTCAAGGTCTATACCATCTTTTGGGGCTACATTGAAAACGCATTTGCGCGAGAAAAGGAATTCGAGTGAACCTTGTGTACCAAGGTTGCCGCCATGCTTGGTGAAATAGGAACGTATGTTAGCAACTGTACGCATATTGTTATCCGTTGCTGTTTCTACAAATATGGCAATACCATGAGGACCATATCCTTCGTAATTGATTTCCTTATAGCCTGATGCGTCTTTATCGGTTGCTTTTTTGATAGCACGTTCGATATTTTCTTTAGGCATATTTTCACGCTTACATTGCTGTATGAGCATACGCAAACGTGGGTTGGAATCAGGATCCGGACCACCGTCCTTGGCTGCAATAGTTATTTCTTTACCTAATTTAGTAAACGTGCGGGCCATGTGTCCCCAACGTTTGAGTTTTGTTGCTTTACGATATTCAAATGCTCGTCCCATATAAATACAATTTAATTATTTTCATTTTTGCGACCGCAAAGTTAATTGTTTTTTTTTGAATAAGCAAATTATTTTTGCTCGGCAACAAGTTATTTATGTTTTGATTCGCTGGTTTCTGATTTGTCGGTAAGAGGTTGAGCATAGGCTTTTTTCCGACATCTTGACATAAGTGCTTGCTGCCGTTTTTTGACGTATGGTCCCGGAGCATTAACTTTCCATTTACGCGGGTTAGGAAGGCAGGCTGCAATCAGACATGCTTCTTGCCTTGTCAGCCGCTCGGCATTATGATGGAAATAGACTTGCGCTGCCGCCTCTGCTCCAAACACGCCGTCACCCATTTCTATACTGTTAAGATAGACTTCCATTATCCTATCTTTGCTCCAAATCATTTCTATCAGTACAGTGAAATAGGCTTCCATGCCTTTACGAAACATATTTCTATGATTGGTACAAAACACGTTTTTTGCCGTTTGCTGCGTTATAGTACTGCCACCATGCTTGACCGTACCGGTTTCTTTTTTCTCCTTAATGGCTTTTTGAATACCTTTTTTAGAGAAACCATTATGCTTATAGAATTGGTCGTCTTCCGCTACAATGACGGCTTCTGTGAGATTATAGGATATCTTGCTATATTCTTTCCATTCATGCCTGATAGTAATTGACTGTCCGGCATGCCTTGCTTCAATACGTCGGATAGACATAAGGGGAGTCCAATAGACAGGAGCAAACTTATAGAGAAATACCATTCCAACCGACAATACAAAAAATAAGACAACAATGATTGCAGCATATTTACCTACTGCAATCAATAGTGTTTTGCCTCTTGAGGAATTGGCATTTTGCTTATTTTTCCTATTTTCCGTATGTTTTGTCATCCTTAGCAATTCATTGCACCGCAGACATTGATGACTTGTCCGGACACATAAGCGGAGAGGTCGGATGCAAGGAATAACGCTGTGTTGGCAACATCCTCAACCGTACCGGCACGTCGGAGTGGTATGAGTTTGACCCACTCTTCTCTCATTTTTTCAGGTATGGCGCGTGTCATATCGGTGTCGATAAATCCGGGTGCAATAGCGTTGGCACGAATACCTCTTGGTCCGAACTCTTTGGCTGTTGTTTTAGTCAGTGCTATAATGCCTGCTTTAGATGCTGCATAATTGGCTTGTCCGACATTACCGTTTTCGCCTACGACAGAACTCAAGGATATGATTGAACCGCAACGTTGCTTCATCATAATCGGAGCGCAGGCGTGGATATAATTAAATGCACTTTTCAGATTAGTGTTGACAACATCGTCCCATTGCTGTTCCGACATTCTCAATATGAGAGCATCGCGAGTTATGCCGGCATTGTTGACCAGAATATCTATAGTGCCAAAGTCCTGCACTACAAGATTAACGATGTCGTGGGTTGCTTTGAAATCGGTTGCATCAGCCGCATAGGCTTTGACTTTTACGCCTAAGGCAGCAATCTCGTTTTGTGTCTGCATGGTAACTTCATCAAGAGCAAGGTCGGTGAAGGCTATATTGCAACCTTCTTGAGCAAACCGCATAGCAATGGCTTTGCCAATGCCACGAGCGGCACCAGTGATTAAGGCAGTTTTGTTAATTAACATTTTGTTGTTCATTTTCGTTGATAGGGAATACTCCCTGCGGATTACGTATTGTATATTGGGTCATGGTCTGATTAGAGTCAAAACCAAAACCTTTGATTATCGAATTAGATCGATAAATGCTGATAAGACTATCAGAATAGACTCGTTCTGTTTTTTGATTCCAATAGAGTTGCGGAGTTTCAAAGACTTCTCCTTTAAGATTTATAGCACGAACATCACCGTCAAGACGCCATATCTGCTCACGTTCGTTATAAATGGCATAATTGCTTTCGATGCTGGCATCGACATTATAAGTTTCATCAAATTTTTCAAGCACTATGCCTTCTATAAATTCCCAATATGGAGGGTCAGCCTTATCATAGATTTGCCAACGCGGTGCTTTGATTCGGTAACGTGTTACGCCTGAATCAGAAATGACGGTATTGACCGTAATGGCATCTAAGACGGGCATTTTACTACGGTCAGTAACTGCCTCTACAGTTTGCTTCTTGTCTTTTTTATGAGTGCAACCATTGAAACAACAAAGCACCGCTATTGCCACTGCAATAGCGATGCTTTGCGTATATTTTGAGAAATCAAGCACTTATCAATCGCTGCTTCTAACAGTTGTTGTTTCACCTATCCAACCACCGATAGTAAATGTCTCACCTTTTTTCAAGTCCGGACTATAGAATATATCCTCGGTTGAAGGGAAGTATTGACGATATGTTGCAACATATTTATTAGCAGTTGCGGCAACTGAAGGGTCAACTGCTGCTGCTTTTTGGAATTTATCAACTGCTGCCCAATAAACTGAACGGTTCAAGATTGGGTCGTCGTAAGGTTTTGGACCATTGGCGTATGCGAGTCCGATGAGGATGTAGCAACGTCCTTGGTTTGACAAATTCTCTAATGAGCGGCGAGCATAAGTTTTGCAACTTGTGTAGTTTTTCAAATCATAATAGCAGAAAGCAACATTATAGAGATATTCGGCCTTGTCGGCTGACTCTTCTGACAATTCGGCTGCTTGCAGATAGTATGATATAGCACCTTCAGTATCACCGTTCTTGCGACTCATTGCTGCACAACCGGCTGCTGATTCAGGAGTTGGTTTAATTTTATGCGATGCTACAGCAGCGGAGAAATAGACTTTCGATTCTGTATTACCGGTGCGCTGATAGAGTTTCATTACTTTGCCTAATGTTTCGATATCATCCATACTATTTTGCACTACAGGCTCATAGATTTCGTCCATCTTTTCGGCATTGGCAGCACCACTTGCTGCGAACGTATTGTCAACTTCTTCTTTCACCACTTTCGCATTTTCGCGAGTTGCCTCTTTCACTGCTTGGTCAACGGCAACAGCATTGAGTAAATCAGTTGCTTTCTGATAATCGGCTATATACTGTTCTTGCTTAGTATTGTCGTTGCGATAGATACCATACGATAGGCGCATGAATTGTTGGATTACCGATACCTTGCTTTTTGCTCCCATACCATCGAGCGACTCTGACAGCCATTGATAGGCTTGTTCTTTGAGTTCGTCTTCAGGGAAATACTTAACATAGTCTAATGCTTTCTCGCCAAGTATATATGCGGTCGGATATTTAGCATTATCGCCAAAATACTTGATACGTTTGTCGTACATAAGCATCAGAGTATTGCGTATTTTATCTTTTTCTTCAGCTGTTTGGGCTTGGTTGTATTGCCACTCCAATATGTCAGCACCTCTTTGATAGATAGCCAAACTTGCATTAGGACAGGTATTGAATACAACATACCAAGGTTCAACAGCGTCTGCGAATTGTTTGTTTTTTGCTGATTCGTTGAACAAACTCACATTGATTAAACATTCTTCGGTTATAACAGGAGTTTGATCTTCGCTTTGTACGACTTGCTGTTCCGAAGCCTGACTATTATCCGTCTTTGTTACTTTCTTCCCGGCATACAATCCTACTAATGGCAGACTGCACGCTAACATCAATGTTAAAACTTTTGTTTTCATTTCCTATGGATTTTATGTAGTTAATTTTTCTTAACTTTTAAGCAAACACCGTGCCAAAGTGGTTATAATCGGCGCTTCATAAACCAATTTTCCGCTATCGAGGCACTTAAAGTAAATCGTAACCAGTTTTCTTGCAACGTATTAGGAGTTCCACGATGACCATACTCAAAAGTTGTGTTTATAATAGTACCGATTGAGCGAAGCGGAAAGCCCATACCAACACTCACGCAATAATCTTTTGCACCTGCTTGTCGGACGTATGAATCACTCATTGATGCGCCCACGCGCCAATACATACGCTCGGCATAACTACGTCCTGTGGGATTATGTCGGTATTCCACTCCGACAATCAATTTGCTTCTTGACACGAGCGAGTCCACAACCCCGAAATACTTGGCTTTCGACCAATCAGTTCTGGTATAGTCAACACCTACCGTCAGACGTTTGTCATAGACATAACTGATACCTGCGCCCCACACCATCGGGAGAGAAAAGGCATCATTGAGTTTGGTCGTATCATTGGTTGTTATTTCAACTCTTGTGAATTTGCCATTGAGATTTTTATTCATCTCAAAAATACCACCGAGCGTAAAACTATGCTTATCAAAGGTGTGAAAAAACTGTGCTCCGTAGCGTAAACGATAATCGCTTATGTGCATAATTGATTCTTCCGAAATAGTGGCTAAGTTAGACTCTGTAAATGATACGCCACGATAGTTGGTTATGTCGCCCCACATATAATACACATTGATACCAAAAGCGAGCCAGTTGAGGATATTGGCAGAAAATCCGCCATAGATATGTGTTACTCCGCCGCTACCTGAATAGGATTGTGTATAGTGAGCATTAGAGCCAATTGAGTCCGATAAAGCGAATGAATAACCTGTAGCAGAATACGGCATTACACCTACGCTCATTCCGAAATACTTCCATATCGGGAATTGGAGATTGAGATATTCAAGATTGCCATTGATAGTGGCATTACTACCTCTTGAATCGTTGTAGAATGTGCCCAACAGACTTGCTCCGAGATCCATCATAAAGGTAGTTGAGTCGATAGCACTAAATGCAGCAGGGTTGTTGGGATTGATAACATTATTTTGACGCATACCAACCGACAAGCCTCCCATAGCACGGTTGGCACCAATAGCATTATCATTCAACTCGCCATAACCAAATCGAGAATATGGTGAGTTAGTGTTATTTTGTGCAAGTAGTGTACCTGCCAATAAAAGGAATATAGTCAAAAAACGATTACGCATTGGAAAAGTAGATTTTTAAAAGCGTTGCAAAATTACAACATATTCTGCAAACGAGCAAGTTTTCGTTTTCTATTTACATATTTTACATGAGTTGCATGGCGTGTGTTCATTATGTCGCAGGCGGCTGTCGGTAAGTGTACGGATTCGGTCTTGCAGGTTGTCGATGCGTATGTTGTTAATCACATCAGCCACAAAAGCATTCATGAGCAATAGTCGTGCCTCTTGTTCAGATATACCACGTTGGCGCATGTAGAATAGTGCATTTTCGTCTAATTGCCCGGTAGTAGCACCATGACTGCATTTGACATCGTCGGCATATATTTCCAACTGCGGCTCTGTGCGTACTTTGGCTTCACGAGATAACAATATATTGCGATTGGTCTGATACGCTTCTGTCTTTTGCGCTCCTTGTGCTACTATGAGTTCGCCTTTGAACACACCTCGACTATGTTCGTCGAGCACATATTTGAACAGTTCGTTGGAATGTCCGCCGGTCGAATGATGAGTTATCTTAGTGAAATTATCTGTCGTCTGACTACCGCTACCAACAAACATACCACATAGTTGAGTTTTGCAATCGGCTCCACTCTGATGAATATAGATATTATTGCGCGAGACGCCATTTCGTAGGGTTATCATATTGACTAATACGTCTGACTGACTGTCTTGCTCAATGAGCAAATTATTAAATCGGCACATCGTCTCAGATGTGTCTTCAAGGTGATAATGCTCATAGGTTGCACCTTGACCGACAAGCACTTGTGTTGTTGAACTGCAAAGATAATGATGATTTTCAAAGGCATGGTCGCATACGAGCACTTGCGCTTTCGAATTTCTACCAAGTCTTATAATATGGTGCATTGCAGTAAACAAGTCAAGTCCTGCACCTGCTATATTCATTATCTGAATTGGTCGATTGAGTTGAACGCCATCCGGAATATTGACAAATAATCCATCTTGGGCAAACATAGCATTGAGTGCAACAAGGGGATTGCGGACATCAGCAAGTGACGATTGAGAAATTGACGTTTCGGCGTCCAAATGTTTGAGTGTTGTGATTGTTATGCCTTGTTCGATAAGTTCTTTGGGCAAAATGATTTCGCCATTTACTACCCAACAAAGTATCGCATTAAGTCCGCGCACATCGCAACTGATGGGTTTATTGGTACGTGGGATTGGTAACTGACGAACGTTAACGCCATAGTCGATGTCTAAGACCTGACTCAAATCAATATTCCGATAGCCTTCAGTTTTGCGTGTAGGCATACCGGACTGTAGTAATTGTTGTGCAAACTCTGCACGTTGCAGGTTGAGCAATGGGGCTGAAAACTGCTCTATGTCGCTATGGGTCTGATTATATAATTCTATGAAATTGTGCATGACTATATATTGCTAATTGATATGCCACATTCTGGTTTATTGATTTTTCAACCAGTCGTAGCCTTTTTCTTCAAGTTCGAGAGCAAGTTCTTTAGGACCTGTTTTGACTATCTGACCATTGTATAAGATATGCACGAAATCTGGCACGATATAGTCCAACAATCGCTGATAGTGCGTAATCACGATGCTTGCATTTTGAGGTGATTTGAGTTTGTTCACTCCCATGGCAACGATTCGTAATGCGTCGATATCAAGTCCCGAGTCTGTCTCGTCAAGAATTGACAATAGAGGTTCGAGCATTGCCATTTGGAATATCTCATTACGTTTTTTCTCACCTCCTGAAAAACCTTCGTTGACCGACCTATTGGTCAGTTGGTTGTCCATTTCGACAAGCGCTTTTTTCTCACGCATGAGTTTCAGAAACTCACCTGCCGAGAGAACAGGCTGATTATTATATTTGCGATGTTCGTTGACGGCTGTGCGCATAAAATTAACCATCGAAACACCGGGTATTTCGACCGGATATTGGAATGAAAGAAATATACCTTCCAATGCACGTTGTTCAGGTGGCATCTCAAGCAGATTTTTGCCTCTGAAGATAACTTCACCTTCGGTTACTTGATAAGCAGGGTTGCCCGTCAGGACGGCTGAGAGTGTTGATTTTCCGGCTCCATTAGGTCCCATTAGGGCATGCACCTCTCCTTCATTGATTTCAAGATTTACTCCTTTGAGTATCTCTTTTCCGTTGATTGAGGCGTGAAGATTGTTGATTGTTAATAACTTTGTCATATTATGGTTTATATTATTATCTATACTCGTATTTTATAATGTCATTACTATTTTGAAATATAGGTCATTACGACTGAACCCACAGCATCCAACGTATTTTTGTTGATTATAGTCAGATTATCGTTAGTGGTATGCCATGCAGCACAAAATCCACTCTGTCCGTAGTCTTGCGGGTTTACATAATGAATAATATCAACGCAAGGAATATCTGCTATGCTATTGACGTAGAAATGGTCGTCGGTGATAGGATATGAAACTGAAGAATTAAAATAACGTCCATATCCTAATTGAGTAGCGAGTTTCCATATCTGCTGGACGTATTCAGCGGCATAACGGGCAGAGAAATATTCATGTGGAAAAACAGCATCACCTGCTCCCACCATATCGAGAACTATTCCGAATTGGTAGTCAGATGCGCGATTGGCAGACTTGCATTGCTTAGCCCAATATTGTGAGCCGAGGCACCAATCGTCTTCTTTTTCTTTACCGGTATAGAATTCCGGTGCTCCCATATCTTCGGCATCAAAGAAAACGATATCAATACCCTTATCAATATGCTGCATTTGGATTTGTCGTGCTATTTCGAGCAGCACACCTACTCCACTTGCACCATCGTTGGCACCGAGAATGGGTTGCTCATGTTTGGAGAGGTCGGCATCATGGTCAGCCCACGGGCGCGAATCATAATGAGCGGCAAGCAAAATACGTTGTTTTTTCTCTTTATTATAACTGCCGATAATATTCACTATTGGCAACTTTCGGTCGGAATAATCCAACATTTCACCCCGCTGAAGTTCGACATCTGCACCGAAACGTTGAAATTGGGCTGTCAGATAATCAACACATAGCCTATGCGCATCTGAACTGACTATTCGCGGTCCGAATATTACTTGGTCGGCAATATATTGGTAAGCCGAATCGGCTGAGAACTCAGCCTTGACCACGCCATTTTGGTGCTTTGAAGTGTTTGTTTGTGCAGCTTTGCCGCACGAGGCAAGCATTAGTGCGAATAATATGTAGGTAAAGTATTTCATAATCAGTATTTTCTCGTTTTTAATGTGCTTCAAGCCAATTATTTCCGCTTCCGCAATCAGCGATGAGCGGTACTGAAAGAGATGCTGCATGTTGCATTTCTTCTACTACTATGGCTTGCAGTCGGTCTAACTCATTGACTGGTACATTAAAATTCAGTTCGTCATGTACCTGCATTATCATTTGCGAACGTAAATGCTCGGTTTTCAATCGTTTGGCTATTGCGACCATAGCGATTTTAATGATGTCGGCAGCCGAACCTTGTATAGGGGCATTGACTGCATTGCGCTCGGCAAATCCTCTGACCATAGGATTACGCGAATTGATATCTTGCAGGTAACGGCGTCGATGATAAATAGTTTCTGCATATCCGTTGTCGCGAGCCATTTGCTTGGCGTTCTCAATGTATGCTGCCACTTTGGGGAATGAGGCGAAATAGTCGTCGATGAGTTGTTTGGCTTCGGTTCGCGATATTTCCAACCGTTCGGCTAATCCGAATGCTGACACTCCGTAGATAATTCCGAAATTGGCTGTTTTGGCATGTCGGCGCATAGCAGACGTAACTTCAGAGATAGGCAGATGATAAATCTTAGCAGCCGTAGCACTATGCACATCTTCACCTGAACGAAAGGCATCGAGCAAAGCATCGTCTTGCGACAAATGAGCCATAATGCGGAGTTCGATTTGCGAATAGTCGGCAGAGAAGAACACACAACCTTCGTCGGGTATAACTGCCTTGCGAATCACTTTGCCTCGCTCGGTACGGATAGGCAGATTTTGCAGATTTGGATTTGACGATGACAATCTACCTGTCGATGTGATTGTCTGGTTATATGATGTATGTATTTTGCCTGTTGCCGGGTTAATTAAGTCGGGTAAGGCTTCGATATATGTTCCTAAAAGTTTTTTTATCGCGCGATATTCCAATATCTGCTCTACAATAGGGTCTTTATGTTTCAGAGCGAGCAACACTTCTTCTGATGTACTATAATGACCTGATTTGGCACGTTTGGCTTTCGGGTCTAAGTGCATTACGTCAAACAAGATATCGCCTACCTGACTTGGAGAGTTGATATTGAAAGGTTGTCCGGCTCGTTTTTGGATATCTGTTTCTAATTGTTTCAATTCGTTATTCAGTGTTCCTTGCGCTTCATGCAATGTAGGCACCGAGAAGCGTACGCCGGCAAGTTCCATATCGGCAAGTACACTGACGAGTGGCATCTCGACCTGATCGAAGAGATAGCGCACACCTACACTTTCTATTTCAGCATCCAACAAGGGTTGGAGTTGCAAGATTGCAGCATAGCGATTGTTGATTGTCTGATTGAGATAGACTTGAGACAAATTAGTTAGGTCGTGGCTTTGTTCGGGTTGTAAGAGGTAATGCGCGATTTCAATGTCGAACATCTGACCATCAAAAGCAATGCCTTGCTGACGTAATAGCATCAGTTGGTGCTTGATATCATATCCTAACCATTTGCACTTAAGTTCAGTCAGTGCTGCAAGTTGGTCGGCTGGCAGATGATAAATAGTGTTGCCATCAATAGAGAAGCATATCTCTTTGATTTTACCGCCTATAATGATGTCTGATTGAGCCACAACCTCCATTACGACGAATTGGTCGGCAGGGATAATATCGGCTACTTGACCGGCTGTTATGATATTATCTGTCGTTGCATGCGATAATGTCGGTTGAGCAATGGGTTCAGGATTGTCATGAGTTGGTTCAGTAGGCTGACTATCGAAGAGGTCAAAGAGGTTCAACTGACCTTGCGGCGATGTTGGCTTTTGTTTTGGTTGAGGTGCTGGCGCAGATGATGTTTGGTCAAGTTGCTTGAGCAGGCTGTTAAATTCCAAATCTCGATAAATAGCGGCAAGAGCGTTATTGTCGGCATCTTGAAGTTGCAGTTGGTCCAAACTGACTTCTATAGGCACGTCGGTGCGTATAGTTGCGAGAAATTTGGAAAAGCGTATGCCTTGCTCGTTGTCGCGTATTTTGGTTTGCAGTGCTCCTTTTATCTCATCGGTGTGGTCAAGCATATTTTCTATAGAGCCGAATTGAGCCAATAGTTTGACAGCCGTTTTAGGTCCAACCCCCGGACAGCCGGGTATATTGTCGGAGGCATCACCCATGAGTCCGAGGTAGTCTATGATTTGTGCTGTTGACTGCAATTCGTATTTAGCACAGACTTCGGCTTCTCCCATTTTTTCGTATCCGCCATTATGGCGTGGACGATACATGAAGATATTATTGCCTACCAACTGACCATAGTCTTTATCAGGTGTTGCCATATAGACTTCAGTTTGGTCAGATGCCAAACGTTTGGCAACCGTTCCGATAACATCGTCGGCTTCAAAACCTGCAACTTCAAGAGTAGTGATATTGCGGGCTTTGAGAATATCTTTGATAATCGGTACGGCAGCATGTATGTCTTCAGGTGCGGCAACACGCTGTGCTTTATATTGTTCGAATGCTTCGTGTCGGAACGTCGGACCTTTGGGGTCAAAAGCCACTGCGATATGAGATGGTTTGATACGCTTGATTAAGTCGTCAAGCGTCAGACAAAAGCCGAAGACAGCCGACGTGTTTTGCTGTTTGGAATTGATACGAGGTGCATTGATGAACGCATAATAGGCACGATATATTTGTGCATACGCATCTATGAGCAGAAGTTTGGACATCCTTATTGATAGAATTATGACAATCGCATGTCGTTGATAATTTTATAACCGGCGGCATCATTAACTCGTTTGACTATGTCAAAGCGGCGAATAAAGAGTTCGTTACGCAGTGCTGCATTGGAAATTTTTACATATAGAGTTCCTTCGCGCACTTCCACCGATTTAGTATATGGAATAGCAAAAGCACCGACGGCTTGTTTCCAATAGTCGTCGATGTGCAATTCGCTGATTTTATGTTCGAGATTGTTCTCTTTGAGAAATTGTCGGACAGCATCACCTAATGATATGATTGAATGTCCGCTCATTTTTTGAGTTTCAAGACTTGTCCGACTTCGGGTTGTTCTCCGAAAGGCACTATGTTGTAGTAATACAACTTTTTGAGTTTGATACCTTCCATTTGCGATATTGAGCGCATCGTCTCACCTTCTTTCACACGGTGCGTGGCTTGTTTGCTTTTGTTTTTTTTAGGCTGCAAGAATATGCGTTCACCTTGTTGTGGTTCTGACAATCTGCCTGCCTCATTGAAGTCGCGCAGACGTTTTTCGGCTATTTTGTATTCCTCGCCTATTGAGGCATAGGTATCGCCTTTACGTGCAATGATATATTTGCACTTATTGACTGATAGTATCTTACGTTCGCCGGTAGCACTAACGCTTCCCATTGAACCTTGTCCATCAGGTTCAGAAAAAATCTTCTTCTTCGTATTCGACGACTTGCCACCCACTTGCGCTATCAGCAGAGATTTGGATGATGGGAGTGCCAATTTCGTTTTTTTTTTCGAGCCATTGGCATATCTCTGTTGAACTTCAGCCGGTGCTTCCTGAACCTCTGCAAGCGTCATCTTATCGTATTTGGCGAGTTCGTAGTCCTCAATGAGTTTAATCAGTTTGGCTGGATAGTTAGGGTCGGTAGCATAACCGCAACGGCGCAGTCCATGTGCCCAACCTTTATAGTCGGTAATCTTAAGTTCGAATAGTGAGGCGTAGCGCGGACGTTTCAAGAATAATGAGTGGTCGCGATATGATTCGGCAGGGTCGTCATAGACACGGAAGCAGTCCTTAGGTTTATCGTCGTCATGCGAAGTAGTTTTGCCTGTCCATTCAGAGGTGCATTTTATTCCGAAATGATTGTTGGAACGTAATGTCAAATCGCTACGTCCTGCTCCTGATTCCAATAGTCCTTGCGCAAGGGTGATAGATGCCGGAACTCCATATTGTTCCATTTGAGCCACGGCTGTTGGAGCGAATACCAAGACATAATCGTTGTAGTATTCATAGACTTGAGCATAGGCAGAACAGCCAAACGCTAAAATCAATGATATGAGTATATAAAAACGCTTCATGTTCACATTCTTTTATTATTGTGCAAAATTACAACAAAAACGACATACTACCTAATTTTTTTATATTTTTTTCAGATTGCATGTTTATTTTTGCCGATTTTGCACATCTGCTCTTTTGTTTTATTTTAGTTTTAGGTATATATGTTTTTTTATCAGACACCAACAGTTATTATTTGCAAGTGTTAGAAAAAATGAGTAATTTTGCATTACAAAAAATATGATTATTTATGACGACTATAGACCAAAAGGCTGTTGACAGAGCCAAACAACTGATTGATGGTGCAAAACGTATAGCGATTACTATTCACCTCTCGCCTGATGGCGACGCTATGGGTTCGGCTCATGCGCTGAAGCACCTACTCTACAGATTAGGCAAGACAGATATCACAATTATTGCACCCAACGAATTTCCTCATTTTCTGAATTGGCTGCCTGAAGCTGAAAACGTATTGCTATACGATAAGCAGAAAGCGGAGGCTGAAAAAGCATTTAACGATGCAGATTTGATTATCTGCGCTGACTATAATGAGCCTAAGCGCATAGGCAATATGGGCGAGGCTTTGCTGGCTTCAAAGGCAAAAAAAATAATGATTGACCATCATGTCGGTCCGTCGGATTTTGCAGATGTTACATTGTCGTACCCACAAATGCCATCATGCTGCGAACTGATATATCATGTGATTTGCGGTATGGGCTATAAGAATTTAATTGACAAGACAATAGCCACTTGTATCTACACGGGTATGATGACCGATACGGTTAATTTTTCAGTTAATTTTGAGGATCCTGACACTTATCTTATTCTTGCCGATCTGCTGCATCTTGGCATCAACCGCAACGAGATATATTCTAATGTATATAATCAGTATTCGGCTAATCGTGAGCGTTTAGTAGGCTATTGCTTGTACAAAAAGATGACTATTTATCCTGAATACCGCACTGCCTTGATAGCGTTGACTGGTAAGGAACTCTACCCTTTCAATTTTCAGTCAGGCGATGCCGAAGGTATTGTAAATATACCTTTGCAGATTGCCGATGTTGACATGTCGGTGTTTATGCGTGAAGATAAGGATAAAATTAAGATTTCATTCCGCTCCAAGGGCGATTTGGCTACCAATAAGTTTGCTAAAATTTATTTCAATGGTGGCGGGCATAAAAATGCAGCAGGAGGCGAGTCGCACACCACTATTCCTGATACGATAAAGCATTTTGAGGAATGTCTGCCTAAACTGAAAGATTGCCAATAGCATGATTGCAATCATTTACATTTGACTATATAAAAAAATCAGCGACCTGAGTCGCTGATTTTTTTTGTCGTTTATTTAACCACAATCTTCTGCGTCCATTTATATCCTTCTTGTTGTACTATAACAAGATAGACACCTGATTGGTTTGGAGCATGGATTGTATAGTCGATTTCATCGGTATGGTAGATTGCAACGAGTTGTCCGGCTACGGTATATAATCCTATTGTTGCTTCACCATTAGCAGCACGGTGGATCTTGATAGGCATTGTAGCAGGCACTTCGGTTGGCGTAACCTTATTCTGGTCGCGACTATATGGACTTTGTGCGAACTCGCCATCGCAGGTGGTAAATACCGTTCCGTCATCCATTGTTACTTCGCAATAGAACAAACCTGTCATATCAGCAGGATTATAGAGGCGTTGCATCGTTTCACCTTCCATACGTTCGCCGTTATGATACCATTGGTAGGCTGTAAATAAACCGTTGCGATTGGCTACAAGCAAGACATCGTTCCATTTGCTGTAAAGCATATCGCCTGCACTGATTTCGAAACTGAATACGTCAGATGCTGTACATTCGGTTGCATGATGTCCGATAGTCAAGGTAGCAGTATATTTACCCGGTCGGATATTTGCAGGCATAGGAACTGAAATCGTACCGTTGTTGCTTGTGAGTTGAGCATTGACAATGTCGGTGAATTGCGGGTCGCTGAACCTTAATGTATAGAGGTCGGAAATACCGGTAGCGGCATAGTCGATATCAACATTAGCATCGGTCGAACATATACGTTTTCCTGCTGTTTCGGATATACTGATTGTTGGCTGTGGAACGATATTGACCGTAGTTGCGATAGTAATATCGCAGTCCGGGCGATTTTTAAACCATGCGCGCAATGTTGAAACAGGTGCATTGGTTGGCAGGTCGGTTATTGTTATATCTCGTTCGATATTATTGCCTATAGTCAGTGTAAACGGAACAGTGGCTCTTTCTACACCATCAAGTTCGATAACAACATCGGAAGTTGGATTATCGACAGTGAGATGAACATTGAGATCATAGGTCGGAGTACTTGAACATGTAATAACAGGCTCAGCAGTAACTGAGGTGATGACTCCAATGACAGGTGCTTTCAGTGTGGCTGTGGCAACACGTTTGGCTCCACCGTCGAACCATACTTGGATAGTATAATCGCTTCCGTCAGCCACCATTTTTTCGCTGTAATGCGTTGTGCCGGTCAGACTTTGAGTAAAGTCATCAAGTTTTTCGCCATTCTCATTGGCTATAACTAAATTACCGAACTGATTAGCATATTGGAAATCAAAAATGGCTTCGTACATGCCATCACATGTTTGCGCTCCGATAGAAGGAGTGATGGTTAATTGCGGAACTGCTGGTGAGATATATGTATATTGTACTTTATTGTTCGGGCACAGCGCAAACCATAATTCTCCAATATGAGTTTTGCCATCGGCTTTGACTGTCGGCAATACGAAATAGTCGACACCCACTTCGGTAGGAACAATGTCAGCACCATTTTCGTCTTTAACCACAAGCGCACCACTTAAGTTAACTTGACTGAAATAGATAGTCGGTACAAACATTGTGTCAACGTCAAGGGCACTGACTTCAGCATTTACAAATGTCAGACTTGTAGGTTGCGGGAATTGAACATCGTATTTCCACGAGGCATCAGGGTTGTCGTTGAAATATAAGGTAAACTCATGAGATTTGCCATCGGCAACGTAAGTCTTCTTATATTCATTGCCGGAGCGCGTCAAGAGATTGCCATCTTCATCTTCTACTACAAGTTCGACATTAGGCATCTGATTGGAGTAAGTGAACGAGAGTGTGAGTTCAAATTCTGAGTAACAATCAGGTGTAGGAATGATTGGGTCATTATAATTAAACACCGGTTCGGGTTGAGCGACAACGGTATAAGGTACTTTGCAAGAAGCATCTTCAAAATAGATGTCCAATACGACTTCCTTATTGTCTGCTTGACCATGATAGGTATAGGTGATAGGCGAAACAGGTGAGTCATAATGAGTCAGTTCTGCTCCGTTTGCTACTATAAACAATGTTCTATCGCCTTGATTTTGGAAGTTGATAGTTAGCTTTTCAGTAAATGATTTGTCAACAAAGTTGATTACTCTATCGCCTGATTTAGCAACACTTAATGATGGCATTGGCAACGATTGAGCCGAAGCATTTTCGCTCTGGCAAGGCGTATTGTCGGCAAACCAAGCAAAGAGGCTCATTGTTTCAATATTTGTAGTAGGTACAAGATTGCTCATCTTGCCATCCGCCACATTGCCTTGCCAGATAATCTTGTTGCCTTGGTTGGCATCAGCAATAATCAAATCGCCTGTCAGACCTACATAGTCAATAGTAAATGGCATTTCGTATGCTGTATGGCAAACGTTGCTATACTGCGGTTGTCCTACGCTGAATGACTTGATACCATGCTGTTGAGGCAAATCGAACACAAGTTCTTCTTTGCATGGCTTAATGCCAATACCTGTTTGAGCAAATTCGGCAATAAGTGTGTCTTTATTGCTTTCGGTCAGATTGCGTGTAAGCGTTATTGTCTCTATATGTTCGTTAAGATCGGCAGGTGTCCAACTTCCTAATATATTGCCTGACTTATCTGTCAGAGTGAGTTGTGTTGACTGATTGGCATATTTGATTTCAAAAGTGGCAGTATATTGTGTGTCGCCGCAGCCAACAGGATTTTCACTTACCTTAGCGATTGAAAGTGTTGGTACACCGAGAGCCTGATGCAGAACAGTCTTTTCACAATCGTTGGCTCCCTTGAATTTGAAGGTCAGATTATGCATCAAACCATCGGCTAAGATTGTGAGGACACCTTCAGAAATGGCTGCTCCGTCGTAAACAACAGTTCCATTGTCAGCGATTTGCATACCACCCTTCTGATTATCGGCTAATATCTCGAACGGAAGCAGATAATCTTGTTCACCACAACTTAATTGCGTAGGTTCTTCAAACGATATCTCTTTAATCGAAGGTGTTGCTCCAACTTGAATATCATCTTTCGTGAATTGGCAATCATTGGCATTATCTGTTTTAACTGTCAACGTATGCTTACCACCATCGTAGTCAAGATTATCAAGTCTCTTAGTCAGTGTTCCAGATGGTGTCAGGATATCTTCAGTGAAGAGTTTTTCGTCCCACAATAATTGCAACTGATTGCCGTGAAGATTACTATATGTTACAACGACATCAAGATCAAAAGTTTTCTGGTCGCACTTAGGTTCCGGAATTATGAAATCATCATTTACACTGAGTGTTGGAGCGAATGGTTTGCTATATTGATGTTTTAATGTTTGGTTGGCATCGCAATTAGCGGCATCATCAAAGAATATGTAAAACTCTCCCAAAGCGAGCGACTGTGTAATCGTTAATTCTTGCACGAACGTTGGGCTTGTTACTTCATATTTCTTACCTGTTCCATTGTCGCCTGCTATGGTGATTAATTTACCTACTGCATTTGCCGACAAGGTGGCTTCTATAGTTACATTAAATGCTGTTTCACCGCACTTCATGTCTTGCGGCGTAACTTTCACTGCATTTATCACCGGCGCAAATGGTGCTGTGAAGTTAATCTCATTACCATCTGCCACAACGCGGCGGCAACCATGACTGCCATCAAACTCTACATTAAGTTTATGGGCTGCACCATCGCCTGCAAGGTCGGCTATCGTTATTGTAACCGTCTTTTCCGTTGGCTGATTGGCTTCGTATGTAAAGGTCTGTTTTGCTCCGCCGTCAACCCATGCTGTAAGCGTTCCGTTCTGGTTGATATAGGTTACTACTGCACTCAATGTATATGTTGTTTTGTTGCAATCCATTGCACTGAACAAAGGAGTTGCAACTGACATCTGAGGTACAACAGGCTCTGTGTAGGTTGCTACCTTATGTGTTGAACAATCGGTTGCGTCAGCAAACCATATCTCAAACTGGTCGGCAGCAGCATCAACACCTATACCGGTAAAGGTAACTGAATTAGCACCTTCAGTGGCTGCAAAACTCTTGGTCTGACCTTTGCCGCTTACGGTTACGTTCTTGCCTTGACCATTGGTAACATTAAACGATACTTCTACATCATAGGTCGAAACACCACATGTCATTTGTGTCGGCATAGCTTTCACACTTGCTATTGCAGGCATGAAAGGAACGGATATTGAACTTTGACTGGCTTGACAATCGAATACATCATTATCGGTCTTAACCAACAAAGTATGTGATTTACCGTCATACACAAGTCCGCTCAATGTTACATCTATTGTTCCGGCTGATAATGGTGATATGGTCTGCGTTGTCTTCAACTCGCTGTCCCAATAGAACTCTAACTGACTGCCATGCTGATAGTTGTACGAACCTGTTACGTTCAGATTGAATGTCGTCTGGTCGCAAGCAGGAGTCGGAACTGATACCGCATTAATAGTCAAAGTCGGAATGGTCGGAACGGTATATGTATAGTCCGTGGTCTTCTGACCAGCACAGTTGTCTGCATCGTTGAAATATACGCGGAACTTGCCTGCCGCACTTGCTTGGGCTACGGTATATGTCTGACTAAAAGACGTAGAAGTTATTGTATAAGTGTTCGTACCATTGTCGCCTTCAACGGTCAGCGTCTTACCTACGGCATTTTCAGATAGGGTGGCATCAACAGTTACCGAATAATTTGTTTCGCTACACTTCATGTCTTGCGGCGTAACTTTCACTGCATTTATCACCGGCGCAAATGGTGCTGTGAAGTTAATCTCATTACCATCTGCCACAACACGGCGGCAACCATGACTTCCATCAAACTCAATATTCAGTTTATGGGCTGCACCATCGCCAACAAGATTAGGCAATTCTACATTCACTACATCAGCTGAATGTTTATCGGCATTGTAAGTAAATGATTTTTTGTTTGCCACATCATCGTCAAGCCAAACGTTCAGTGTACCGTTTTGGTTGGTGTATGTTACAGCCGCTTTGAGTGTATAAGTTGTTTTGTTGCAGTCCATTGCACTCAACGAAGGTTTGGCAACAGATATTTCAGGCTTTGCAGGCGAGGTAAACGCTGCCACATGATTATCGGCACACGCCTCTGCACCAACGAAATAGACTTTGATTGCACGCGATGCAGGTGTTTCCCAATCGAAATTGAATGTCGTTTCTGCTTTCGTATCTGTTGGCAGAGTTGAAATGGTCTGCTTTTTGCCTTTCCAATCTTCAAAGACTATATTATGTCCCTGTCCATTGCTGAACGTTGCTTCTGCTTTAACCTGATATTGCGTTGTACCTTCACCACAAGCGTATGGTTGGATAGTAGCCGTATAGGCACTTATATTCGGCGAATACGGAGCAGCTTCGGTTATGTCATAATCAACAATAGAGCAACCATGCGAGCCGCTGAAAGTAACGGTTAGTTTATGTCCTGTCTTACCATCAGCAACAACACCAGGAATCGTAATTGTTACGTCATTATTATCATCACTTTCAACTGTATATGCCTGCGTAACAGCCGTTCCGCCATCCACATTTGCTGTGAGTGTTCCGTTCTGGTTGGTGTATGATATAACAGCCGTGAGCGAACAAGTTGTAACATCGCATGCCGGTGCGTTCCATGTCAGACTCTTTACACTTATTGCAGGCACTGCCTTGACATTATACGTATATGTAGTAGGCGCATCGGTCTGAACCAACGCATCTTTGAAATAAACGGTCAACTCATGGTCGGCATTATCAACAGGTCGGTCTTTAAGCACTCCCGTATGGTGTGTAGCACTTGTCAAATCGTCGTGGTTGATTTTAGCCAATAATGTTGCACCTTCATAGATATACAAGTCACCGCGCGGATTAACATAGTTGATGGTATAATCAACGTCGGCAACCGTCGTACCGCAACCCACAGGTTGACGCTGCGAGAATGATGCGTCGGTAATTACGCATTTCAGATATTTAACCGGGAATATTTCGTATGCAGCAACATTTGTAGAACGCGACGTTACAGCCTCAAAACGAATATCGTCAAGAGCAAAGTCGTTACCTATATTTATATAACTATTATTAAGATTTATAACTCGTAAGGCGACATTTGAACTTGATACTGTAGGGGTAACTATAGACGAGCGACCATGCCAACGGTTTTCCTTAAAATCATTAAGGACGATTGGAGAACCAAGATTATTCCAAGTACCAATTGCACCGCCACTATAACTAATTTGGAACTGCAAACGGGCACCATTATTCATTTGCCAATAACTATTTATATTTGCTACCCAAAATGAGAACAAATAACTTACACCGGCTTGAACCTTAAGATTAGGATTATCAGCAGTAGATACTTCCCATGCAACTTGCTCTGTTCCATCATAAACTTTTGAATCAAAAAGTCCAAAATAACTGCCTCTATGTGCTTTGACTTCATTATAAGTTTTGGCAAAATAATTTGCATTTTTACTTATAGCATATCCACCGGCAAAATCTTTATGTGAAGCATAAAAATCTTCTTGATCCACTCCCCACTTATCATAACTACTTGTAAAATCCCCATCATATTCAAAATTACCATTTTTAATCAAATTGCCAGCAGGTGCTTCCGGCTCATTTGCAGCAAGGAAGACGTAAGTTATATCTTTCTGTTCAGTCGGTGCCGTAAAGGTATAATTACGAGCCGGTGAACCAGGGTCAGTGTCTAATATTTTATCGTCATTGTCAGAATTTGTCCAACGCCAGTGCGTTGAAGTCTGATTATCAGGTGTGAACGTAACATTTTCTTCCGTAAAACGAGTCAGTCGCAGGTCTGACGATGTTCCTGTTGTTGTATGTGTTTTAGGTTCGGCAGTCGGACCATATACTGTTACATTACATGTTTCCTCGCAACCATCACCACCAAGGAATTTGGCATAAAGAGTATATGTCTTTGACGCACCACCATAACTTGGAGCCGGGAAGTTCTCAAGTTTGAATGTTTGAGGTGTGTTGATACCGTCATTATCGATAATTACGGTATCAACACCGGGCGACCATACCATCAACTCTCCGGCATTTTTCTTATCGTCAAATGCCACCAAACCGTCTATAGCACTTGTTTCGCCAGTAACATTAGCTTCAGAAGCCACACCTATAAACGATGTTATTTTACAAGCACCCTTTGAACCTTCAGAACAATCCTGATTTATACGTATTCTCAACAAACGACGTTTGGACGGACGACTACATAGCAAATAATAATATGCATCAGAATTAACACCATCAAGCGTAACTTTATGACTTTTATCACCTTCAGGTCCTCGCCAATCATCACCTTGCAAGCGAGTCCATGAACCATTGTAATACTTGAACCAAGCATGACTATAAGTATTATCATAGTCATAGTCTTTCGCCTGCAAAAGATATTCTTGACCGGCAGCATCTGTACATATTTCTTCATCTTCAACCTCCATCCCCCATGTAGAAGGATTACCTGTCGGATCAGGGGCTACGATTAACCAATTTGCACCATTTTTTGTACCACCATCATCATAATAAAAATCCTGAATATAGTTTTGCTCTCTGATACGTTTTACTCCACCATCATAATAAAACAATGGTATATTTCCGGTCTGATGAGTCACAGAAGAGAATGATGCTGTTGCATTATTATGACGAGTAATGATTATGTATTCCCAATCTCCTGCCGGAGCCTCCACATACCATACAGTACCGACATATTGCTTCACCAAACTACTCCAAGCATTACTGCTACCATTAAAGAAATATACGCGGTTATTGTTTTCAAATCCTGAATACCAACCATAGGACAAATCTCCGCCTGCTTCTTTTACTTTTGGGGCTTCCATATTGATATATAGTCGCTCGCCTGTTTCAAACACGCGCGCAAACACCTGCGCCGATAGCGCAAGTGTAAGCGTTAGTAATAATATCTTGTTTTTCATAAGTCTTAACTGATTTTAATGATTATTCTTCCTCTACTACGGTTACTTCTACACGACGGTCAAGTTTGAGGTCGTGCTGCGCCGATGTTGATGGCTGCGACGAACCGACATAACGCATCTCTATACGATCTTGGCTGATACCGCGCCACAAGAACCAGCGTGATACTATGATGGCACGAAAACGCGAGAGTTTGTTGTTATAATCATTCTTACCTAATTTACAAGCATGACCGGTAACCAGAATACTACTCTTAGGATGCTTCTTGAGGTAACTCAAGATCTCATTCATATTATCAAGGTTGTCAGGACGGATTTCAAACTTATTGATATCGAAATAGATATGCTTGAACATCACATTCTCTTCAATCTCACCACTATACATCTCAGGTTGAGTTACGACAATAGTATAAATCGTATCGTTGAACATCTCTTCCAATGTGTCATTACGCACAATAAGCGACTCGGTTGTATCACGTTCAGTCAGTGGTTCAGACCATTTCTCTATATGCCCCTTAGGTTTAGGTATATAATGCCAATGAACACCGACTTTCAGACCTGCCGCCCATGGAATAGATTTACCGGCTTCGGTAGTGGCGTACATACCTTGATAGTCGTTCATAAATGTGAAATTATCGTCTTTCCAGCCTAACTCTTTTTTATCCGACACATTGGCATCCAACACATTGCAATAGCCATAGGCACCGGCATAAATATCAATATCCTTGCGCACAGTAAACAAAAAACCAAAATCAGCAAATACGGCAGCACTGATTTTGCGAGCCAGCAAATCACCTTTGGCAAATTGGTCTTGAGAGGTAAACTCATGTACTCCATTGTTCAATTCCAAACGGCTCCACTCATAATATGCACTATGCTCTAATGCACCATCAAGTACTTTGTACTGATTGAGTTTAGGGAAAGTGAATTGCGGAGCGGCTCCAAGAGATAGGAATATACCGCGTTCAGGTTGATAGAAATGTTGGAACTGAACCGATACAGGTACTGCCAAAGCATGAATAGTCTGACGCTCGTTCCAACGGCTGATATTAGTCATGTGGTTATATATCTCACCATCCGAATCAACCACCCCATTCCACTTTCTGCTGCCTGTCGGACGAGCATGGGATGTCAGATTGCTAAACGATGCACCAATGCCTAAACCCCACTTGTCGTTGAAGAAATAAGCATATTGCAACTGAATTAAAGCCTGACCACCTCCTAAGACATCGCCTGTCGGATTTTCACCATCCGACAATCTGTACTGCAACGAACTATATCCGCCGCCTAAATAGGCTTGGATATAATGTCCTTTGTGATATGGTTCAGGGATTAAGTCAACAACCGTGTCGGCATGAATGATACTGTCGTGAGTCGTTACGAGCGTAACTAAAGTATCGTTGAATGTCAGATAGGTTGTTTTGGTGGTACTAACCACTGTGTCTCTTTGATTGCTCAAAAGGTACGTTTCGCTCTTAACAGTCTCCTCCTTATCAATCGGATCAAGACCCTTAATAACGTAACGCGCCGTGTCAGGTATCTGTGCTAATGCACTGAATGACAGCATTAAGCACACCATGAGCATGACACCATTACGTAAATGTTTGTTCATGATAGTATGTGTTTTTTTCTGATTTTTTCTCTAAATTGCAAAAATAATATAAATTGTTGTTTCAAACAAATTTTTTTTTGCAAAGCAATCTAAATCACCTACAAAATGCAATAATCTGCTACCGAATAGTGATTATGTATCAGCGTAGGGGCGTTGCTCGTCAACGTCATATTATCAAACACAAAAAAAAGACGTAAAAACAAATTACGTCCTTTATAAAATTACTAAAGTTTCCCACTAATGTTCAGTAGCACTTTTATTGAGATTATACCCCGTAGGGGTTTACTTTTAATAGTATTGATATTGATAATCAGTGTTATTTCCCGTTAGGGAATATCTTTTAAATTCATTTTTCAACATAGAAATTCCCTAACGGGAAATCAATGGATAAATATAATCCGCTACACTATTAAAAGAAAATCGCTACGCGATAACATTTAACCAAGTGGGAAACTTTAATAAAATTATTCAAATTTCGCAAGCGCATTAGAGATAATTATTATCAACGCATACAGCGTTAGCCGTTCAATGTTAAAGGCCGATTTGAGCGACAAAATCTTTACCAAACTGACGTGCCAACTCTATAGCCGCTTGGTCTGGCACCCACTGACAACGAAAACCGTCATTGACAATTTCAAATCCGGCTTCCGCCATTGCGGCATTAAGCATCTTAACGGCTTCACCGCCCCAACCATAACTACCGAAGGCAGCTGCCTTTTTGTTTTTGAATTTCAGACCACGAATCATCTCAAGCACACCTGCCATAGCATAGGTATAACCATTATTGACCGTTGGCGAACCTACAAGCACAGCCTTGGAGCGGAACACCTCGGTTAAGATATCATTCTTATCAGACTTGGCAACATTGACAATCTTGATAAGAACCTCGCTATCAGCCTCTTTAATACCTGCCGCAATCTGTTCTGCCATCACACGTGTGCTATTCCACATCGTATCATAGAGTATGGTAATCTGATTGGTCTGATAATTGTCAGCCCACTTCTGATAATGCTCAATAATCTCTACTATATGGTTACGCCAAATAACTCCATGCGAAGGGCATATAAGAGCAAGTGGCAGATTCATGCCAAGTATCTCGCGCAATTTCTTAGCCGCCATCATACTATACGGATTCAATATATTGGCATAGTATTTTTCGGCCTCATAGAACAATTCCGACTGGTCGAGCGTATCGTCATAAAGACTCTCTGTTGCAAAATGCTGTCCAAAACCATCATTGGAAAACAAGATACCACCATCACCATCCATATAGGTAAACATCGTATCCGGCCAATGGAGCATGGTGGCTTCTATAAAGGTCAGAGTAACATCACCTAACGATAGTTGGTCTCCTGTTTTGACATTCACAAATTGCCAATCTTGTGGATGATAATGTCCACGTATAATAGCCTCACCTTTTTTGGTGCAATAGATAGGTACATTAGGAATTAAGCGCATCAATTCAGGCAGAGCACCTGAATGATCAACCTCATTGTGGTTCATCACAATAGCATCAATATCTTGCAGATTGATACGCTCTTGCAGACGAGCCACAAACTCCTTATCAAAAGGTTGCCATACAGTGTCAATCAACACCGTCTTTTCGCTTCCACGAACGAGGTATGAGTTATAACTCGAACCACGGTGAGTTGAAAACTCATTTCCATGAAATTGGCGCAATTGCCAATCGACTTTACCTACCCAAGTTACATGATTAGAAATATTCATAATTTTTAGTAGTTAGCAGTTGGTAGTTTGACTCAACGTAGGGGCGCTGCTCGTCAGCGTTCCGATACAGCGCAGCGGTCTAACGTCTAACAGCGCAGCGGTCTAACATCTAACCTACTCTTCAACAGGTGAAAAATCTTCTTTGGTTACACCACAAACCGGACATGCCCAGTCATCAGGAATTTGTTCAAACGGAGTGCCTGCTGCTATACCACTATCAGGATCACCTACTTGCGGATCATAAACATATCCGCATACATTACATACGTACTTCATAATTATTTAATTTTGTTGATTAGTTTTACGTTTGCAAAGATAGATATTTTTTTTCAGACTACAAAATATGATGAAAGAAACAATTTATAACAATCTAAAAATAACAGAAGACAATTGTGAGATAATATGAAAACAATTGAGACAATTTAAATGAATTTGCATTTGCTTATTTAAATTATTCGTTGTAATTTTGCGAGGTAAAATCTACGCCGTGGGGATATGTCCTATCGCGGGTGGATTTTGATTGACATATTATGGCATTTATTGATGCTTTGCGTTTGATCAACAGAAACTTAGCAACTTTCAGATTAAAAGTCAAAAACAAAGTAACAATAGATACCTATGGGTGTGACTTCACTATTCTTTAGCGTTCTGCCAGAGAGTATCGTCATATCGGCGTAGGTTTCTTGTTGTTTATTTGACTTTTAAGGTTTGCTAAGACCTCTGTTGATAAATAAACAACATGAGGTCTGCGCTTTCTTTGTGTTTCCTTTGCAGGAAAAAAAATTTTGACTTATAGATCAAATTTTAGTATGAAGTTTTATAAAAGAGTAAAAGAATTAGAATAACTGCGACCATTGTTCTCATTTCGCATAACAATTTACTAACTATAGTCCTTACAGTTTCAAACCTAATCCTGCGGAGATGAATTCGGCTTTCATGAGGTGAGATTTCATGTCGAGTTGCACAAAGAGATGCTTGGTAACCATATAGCGGGTAACAATGCGGGTATAGAGCCAACCATCTTGCTTAACACCTGCATTAGCAATGTCGTAAGGATAGATAATTCCTCGGTTAAGTGGTTTGCCATCTCTATTTCGAATATCATTGTAAGGCTCCAAATTTTTCACAGGGTCAAATAAGTAAATACCGAAATGGAAAACTGCACTAAAATTACCTATTACAAATTCCGGTTGTAGAGATAATCCAACGCGAAAACTATTGTGCAGGTCAAGATGGTCAATGTAAGTTTTTCTGAATTGCGCTCCATATTTATCATAAGGAGCAGTTAATTTTTTACTGTAATAAGCATCGTAAAAACCGTCAACACCTATTCCTAACTGAAATATATCAACGAATCTATAATGAAAAGCAAGCGACAATGTGCCGACACCGAAAAATCGTTCGCCGTCTCTGTTGTCAGCATAATATGCCTGTCGAATACCACCAGTAGCTGCAAGAGAGAAACACCATGGTCGCATATTTGGATTATTGTCGGTAAAATGTTCTGTTCCATACAAGCCGCGATTTCTTTCAGGTGCAGGAGCATTATATTTATCTGCATAAGGCATATAACTCAAGCCTAATTGACCGTTGAACATGTTATAGCCGGAATTGGGTTGGCGGATACTGCCGTTTGATATATGATACCAGCCGTATGATGCCACTATAGACCAACCTTTTTTTATTGGAATTTCCATGTAAAGTGCTTCTGCAAAATAAGCATTAGTATGCGAGCCTATTGCCTCGTTGGCTATTCTATTAGGTGCCTGTAAAGGATTGTAGAGATAACTAACATCATTTATAGTGTTATAGTATGTCTTGTCAACAAAAGCAACTCCGAACCCCGGACGTATGCCAAAAACAAAATGTCTGAGCCTAACAAAGGGTATGTTGAGATATGCGTATGGAGCAACAGCATTACCTAAGTATTCATTGTTGCCCATATTCAGATACGTCATTCCTACACCTACTGAAGCATTGTTCCATTGCTGCAATGACTGCCATTTACCGGTGGGCTGAAATTCAAAACCCATATCAAAACCAAGCGGCATACCGGTATTGAACTTGTCGATGATCGAACCTTTCATCAATGTTCCACCCATGGCACTAAGACGATAGCGCATAAATGTTTCAGCCTGAACTGAAAACATAAACATGACTGCCGAAAATAAGACAACAATTCTTGCTTTCATATCATTCGCTTCCAAAATAATGTTCTATTCTAATTGCTGAATGCAAAGGTAAGTGATATTTTTTAGATAAAAAAATTTTTACACTATTAACGGCAAATTTTACACATCAAGGACTTTTTATTTTAAAGTATGTCAAAGTATAAAAATCACAAACTCATAATTGATAGAGTGTTAGAAATTTCAATTGTCATATATTTGTCATAAAGAAAATTTGGTAGTTTAGCATAAAGACTGTAATTTTGCATTTGAATAAAGACAATAATGACAATTCGATTACACATATTACAGCATTGGGTATTCTACTTTTTGATGATTATAATACTAACATTATTGTGCGCATGTCAGAACTATCAGAAGGCTGAACAGTATTATATTGAGGCGCGCAACCATTCTGACAACAAACAAGACATGAAGGCTATGACAGCATACCTACAAGCCTTAGATAAAATCGGGACTGGCAGTCTGCACAACAAAGAGCAAAGTATTTTACGCGGACGCATATACTCAAACATTGCATATACATGCGGTTTGTACGGCGATAACAATTTATCAATAAGATATTTCAACAAAGCAGGCTATGATTATGCCACAGCGCAAGATAGCACACGATATATTGGAAATCTACTGGAATTAGCCCGTATTTATAATCGAGATAGCAATTCATATAATCAATCAGACTCACTGATATTATTAGCCATACGACTGACCAATGATAGTCTTTTAATGGGCAGGATATTAGACACCTACTCTATCATTTTTGCCGACCGTCAGGATTATTATTCGGCATTAGTCTATGCTCAGCGAGCATTACAATGCCCCACCAAGCAAACGGAAACTGAACTGATTGCTTATCGGCATTTGCAACTTGCAAGATTATATGGTCAAATCGGATTACTTGACTCTATTGTTGACCATGCTCAATATGTGGCAGATAAATCGGGAAACACATATTATCACACCGAAGCCTATCGGCTTTTGGCACATCGAGCAAAATCAAACGCTCAACTCACAGAGGCTCTTGAAAATACCTACCATCAAATATCAGCAACTGAACAATCAAGCGAACGCAATGAGAAATTACAAGAAAGCGTGCAATACCTGCGCCAATGGGAAGAAAATCGCACACGCAAAAAATGGATTATAGGCATTGCCATACTCTTTGCTGTACTATTAGGAGTGAGTATTTACATGGGTATTGCAAAACGCAAGAAAGAGCGACTATTAGTTAACCAGATTGAGGACTTGCAAGCACAATTGAATACTACCTCAAACAAGCAAGAGCGCAAGGTTATCAATCACCGTATTGATATTCTCAAGCGAATCGAAGATTTTACTAAACGATACCCCAACTATGGCATGACAGATGATTGGAAAAACAATCAACTATTCATATCCTGCATCAATCAGTATTTTCCTAATCTGCTTCTGCATTTAGATACACAAGGGCTTAACCTGACAGAGCAACGCCTCTGTGTTCTTATATTGTTAGGTACTTACAATAACCACGAAATAGCAGATTATTGCTGTATCGCTTATTCGAGCATAAGCAAGACAAAGATACGTATAGCCAATAAACTGAATACCACAACAAGCCAACTCCGACAATATATGATTGATATTACCAATCAGTAAAATGCAACTTCATTATACAACTTGATAGTAATCTATAAATGAGAAGCATAGCATGCAATAGTCAATTAGTAAATCAATTTATGAGAATTATTTTTGTTTGTTTCAGCAAAAAGCGGTAACTTTGCAGTGTTACAATGAATAGATATTTATACATATTGATATTAGCCATAGGAACAATAATCTTACAATGGTCGTGTTCCCACAAATCAGCCCTTGACATACCATTGCCTAACACGGCTGACAATCCAACCGAATTGGCTACCGATTCTACGCCTAAGCATCTTGATCCTCCACCAATTAACACCTTACGCTCGGCAGGTAACGAAATTTCCACTGTAAGGAAAGATTCGATACAGGTGTACAAACATATTGATAGATAATAACACATCAAAAAACTTTACATAAAAATGAAAGATTTTATTAAATATGCCATCATCGGCATCAGTTGCATCGTCTGCGCTATCATTTTAGGCAACGCAGTAACTTATGTGTTTAAATCACAGCACACAATAGCAGTAACAGGTCTTGGCGAAGAGAATTTCACGTCTGACCTTATCATTTGGAATTCAACCATCACTGTTGAGGCTGACAATCAGCAATCCGGTTATGCCGCTATTGCTCAAGCCCAAAAGAAAGTGGCTAACTACTTGCAAAACAAAGGTATTACCGACAGCGAACTAACGTTCTCGTTTGTTAATGTTGACAAGCGATATACGAGCGTATATAACTCTGATGGTAATTGGGTCGGTCAACGCATGGACGGCTACGATTTGCGTCAGAATTTTGTTGTTCAGTCAAATGATGTTGAAAAGGTAGAGAAAGCGTCACGAGAGATTTCCAAACTTATTGCCGATGGTGTTAATTTGGACATTATGACACCTGATTATTATTGCACTAATCTTGACAGCATCAAATTGGAACTGATTGAAAAGGCTTCAGCCGATGCGTTCCAAAGGGCAAAGAAAATAGCCGACAATGCCGGTGCAAAATTAGGTAAAGCATCGAACGTAAAACTTGGTGTATTCCAAATAACCTCATCAACGGGCGAAGAGGAATATAGTTATGGTGGAACGTTCAACACTTCAAGCCGCGACAAAAAAGGTCGCATCACAGTGCGCGCTGAATACCAGATTAAATAAATTTTCATACTACTATTGTTAGTTTAAAATAAAAAAAGTACTTTTGCAAAATAATTGTAAAAGTACTTTTTTTATGAAACGCATTTTATTATCAATCACGACATTAGTTGTTGTATTTTTAGTTAATGCCGCTGAATGGTCGTTTTCAGGTGGCTATATATATTTTGACAATTCGCAGACTCAATGGACAGATAATAGCATTATGCTCATTATAGGAAAGTCTGATTGGTCAGGCGTGTATGAGATGACGCTTAGCAGCGAAAACAGATATTTCTGCGCTTTGCCGTCTTCAGGCTGGAACGATGCCGAATATATGGCAGTAATAGGAGGCAATTCGTTATGGAACAAAGGCGAATGGGGTTCTGACAACTTAAAAAACGCCAACCACTATACAGCCACATACACATCGGGGCTGAAATCAAATGCAGGACAAGGATATTTATTAACACCTCAGTCAACCGAAAATGGGTGTAAAATAAAACTTACGTATTTAGGCGAAAACTATTCAGGCATTACGTTTTCTACACAAGATAAAAACAATTGCTACAGAATAGATACCGCCAATCAGCAAATAACATTTATATTCTCAACATCTTCTACTCGTTTTAATATCAGCAGATCGGATATTCGACGCATATATGTCTATGGTTCAATCACGGCATGGGATTCAGAAGATGAGAATTATCGTCTTAAAGGCTTTAGCGACGATGGATGTTATTATAGGACATTTCCGTTTTCTGCTATCGAACGTGTAGGCAATAGCGGTCAGCCTGAATTTTTATTTCACGTGTTCAAGCAAGACGGAACAGATTATACTGTTCGTAGCCATAGTTCATGGGAAGGTGGCATAGACAAGCGTTTGGTGTTTATCAATAATGGTGAAAATATGGTTGTTGCCTTACCGAACGACGACCTTGATGAGATATATTCGCGCTGTCAGACAGCCCAATATGTTGCCCCACTATCATCATTTGATTTGACACAAGAAGATCAGCAAAAAACTATAGCCAATTTCCGTCTTGTTCCAGGCACCGTGAATCTGTTTCGCAGTTATCATCCATTTGACGCTTCACGTCCGCAATACGATACTGAAGAGCGGCGTCTGCATTTTGTTGCCGAATGGGCTCAGAAAGAAGGTGTTAGATGTGATATAGCACTTTCAGGCGACATGACAGGAAATGCCGGTAAGACTTATACTTGCGGTGGTCAACAATACACAATTACAATTCCAGACTATTACAAACAGATTATAGCCAACAATAATGTGCTTTACGTAGGAAGTCAAAATGGTCATACACCATCATTCAACGATGCTTTGTATCGCAGCGATGGTGACCTTTTTGCAGAATGGATAAAAGAGGTTGTTGAATTTATTATCGATGAGTCACATCCTGCTCCATTTCAAATTCATTGTGCATTAGGTTCAGACCGCACCGGTGCTTTCTGCGCCACTATAGCAGCCCTTTGCGGCGCTTCGTGGGAGGAGATTGCCGCTGATTATGAAGCCACGTCAAACCTTAAAATACAAGAATATAGGCATCGTAACTGCATACGGTATTGCCTGCGTCATATATGCGGAATAGACCCTGCAACAGACGACACATTCAACGAAGCAATACGTCGGCATTTCGTTGATGGAGGCTGGTTGACAGAACAACAGATTGACCTTATGATTGAAAAATTGCAGTCACCCAAAATAACAGAAGGATTACTGACTATTGAAGAAGAGCCATCAATCGTAAAACAATATAAAAACGGGAAAATAATAATTCACTCTGCAAAGAGTGATTACAACCTTGTAGGACAGAAAATAAGATAGTTGATTTAAGGTTCACCAGTGCATTTGTGGTAATTATTATCTGCGCATACGGCGTTAGCCGTTTAATGTTAATAGAAACCGAGTATTCAATCCTCCCTTTCAATTTGATTTTTCGGGTGTTCAATACACCCGAAAAATCAAAATCAGAGAAATAAAAATAGCATTATTGCTACTAATTTATTGTTCCATTTAATTATGCACTAAGGTTCCGATAGGTTCGCCATTGATGACACGCAATAGATTACCCTCCGTATCCATATCAAAGACATAAATGGGCATATTGTTTTCTTTGCACATGGTGGTAGCAGTAAGATCCATCACACGCAGATTACGATTGTAGATTTCGTCGTAGGTTATATCAGTAAACTTCACTGCTTTAGGGTCTTTTTCGGGGTCGGCAGTATATATGCCATCCACACGTGTTCCTTTGAGCATCATATCGGCTTCTATCTCGATAGCCCTCAAAGACGACCCCGTGTCGGTAGTGAAATAAGGGTTGCCTGTACCGGCAGAAAAGATTGCCACTTCACCATTTTCCAAACATTCAATAGCGCGTTGCTTTGAATAAAACTCTGCTATAGGCTCCATACGAATGGCAGTAAGAACTCTTGTTTTTTGCCCGACTGCTTGCAGTGCAGAACACAAAGCAAGTGAATTGATTACAGTGGCAAGCATACCCATCTGATCGCCTTTTACACGGTCAAAACCTTTGCTTGCGCCCGACAAACCTCTAAATATATTTCCACCGCCTATAACGATTCCAATCTGCACACCAAGGTCTGCAATCTGCTTAATCTGACGGGCATAGGCATTTAGTCTGTCGGTATCAATACCATACGACTGCTTACCCATAAGCGATTCGCCTGACAATTTTAATAATATACGTTTCATCTTTTTATTCATACCATGAGGCATACATGGCATAGTTGTGAGCAATTTTTTTATTTATTTCTTCCGTTTGAGCAGGGTCAGCCTTCTTAATAAATTTAGCCGGCACTCCTCCCCACACCTCGTATGGTCCGATTTTCGTACCGCTTAGCACTAATGCACCGGCAGCCACTATAGCCCCTTCTCCTACTTCAGCATGGTCGAGCACTGTCGAACCCATGCCAATCAGAGCATAGTCGTGAATTGTTGCACCATGGATTGTAACATTATGTCCTACAGAGACATAATTACCAATATGCGTTTGGCTCTTCTCATACAACGTATGGATAACAGCACAATCCTGTATATTGGTGTGTTCACCAATACGAATGCTATTCACGTCGCCACGCAACACGGCATTGAACCATATACTGCAACCCTTGCCGACAACGACATCACCCACTACGGTTGCATTGTCGGCAAGGAATACATCATCGGCTATTTGCGGAGTAAATCCGCGAACAGGTTTAACAATAGGCATATCAACGAGCGTCAATTATTGCTTTGAATTTATCTGCTACAAGCGATGCACCACCAATGAGTCCGCCATCGACATCTGGATTAGCAAATAGTTCTGCAGCATTCTTTTCATTGCATGAACCACCATAAAGTATAGTAGTATCGTCAGCCACCTGCTGACCATATTTTGCAGCCACGAGTGAACGTATGAAGGCATGCATTTCTTGTGCTTGAGCCGGAGTAGCAGTCAGACCTGTACCTATTGCCCAAACAGGCTCGTAAGCAAGAGTTATCTTGCCAAATTCTTCGGCAGATAGGTTGAATAGCGAGCCTTCGAGTTGCGCCTTAACGACATCGTTTTGGCGACCGGCCTCGCGCTCTTCCTTAACCTCGCCAATACAGAAAATTGGTTTCAAATCATTAGCCAAAGCGAGTAATACTTTTTCACGCAAGATGTCATTATCTTCATGATAATAAGCACGACGCTCTGAGTGCCCAAGAATACAATACTCAGCACCTGTTGACTTTACCATCTGGGCTGACACCTCGCCTGTGAAAGCACCTTTTTCTTTGTCAGCGCAGTTCTCAGCAGCAACTTTAATAGGGCTACCCTTTAATAATTCTACTACTGTAGCAAGGTGGATAAACGGTGTTCCGATAACCACTTCGCATGAAGGATTTTTTACTACTTCTTTCAATTCTGCGGCAAGAGCCACACCTTCTTGCAGGGTCTTGTTCATTTTCCAGTTGCCTGCAACCATTTTTGTTCTCATTATTTATCGTTTTTTTTTAGTTAATAATTGTCGGAATATTCAGAGTTTTCAGAGTATTCAGAGTTTTCAGAGTATTCGGAATTTTCAGAATCATCAGAATCATCAGATTTTACTGAAAAGCCTTCTGGAATAATGATATTGTCAACATCCTTTTGTCGGACATTGTATTTGTCAACAACTACACCATTTTTTATAACACATACACCAGGATTGGCACGCACTATTGTTTTAAGTTGAATGCCGTCCATGAAGCATATTTCATATATCGGATTGTTCTCTTCTTTGAATTTTTCGATATCGTCGGTTGGCGAACTTGTTAGCGCATAGAAACGATAACCATTTTGGATGGCTTCATACGCTATCTTATTCAGTTTAGCGACTTGCTTACGATTGGCTTTGTTGAGATCGTACATGATAGCCAATACTGTTGTACCCTCATCGTCAAGAATATCATCGGTTATATCACCATCTTCATCTGATATAATATTAAAATCATGAATAGGCGGAATATAACCTTTTTCAATCAATTCGCTTCGCTGGTCAACAAATGTCCATGTCGTATCGTCTTTTGGATAGTTATCAATAGTAAATTCTTGCAAGTCGCCCTCTTTCTCATATATAAATGTTACTTTATATACATCCGTCTTTTCGCCTTCTGGTATTTCCATACCCTCACGAATTACAGAGCCTATTTTATATGGTCTGAAATCAATCGGTGGCAGTGCAAGTCTGGCATATAGCATCAGTCCGCCAACTGCTAATAAGGCAATCAACACGATGCCCCACTCTGCAGCATCAACAAAACGCTGGCGAAGCGTATATTTACCCAATAGCAACAATATGATTAAGGCTAAAAAGATAACATTTTTCCAGAATGTCTGCCAGTTAGTCAACACAAGAGCATCGCCGAAACAGCCACAATCGGTTACGGGATTAGTTAGTGCAATATAGAATGTGAGTGGCAACATAACGCATATAAAAGCCAATGAAGCCCACGCATCGAAATTGATCCAGATATTGAAAAGCAGGAGAACGCCGAGCAAAAACTCAAAGGCAATAAGCGTAACCGCAGCAGCACCGGCTAAAGGCAACAAGTCAACAAATATACCACCGAAAGCGTTCAGATAGTCTTCAATCTTGTAAGTAGTGCCCAGAGGGTCAACTGCTTTGACAAAGCCCGAAAAGATAAATGTGCAGCCCAATAAGACACGAGCCACTGTTGCAATCCAATACCAGATTGCATTGACCTGTTTAGCGGTTAGTTTTTTCTTCATTTTCTGCTATTTTTATCAAGCCGAATACGGCATAGTTAATAATATCTTGATAATTACTTTCAACACCTTCTGACACTTCTGTACGTCCGTTGTTATCCTCTATTTTCTTGATACGGTTGATTTTAGTCAGAATAATATCTGTCAGCGACGAACATCTCATATCTCTCCATGCTTCGCCATAGTCATGATTTTTAGCCATCATGAGTTGCTTTGTCTCAGCAATAACCGACGTGTATTGCGTATCTGCGACATCGGCTGACCAGTCCACATGGTCGGAAAAGCCTTCACGTGCTTGTATGATTGCCATAGCACTATAATTAACTATAGCCATGAGTTCGCTTTTGATACTATCGCCCACCAAATTTTCACCGGTTAACTCAATCTGTCTAATTCGTTTGGCTTTAATAAAAAGTTGGTCGGTAAGGCTTTCCGGACGCATAATACGCCACGTAGGACCATAGTCTTTCATCTTGAGTTTAAAAATCTGATGGCAAGACTTAATTATATTATCGTATTGTTCTGAGGTAGTTGACATATTGCAAAAAAGTTAGGATAATAATTCAACTAATTGTTCGAATGAAGTCATTTGTTGTTCGCCTGTAAGCATATTTTTGAGCATCACTTTGTCTTCGTTCATCTCATTTTCGCCCACGATAGCAACAAACGGTATGTGCTTCTGGTCGGCATAACCCATAGGCTTCTTCATTTTCGTAAGTTCAGGATATATTTCTGAGGCAATGCCTTGCCGACGTATATTCTCCAACCATTTGAGACAAAATAGTTGCTCTTGCTGTTCCATCGGAACAAATAATAGTTGAGTTGACGATTCAAGACTTTCAGGGAACGCATTGAGTTGTGTCAGAACGTCATAAATACGGTCGGCACCAAAACTAATACCTACTCCGCTCACTCCGGGCATGCCGAATATGCCTGTCAGATTGTCGTAACGCCCACCGCCAGTAATGCTTCCCATCTCAACATCAAGGGCTTTGACCTCAAATATAGCACCGGTGTAATAATTCAGCCCACGCGCAAGGGTCAAATCAAGATCGATATTGAGTTCTACACCCGTCTGTCCACATAAGTCAAATATGGTTGACAATTCATCTACACCTTTCAGACCTATTTCCGATTGACTCAAGATATCGCGCAAGCGACTTAATTTAGTCATATTGTCACCTTCAAGCAGAAGAATCGGACGCAGTTTATCTATTTTCTCATCGGTCAGACCTTTGTCTTTAAGTTCGGCTATGACATTATCCAAACCAATCTTATCTAACTTATCGATAGCCACTGTTATATCAATCAGTTTGTCGGGTTCGCCAATTATTTCGGCTATACCGGCAAGTACCTTACGGTTATTGATTTTCAGGCATACATTGATACCCAACATTTTATAAACGGCTTCGACTATTTGTATGAGTTCTAATTCACACAATAGAGAATCAGTACCTATAACGTCAACATCGCACTGATAAAATTCACGATAGCGTCCTTTTTGCGGACGGTCAGCACGCCAGACAGGTTGAATTTGATAACGTCGGAATGGAAATTGTATTTTATCGCGATTTTGTACCACAAAACGAGCAAAAGGCACTGTGAGGTCGTAGCGCAGACCTTTTTCGGAAATTCGGTTGGTTAGTTTGATACTATTTTTTGCCAACAACTCTTCATCGGTCAGATTTTGTGCCCAATCACCGGAATTGAGAATCTTAAAGAGCAGTTTATCGCCTTCCTCGCCATATTTTCCCATCAGAGTTGAGAGGTTTTCCATTGCAGGTGTCTCAATCTGGCTAAAACCATAGCGGGCAAAAACAGACTTTATTGTATCAAATATATAGTTGCGACGCGCCATCTCGATAGGCATAAAATCGCGTGTTCCTTTTGGAATTGATGGTTTCATATTTTGTTAGTTAGTGTGTTAGTCTATTTATATCTGAAAAATGCCTTTCATAATTATCGGGGTAGCACCACAGTTGTTTTTCACATAATTGCCGGCATTAACACCAGCTTCGACATTATCAAGAAGCAACATATTCAGCACTTGCTCTAATTCTGCATAATCAGCAACTGAAAAACCTCCATTGCAATCTATCAAATCACATGCTTCGCGAAACTTCTTATAGTTTGGTCCGAACACAACTGGCATCGCATACACTGCAGCCTCTAATGTGTTATGTATTCCGACCCCGAAGCCTCCTCCTATATATGCTATTTGACCATAGCGATAAGCACTTGAGAGTAAGCCCATCGTATCAAGTACAAGGCATCGACAATCATTAAGAGAATCCAACGTTGCTTCGGTATAAAAAACGGCATTATTACCTAACCGATGCCTTAAACGATTGAGGTGTGCAGCATCAAGTTCATGTGGAACTATAATTAGTCGTAGATTATTGTGCGACAAAAAATACTTGATGAGCAAATCTTCATCCGGTTGCCACGTACTACCTGCTATCAGTATGGGTCGCTCAGAGTGCGATGCAAAAGTTTCTAAAATACTATCAGAATGACTGCTTTTAGCAATCTGAACTACACGGTCGAACCTCGTATCGCCAGCCACTATGACATTGCAGATGTCGTACTGATTGAGCAAAGATTTAGACGATTGGTCTTGCACAAAAATAGTAGTAAAACATTTCAGCAAATTTCTATACCAATGTCCATACCAACGGAAAAAAAGTTGTTGTGGACGAAAAATAGCCGAAATAATATATGTCTGTATGTCGCGTTTTTTAAGTTCTTTGAGATATGCCGGCCAAAATTCGTATTTCACAAATATCGCTTTTACGGGTTGCACAATATCTAAAAAACGTTTTGCATTACGTCTTGTAGCAAAAGGCAGATATGCAACCATGTCGGCTCCGTTATAATTTTTGCGCATTTCATATCCTGAAGGAGAGAAAAAGGTGAGCAGAATTTTTTCATTTCTGCCTTGCCGCTCTATCTCAGAGCGAAGTCGTTCTATTATAGGTCGCGCTTGTTCAAATTCGCCAACTGAAGCAGCATGAAACCACACATACGAACAACTTTTGTCTATTTGCTGTTGCAAATAGCGCAACGATTGTTTCTCGCCATCGACTAAAAGGCGCGCCTTGCGATTGAATAATGATGCGATTTTTAATAATAGGATATATAGCCACATAACATGAACCAAAAGTGCAAAATACAGGCATTATTGCCTATTTTACACAATTAACGCACAAAGTTACTACTTTTTTTCATAATTTCATAATTATGAGCAAAAAAGTTAGGCGAAAAATTTATCAATTCTGATGAGTGTGTCGATTGTAACGACTTAAAGCAATCAGATATTTTGTCTTGCCATCAGATTGTTGGCTCAATGCTTGCGCATAGAGCGATTGGGCTTGAAGATATTCAGATAGAGTAATCAACCCAGCATTATAGTTAAGTTGGCTTATGCGCATATTTTCTTTGGCATTATCGACTGTGCGCTGAAGGATAGACAGATGCCTATAGGCATCGTTGAGTTCGTTCCACTCACGAAAGGTCTGCATCTCCATTTTCTCGAAATAGTCATGTTGCTGTACCTTGGCTTTATAGATAAGCAGGTCATGTTGTCGCATTTTACTTGAAGTCTCCCACCATGCAGTGATAGGCACTTGTGCTGTGAAGAATATGGTCCCGTTGTGTGCATTTTTTTCAAATAAGTTGTTGTATGAATAACCTGCACCAACCATAATGCTTGGCATTGCTTGTCCTATCGACATCTGCTTACGTAATTTTTCAGCTTCGACATTGAGTTGCAGCAATCGGAGTTCGGGTCTATTAACCACGACCTCACCTTCCGCCTTATATCGCGGAAGTTGTGGCATATAATAGTCTGGGACAAATACATCAAACGTATCACTTGATTCTATACCTATAGCTTGACACAAAGCCCATTTGGCAAGACGCAACCCACTCTCAAGAGTGAGCATATTAGATAGTATAGTGTTTTGTTGTATCTCAATTTGAATCAGGTCGTTAGGTATAGCCAAACCTGCCTCCACGGCATTTTCAACATCTGCCGACATTTTTTCAAGCATAATATTGGCTGTTTCTAGGACTTGTGCTTTTTGTCGCAGGCTATAGACTAACCAAAAAGCCTCCTCAACATCACTATCAATCTGTTGTACTGCAAGTTCACGCTGCTGACGTGCAGCCTCCACTCCTATTTTAGCCAATCTATTACCATTATATATCTGCCCCCCCATAAACACCGGCTGAACCGCCACGACTCCTGCTGTAACACCTTTTTGCAACAGAGAGATAGAACGGTCGATACCTAATGCGGCACCATAGTTGAGATAAAAGACATCAAGCATGTCGCGCAATTCCGCTGACTTGACATCATCAATACCTAAATTGACAAAAGGATTAGTGCTATAATAACCGCCACTGACTGCCTGAACTTGTGGAAAATATTTGGTAAAGGCTTGGTTTTGCGTTTCCTTGGCTACCATAACATCGACCCACGAATTTTTCTCTAACATAGAGTTTTGGTGCGCAAGTTTCAGACATGAGTCGAGCGATAATTCTTGCGCTTGGGTCGTTAGAGGCATACATATCAGAGCGGCAATTATTGCGGTTTTAACTATGTGGCGCTGTTTAATCCACACATGTCTTTCATCGAAAGCCTGCCAATACAAGATTGGCAGTACAGTAACAACAAGCGGCAAGGTAAAGAGCGTACCAAAACATATCACAACGCCCATAGGCATCCATAGACTCGTATGAGCAATAATCATAGGAATGACACCGAGAGCAGTGGTTGCAGAGGTTAGGAATATAGGTCGCATACGTCGTTTGCCCGCCAAATAAGCGGCTTCACGAGCCGTCTTGCCTTCACGCCTTAACTGCTCGGCATATTCGTACATAATGATAGCATTGCGAACTAATATACCAATCAGACTGACGATTCCTAATAGTGCAGTGATTGAAAAATCCAACTTGAAAAGCCAAAGTCCTAAGAACGAACCGAATATTGTCAGAATACTTGAGCCTAAGGCAAGCATTGCAACTGATAACTTGCCAAAATGGAAAAGCAACATTGCAAACATGACTAATATGGCAGCGATGACGCTTAATACCAATTCAGGTATGACACGCCCGTTAATATCTGTCAATCCACCGGCACTAACGCTCACGCCTTCAGGCAATTGCAAAGAATCAATAAATTTTTGCACTTTAGCCATGCTCTTAGGTTGTGGTGCTTTACCACGCAAGTCGGCACCTACAGTGATAGAACGAATCCCGTTACGATGACTCATACCGCTATGGTGCCAGAGAGGCTTAATATCTGCCACTTGACGTAACGGAACCCATAGATTGGGTATTGATGTAGGTATGGGCAAATTTTCTAATCCTTGGAGAGATATTGATTCAGCACCTTCAGAATGTAAAACGACAGGAATTCGATAGTCATCTTCCCATATTCCGGTCATTTGTTGCCCACCTAAAGCACTTGAGAGATACACAGAAAGCATGGCTTGGGTTAGTCCGAACTGCGTAGCCTCGTCGGATTTTAGACGCACAGATACATCTTGAACCGTTTCGTCATAATCAGAATGTACCCATGTCATTTCCGGTTGCTGATTCATAAACCACTTGAGCGTATCACGGACTAACTCCATGGCAGTCCAATCATCGCCTTTAACATATACTTCGACAGGATTATTTACTGCCTGATAGTCAAGTTGTTTGAACCGAATATACGCATTTGGGAACAAGTTTTCATATCGTGCAGAATAATCATGCAGCACACCTGCTGTTGCATCTTTGCCTTTTGTTACGACTATAAACTGCGCATAATTCTTATGAGCCATTTGCGGAGCATAACAAGCATTGAAGCGAGGTGATGAACAGCCCACAAAACTTGTTACCGAAACAACTCGATCGTCACGTTGAAGAATACGTGCAATAGAGTCAGCCACAAAAGCCGTCTGCTGCAACGACGAGCCTTCGGCAAGATGGATTTCGACAGCAAAATTTTCGCGCTCGGCTTTTGGCATCATCTGAACATTGAGCCGCGTAAACAAAAAGCCGCCTAATGCTAAAAGCAATAATGCTGTACATAAGACTGCATGTGGATTATTAAAGCATAGATTCAGTATCTTGTCATAACCATTTTGCAGGAAATCGAAAAACTTGTTTTGCCCCTTTTCAAAACGCGATACTGCATTATCCGACCTACGTTTAATATATTGCGTACTCATAAAAGGAATGACCCAAACAGCATAGAAAATAGAAGCAGTGAGAGCAAACAACACAGCCCATGGGAAGAGTTGCACAAAATCACCTAACGGACCGGTGATAATCTTAGTCATAGGAAAGAACATTCCTGAAATAGCGCACGTGGCTATAGTCATTGGGATAAAGAGAGCCTCAGTACTTGTTACGGCACTATACCAAGCGGAGTGTCGTCGCTCAAGTTTTTCGGTATAACCATCGATGACTATTACCGAGTCGTCAACAATCATTCCTAACACAACAATCAAGGCTGCGAGCGTAACGGTGTTGAGTTCTATGCCTGTCAGATACATAAGTCCTATAGCCACTGCCGTACAGACCGGAACACCGGTACAAGCAACAAGGGCAGTACGAAGCGGAAAGAGCAAAAGCATCACCATTACTACAACAAGCATTGAGAGCAAGAGGTCGCGCAAAAAAGACATCACAGAGTCACCAACGACTTTGGGTTGGTCAGTAATACGATAGAATTTCAGATCGCGAGGCAATTCCGACTTGGTCTTTTCCAATATGCGATCTACTTCTCGACCAAAACTGACAATATTATGTCCCGGAAACATCTCAACTGAAATAATGACGCACGCTGAAGGTTGATTTCCAGATTGAACAACTTGATCGTCGTAATACTCAACATATTCGGTGGGTTCGGCATAACGTCGCTCAATGCGAGCAATATCACGTAATTTGATTGAATGTCCGGTAGGGTCAACATAAACCACCTGCTCGCCCAATTCATATTCCGACATATACGGATTAGCCACATGTACAAGGGCTTCTCCTACAGAATTAGCAACCGAGCCTGTCGTGGTTCGAAATCCCTGCAATGCTAATTCGGCGGTGAGCATCTTGACATCAACAGGATAGCGCGACATCTTTTGTTCATCGATATATACCGCCACTTCTTCATGCTGCTTTCCGATAATCTTTATGTTACCCATTGCCGGAATAGTACGCAAACGGTCGGACAATAATTGCGCATATTTTTCTAATTCACGGGGTGTACGTTCCTCTGATTCAACGGCAAGCAGCAGACTACTTGTATTGCCAAAA
>Ga0326513_10000107_pt1 | contig 62040 bp, 104 predicted proteins | sample 2_2465_0518_D_FD_203654 | JGI IMG/M metagenome (GOLD analysis project Ga0326513, IMG submission 203654) | Bovine rumen microbial communities from UC Davis, California, United States - 2_2465_0518 | ecosystem: Host-associated > Mammals > Digestive system > Stomach > Rumen | place: USA...
AGATTGCTACTGCGCTTAACATAGATGCAAACTTTTTACTTGGAATAAATAAAGACATAGAAGATCCGGAGAAAGATTTTTATAAGGCCCAAAGATTAACGGCAAGAAGTGCTGATAAATGGACTAAGAAACAGAAAGCAGAATTAATCCTTGCGATAATGGGAGTTAATAATGATTAAATCAATCAAAGTAATGCTACTTCCTAATAATTTTCAAAAAACAAGGTTTCATCAACACGCGGGAGCAGCAAGATTTCTTTATAACTGGGCACTTGCAAAAGAAGAAGAGAATTACGAAGCAGGCGGAAAGTTTATTTCTTATTATGAACTTGCAAAAGAGCTTACAGAGATTAAGAAAACAGATGAATATGCATGGCTAAATGATATATCTGCTTGTACTTGTCAGGCTGCGATTAAAGATGCTTGTGACGCTTATAATAATTTCTTTAAAAAACGAGCCAGGCATCCAAAATTCAAATCAAAGAATAAATCGGCCCCTAGTTTTGCACAAACAGATCAGGCTATAGAGTTTACTTCTACACATGTTAGACTTAGCAGTTTATCTAAAAGTCTTAAAAGGAATAGAAAAAAACTAAACTGGGTAAGGCTTGCCGAACATGGCAAGATACCAATAAATGTAAAGCATAGCAATCCAAGGATAACTTTTGATGGCATAAATTGGTGGATTAGTGTAGGAATAGACTATCCGGAAAATGATGTTAAATTATCTGAGGAGGGATTAGGTGTTGATCTGGGAATAAGGAACCTTGCTGTATGTTCTGATGATAACATTTATCCTAACATCAATAAGACCAAGGCGATCAAAGATTTAGAGAAAAGAAAACGAAGATTGCAACGAAGTATATCCAGGAAATATGAGATGAACAAAAAGGGGGATGAATTTGTTAAGACAAAAAATATAATAAAAGATGAGAAAAAGTTATTAAAGATGCATCAAAGGTTGAGTAATATCAGGAAAAATTATCTGCATCATACATCCAAAGAGATTGTCGGAAAGAATCCTAAATTTATTTGCATTGATGATCTTAATATTCAAAGCATGATGAAAAACAAGTATCTTGCAAAAGCTTTTCAAGAACAGTCTCTTTACGAATTTAGCAGGCAGCTTGAATATAAGAGCAATTTTAAAGGAATTAAATTTATACGAGCAGATAGGGACTATCCATCATCAAAGAAATGTAGCATTTGTGGAAGGATAAAGAAGAATTTAAAGCCTTATCAAAAGTTATATAAGTGTGAATGTGGAAATGTAATTGATATTCATAAGCAAGCTGCATTAAATCTTAAATCTTATGGTGAAGATATTATTGCAGAATAATAATATTGTACCGGAAGCTGGTCCGGGAATTTACGCCTACGGAGTGTACTTGAACTTGTTAGTAGACAGCACCACCGTCGAAAGCATACACGATGAAGTAGGAATGGAACATATAAGTATATCTTATTATAAGTTTTCAGCCGGGAGTAATCCCTTGCATCTTAATAATTTGACCTTTTAGAAGTATGTAATTTTGCATAGATGTAAAGCCTGGCACTAAAGAAAGACATAGAGGTATGTCTTTTAGAAGTATGTAATTTTGCATAGGTGTAAAGCACAGCTTTCAGACATATCTTTATAGCCAAAACTTTTAGAAGTATGTAATTTTGCATAGATGTAAAGCTAGACATGCTGAGATAGTTTGCTGTGATTACTTTTAGAAGTATGCAATTTTGCATAGGTGCAAAGCTACTGTGATGAAGACTACGTTGCTTTTAACTAGAAGTATGTAATTTTGCATAGGTGTAAAGCACCATCTTTCCATCAGCATATCCATCGCCTTTTTTAGAAGTATTCAATTTTGCATAGGTGTAAAGCTGATTTCATAAAAAAGACATATGAGGATTTCTTTTAGAAGTATGCTTTTCCATGTAGATGCAAAGCGGGCCACATCGCATCACGATTTAAAGATATGCAATATTACATAGATGCAAAGCTGGCAGTATCTTATAAGAAGCTATTTAAACTTCTAAAGGTATCTAAATTTGCATGGATGCAAAGCGTTTACGATATTGGAAGGGAATTAGTTTGCATTGATGCAAAGCAGCAAATAATTCTGATGTAAAGCCTACGTTCTCATGACAAGAGAAATCAATTATTACTTCTAAATAATTGCAAAGCAAATATGGTTATATTTTTAATGCAAAGCAAATGTATTTATGTTTTTGATGCAAAGCCAGATCGTTTTTTGGGTTGATAATATTTTTAGAAGCTTGACAAACCATACACCAAACTCATTAAAGCAAGCTTCTTTAAATTTATCAAGATGCAAAGCGACGGATAGATACATTGATATGAAAGGTCAATAGCAAAGTGAAGAATGTGTTTGAAGAAGAAGCAAAGCGGGCGCGAGATGATTTTCTAAAGGTGTAAAGCTAAGGATGTTCATAAGCGGTAGAAAGAGGGAAGCAAAATGAGTCCAGAAGTAACTAGAATAGTTTTATGTATGCTTAGTATAAATGTTATGATTTTATCGTATTTAACACTAAAAATAACCATACAGCAGCGGCACACACTCTTATTGATTGAAGATATTATAAAAGATATGAAAAATAATAAATACAGTGAAACACTTGCAGATATAAAAAATTATACCGGAGGAAAAAGAAGTGAAAACAAATGAGTTAGATCAGAGAATTGAAAAAGCAAGAAAGAGAGTAAAAGAAAGTAAGGCTGCATATGACAGGGCATCTAAGGAATTAAAGAATCTATTGGAAAAAAAGAAATTGATACAAGCAGATGAGATCATGGATGCAATAGCGAAAAGCGGTAAAACATACGAAGAAGTTCTTCAATCAATTACTGCATAATCAGCAAGATAGTGTTCAAGATATGCAATGTTTAACTGTGTAAAATATGCTACTATTATTTCAGGTGGTAGCGGTTCCCTTGATAGTAATTGATAGGGAGGAACGGCATCGATATGGATTATATCAAGTTAGTAACAGCTATTGTAGCAGTGATTAACTGCTTGATTAACATTATCGAGCTTGTTCTCAAATTTATAGAGAATAAGAAAAATAATAAAAACCGCTCCTGACCTGCGAAGTCGAGCGGTTTTTAAATTGACTTAACTTCAAGGGCATCGCTACCACTTGTTTAATCTATTATAACACGTAGTAATATTTTATCAACAGGAGAAAATTAATGCCAAGAAGCGAAGCAAAAAGACGAGCTGATAATAAATACAATCTGGCTCATTATACGGTGCTTGGTTGCAAGATGAAGATAACAGAGGCAGAAGAGTTTAAAACGGCCTGCAAGGGCTCAGGAACAACCCCTAATGCTGTCTTTAGAAAAGCAATAGAAAACTTTATGAAGAATTATAATAGCGGGGTAAAAGATGTCTGAGAATAAGAGTCAATACACTGATAAGATCAATAAGCTTTTAAATGAAATGCCTGATTTTGTTTCAGATTTTATTTATAACTTTGGCCGGGTTGAGAACTATGCGACTAAACTTGAATATTGCCGGGACATAAAGATTTATCTTGAATTTATTGCTAATTATCTTAATGACAATTGCGAAAAGAGTATCAGGGAACTGTCAATAAAGGATGTTTCTAATATAGAGATCCTTGATATAAATAGATTTCTAACAACACTTTCAGGAAATCACAAGGAATCAACCGTAAAAAGGAAACGTGCCTCATTATCAAGTATGTACGGATTTTTTGTAGCTACAGGTAAAATGTCTCGCAATCCAATTGCAGCTACTAAGACAATAAAGGTTCCAAGTAAAGAGGTTGTTTATTTAACTAACGATGAACAACGGATATTTCTCAATACTGTAAGGCATGGAACTAAGCTTCGGGACTCAATTGCAAAGGTCCATTATATCTATGCTGATAGAGATTCGGCCATGTTTATATTACTTCTGGATACCGGCCTTCGTGTTTCCGAGATGCTTGATACGGATATTATTGATTATAATCTTGAAGAGTGCAGCGTTGTTGTTACAAGGAAAGGTGGCGATACTCAGATAGTATATTATTCCGATGAGTGCAGAGATTATCTTAAAAAATACTTTGATGCTCAAAAGGCTAAATATGGATTATCAGAAAAGAATTTAAAATTTCCCGCTTTCACTACTTCTACCGGCAATAGATTGGGAGTACGTGCGGTTGAGATCCTTGTAAAGAAATATGTATCTGTATGCCTTCCGGACAAAACAAAGATAATATCACCACACAAATTAAGATCGAGTTTTGCTATGAGTTTCTATGCTGCAAGTGACAATGATATTCTACTTCTAAAAAAGAAAATGAACCATAAAAGCATACAGACAACAAACATATATGCAAAAGCCTCTGATACAGCCATGAAGGAATCAAGGTCATTGCTGCAGGGATTAAGATAAAATAAAAGCTGCTTGAGTAAATCTCAAACAGCTTTTTATATTAAACATATTGCTTCTCATGTTGATGACTTGCGATCACATTAGCAAGCCCGGCCTTATCAGAATCACTAACAAAACATCCCTGTGCACGTATTGGCTTGTTACCACCTTTTTTAATAAGCATATCGCCCCTTCCGAAAAGTTTTTCTGCACCTGTTTGATCTAAGATAATACGGGACTCCATAGAACTAGAAGTGTTAAGCGCAATTCTAAATGGGAAGTTAGCTTTAATAAGGCCCGTAACAACGTCATGTCTAGGCGACTGAGTTCCTATGATAAGATGTATACCGCAGCCCCTTGCTTTCTGGGCAAGCCTTACAATGTATTCTTCAACCTCTCTGTTTTTCAGAATAAGATCGGCAAACTCGTCAATAATACATATTTCTCTTGATAATTCATGGCCTTTTGAATGGTATTCATCTATATCATCACAGCCATTTTTAGCAAGAAAAGCGTAGCGACTTTCCATAGAAGCACATAGCCTTGATAGAAGAGAATATGCTTCATGTTCATTACTAACAAGGTTGATATAGGTATCTTTATATTTATTAAATTCAGTTCCCTTCATATCAATAACGTCAATGATATTACTTGTTACATCATTTGATCTTGACGTTGCATAAATGCTATGCATTAGAAGGGAAGCAAGTATAGAGTGGATAGTCTCAGATTTACCGCTTCCGGTTGTACCCGCTATTAGAATATGCGGGGCCTTGGCAATGTCTGTATAAACAGCTTTTCCATTAAGATCCTGGCCAAGTACAACGGAAGTCATACTTGTACTATCATGGAATTTATCTGTATATAGGCTGCCAAAAGGAATAACATTAAACGTCCCTTGTCTCTCAATAACAATTGTATCAGCAGTCTGATAGTAGGATATATTATCTGATCTAAGGGCGGCTGCAAGCGTAGATTCAATAGCTTTCTTGGCCCTGAGTATCTTTCCATTTAGTGTAACATCCAAAGGAAGGTTGATAATATACCTAACTACCTGTGCGCTTTCTTTAACGTCATTAACTCTAAGGCCATACTGTTCAAATATCCTGTTAATGTTTGAAATATCCTGTGATTTTAATGGATAGCTATTATTTGAACATACTGTATTTAGATTTAGATTTCTGAATGCCATGTTTTAACCTTCTCTCAATTACTTTATGTATATTGCAACGGTATGATTTTCTTCATTCTCATTAAAATCATCAACGATACAATCATAGTGATCTTGATTTAATTCGTATCTTGTCTCATTCTTATAGATATACACTCTTTTCTTAAGTTCATCATATGAATATGCTTCGAAATAATTGAATTCGAGATAATGTACAAGTACAGTCCTGACATCAATAGTACCAAAACGAAAAGTCATATTATCACCGTCTCCATAGTATACATCAAAGTTGGGAAGATGATCTTTTAATGTTTTGATAATAACATCCCAAGACTTATCGTTACAGTTTTCAGCTTCAAAATTTACTTCATTTATCATATTTTTAAACCTCTCTTTTTCTATAAAAATTTATTCGCTATCATTTGATTCGATAATTTCTGCATCAAGTCCGTAATATTGGGACTTTTCATGGAGTTCTTTTTCGGCTTCTGCTTTTGTTTCAAAACCTTCGCTATAGATATATCTAGCTTTATTGAACACATAATATTTTTTCATTTTTGTATCGTCAACAATATTCCAGCCTTCTTTTTCTATTTCTTCATTCGTGAAATATGCATGGAGTTGTTGTTCTGCTTCCTGAATGTTTTTCGCATAGGAAAATTCCATGTATTCACTATTATCATTTATTGCATAGAACATATTTTAACCTCATATTTTTACTGAAATAGCATTATTAAGATTATTAGCAATTTCCATTAGAGTATCTTTTGCCTCTTGGCAGTCATCAAGTAATTCCCTGATCGAACTAGGGACACCGTTTTCGCCTCGCATATTGACATAAATTTCAACCTCAGCATCAACATCATAATTCTCTGCGTATGCAGTAAACTTATCAACAAGGTTTTCAACAGTCCCGTCATAATCAATTTCAACCGGAATATCCTGGCCGGCTGTATCGGTCCAAAATTCAATAAGTGCAGAATCCTTTTTTATTTCATAAGATATTCCCATATTATCTAAAACTTCTTCAATTCTTTTCATATTATTTACCCTTGTTTTTAACCTCTCTCTTTATTTAACAACCTATAACTTGTCTTACAACATTCTTAAGCATAACCTCATACTTGTGCCAGTCATCATCTGTGGGTTGAATAGTGGAATACTTCACAAAATCCATTCCAAAAATACCTAATGCGTTCTGATCTAACCAATGCCATAGACTGTTTCTATTAGCATTGGTAAGTTTTATTCGCAGATCGGTTGTAAAACCATTACAAAATCTAATTGCTTTTATTGCCTCATTATCAAGTGTAATTTTAAAATTATCCTTATCAACACTAGCTTTCATTAGTAACCTCATTTCTTTATACAATCTCTATTTGCTGCCACTTCATCTGGATAAAAGATTTCTACAATGGTGGTGTACGACTCATTAAGCAAGTTAGCAAGCTTGAAAATAAAAGCTATTTCTATTTTCTGGCGTATGCCATTAACTCTTTTATTCATGTTAGGATAATCGATTTTACTTTGAAGGCAAAAATCGCGTAGTGAAGTGTAACCTTTTTTCTTTAATAAAGCATTGAACATTTCTTTTGTTGACATTGTTTTACCTCGCTATGTTATTTTGTACCATTGTATCACCTATCAGAATTAATTTCTACATTCATTTGATCGAATTAAATCAATTAATTCAGTTGCTTTTTTATATTCTGCGGACTCAATATCCCAGTTCCAGTCTTTTCGCATTTCTATAAGATTATAGAGAATATCTGAAATAGACATATCACTATGAATACTATCACGGTCCGCAGTCTCAAAAGGATCTACAAAGTCCAAAAACTCAATATACTTTGTATAAATACTTGCCATATCTTTAACCCCATTCCGCTTCTTTCATTTCCGGCATACGCCACACAATGTTATTTGTTATAGCTATTTCAAGTTCCTTTAATGCCTTAAATAAATCAGTCTTAATAGTAGAATCCTCGCTAACCTGATAAATATAGCAAGAGAGTGTCTTTAAAAGCTGATATTCCCAAGGCTGCGGCGCTTTTTCAGTATCAATCGGATGATATAATGTCTTATAATCTTTTGGCATTTCAACATCAATATCACAGTCGGCCTCATAACGGTTATTAAATGCAGCCACATTAAATGCATAAAGCTTTTTGAATATTTCCTTTGTAGGTGTAGAATGGTAGCCAAGGTTAAGGGCCTCATTTAACAATCTTGGAATAGAATATCCAAAATAATCATAACCAAAATCATTTAATGTCTTGATATAGTCCGCAAGGCCGGCGATCACTTCTTCTTTCATAATAAAACAACTCATTTTTAACCTCTTTTCTTATGTTTCCAGGGGCCTTGCCCCCGGAAAATATATTTATTTTACGATTTCTTTTATTTCTGCATAGGAAACTTGGCCTTGTATTGGCGTTCCGTCTGCATATACCATATGCTTTTCCAAAAATTCAAATGTTATATTTTTGCTGCCGCCTCTCAAATAGCGTACATTGCCCCACTTTTCAACATTGACGATCATTCCTTTTTTCAATGATTTACGATCAATTATTCCGCCTTGCTGCTGGATAAGCGCGTCATAATATGCGGCCTTCTCAATGTTTGTTTCAATTATTTCCATAGCATTGTCAATATACTTGTTATATTTGTCGCTATCGTCGGGATACTTTTCGATCATTTCTTTATAGTATTCAACATTGCGATTTTGTGCGCGAATAGTCTTTTCCGCATCGTCAATACGACGTTGACAAAATCCCTTGGAAGGAATCTCTTTTGCCTGCCTTGCAATTTCCGCACGCTGCAAATAATATTCAGACTTGCGAAATTCCTCAAAACCTTTTTCATAGCTTGCCCACATTCTATTGCGTTTATTAGTAAAGGCCCGGCCAGCAGATGTATTAATGTTCGGTTGCGTAAAAAATGCTATATCACCATGCATACTATTTATCGGCGCTTGCAATTGTTCGGCGCGTTGTTCGGCTTTTTCTGCCTTGTATTTGTAGCGATCGGCCCGGCGTTCTGCCTTCTCAATGCGCCTGTTTTCTTGGTCCTCAAATGACAATCTTTCGCCGATGGTTCCTTTATTCTCTAAACCTAAATTCAATGCGATTTCGCGCGGTCTATAAAGATGTGGGAACTTGCAACGACTAATCCATGCAGCAGATCGACGACTAAAAAGGAAATTACTTTTAATTGCTGATTTGTCGTCATTAGATAATGACATATATTTTTCCTTGTCGAAATGCAATTCAATTTTTCCAGTTTCCTTGTTTTCAATAAAATAATTTTCAGACATAATAAACCTCTTTTCTCATAGATATGAATAAATAAAATTATCAATAGCAACAGAGTCTTTTTTATTTAAAAGATCCTGTAATATATTTGCTTCTTTTGCGGTTATAAGTCTTTTCACACGTTTAAAGCCATTGGCATATACGTTATTAAATCTATTATATTCCGCATATATTCCAGTCTTTTCTTTTATCAATTTAAGATTTCGATCAATAACTTTTCCTGGCATACGTTTTCACCCCTCTATATATTCTTTTCGATAGCTATTCCATGTATCCAATAGCCATTTAATATCACTACCAAAAGTACATTCATTGTCTATTACGTCACCCGCGGCGTCAATAGGGCAATTCCAGTCCATATCATAGTCGCACTGCATTATAGAATTGCGCGGCTGCATTGCGATCTTACCAAACAATGTATAATCGCCGGTATTTTCATAGTCCATGTAAGCAAAACAAACTGCATACAGATTGTCATTATCCCTAAATAGCGGGCAAAACCACGTACCGGAATAGTCTTTTGTCGTCAATGCTTCTTTTGCGACGTTCATAACATTATCAATCATTGCTTTTTCTTTTAATTCTCTATAAATCATTTTTCAAAACCTCTTTTCATGCCGGTACTTTGTCAATACCATTTACTTTTAATAGGTTGATAAAGTCCGGAAATGTTTTATTTTCCAGTATTTTTTCAACCCGTGTTTTTAGTTCGAGATCGACAATTTCAATAGCCTCTTTAAAACTTCCATTAAAAGAAGCACAAGGCAGGCCGCAACATGGTACAATAATATGCTTTAATCCTTTTATTTTGGCGTCGGCCGATACAATCCAGGTTAATCCGAACTTATTAAAGGCTTTAGCGTTATAATCAATAGCAAGTTGATCGCGTTTAATCATTTTATATGCAATTGCTTTTTCAAGTTTTATTTGTGTTTCAATATCCAGACGACTGACATTAAAGTTATCAATTAAAATATCATTCAATTTATTTAGACGTGTAAACGCGTCAGAAACACCGGATAAAACCTTTTTATCGTATGAATAAACCTTTTTTGTATGATTAAGATCGTCTACCATAGCAACAAATATAGAATGCAATTTTTCCGCTTTTTCTTTTCCATTAAGATCGTCAATTAGCATAGATACGACTTTTTTATAATCAATTAGCGAAAATTTACATATCAAGTTATAAAGTTTTATTTTGAAATATCCTTTTCCGGACTTGTATTCTATTTCAATATATTTATCATTTGCATTTTCCAGGCAATCAATTAATAATTCGTTGTTTGCGTAGGTGTATGCAATTTCTAATTGTGTTCTACTCATGTTTAATACCTTCTTTCCAGTGCTCAAAAATCATAAATAAATGAATACATGACTTCCATATCTGAAATACACGGTGTTTTATTCATTTCATTTATAAAATTTATGTGTTCTGAAAAATCATTATCTGAAAGTTTGCAAGCTTCTTTTGCTTGTAAAACAATCAAGTCATTTAAACTTTTTCCATGTTTTTGTAATGCGAGATTATTTAATTCTTTTTTCAGATCGTCGTTTACGTCAAAAAATTTAATGTATGCATTTAATAAAGAATTGTATTTATCCATTTTTTCACTAAACCTTTTTTTATATTGAAATTTTTAGTAATGAATCATTGTATTGATCGCCGTATTTATCAATTATCTTTTTCAGCTTGTAATTAAGCATTTTATGCATAGAATCATAAATACCTTTTACATGATATTCATGTATTAAATTTTCACATTCTGTTATAGATTGATCGCGGTAAAAATAATAATTTTCCGCAGCGGCTTTATTTTCTGACGTTCTAATTGCCAAATAGTAGTTGTATTTATTAGTTACGTAATTAAAGCGGATATTAGAACGGTGAAAAATATCAAGGTTATAACGCTTTACATATTTTTGTATTTTGTCAATTTCTGCGCGCAGCGGATTAATATCTGTATTTTCCAGCATTATTTCTGCGGCTGTATATGTATAGCCGGGCGCGTTGTAAAAATAGTGTTCGTCGCCATATATATTCAATTTGTATGTATAGTTATTCTTTTTTAGATAATTGCACAATGTTTCAATAGTCATGTTTTTAACCTCTTTTTAAAAATTCAATAGATAATATTCTTTTATTAGCTCGATTTTTTCCGGCGTCTTTTTCCCGGCTAAACTATTAATCAATTCAATTTGTTTTTGATATGATGTATAATTAAATATTTCATCCAAAATACGCGAGTAGTTATGATTAAAATCATATCGATCAATAGTTAATGCAATATTCAATCTATCAATTGTTTTTTGTTTGTGATTCCTGGCGATATTTTCAATTTTTATCATTGCATCGGCTGGAATATATCCGGGCCGGACAAATAATTTTATATTTCCGGCCGGTGATATATGCGCAACTTTTTTATAGTCGCCGTGATCATACACGGCGCTATTACATACCGTTGCGCCGTTTCCGAAATAACCAACGAATAGTTCAAATTTTTCCATGTTTAAAACCTCTTTAAATCGCATTTAATCGCGTGTAAATGTCGTTATACTCATTCATAAAGTTATCAATAGACTTGTATTCTTTATTTTTATCGCTATTTTCCAGACGTTCAAAACTTCTAAAAATGCCTTCTATACCGTGAAAATAATCAAGTTTTTTATTTACACTAGCAATATCCGCCGCCGTTGTTGCTTCCACTAACATATTAATGACATTGTTCTTTTTATCCAGAATTGCAGCTTTTAAAGCTTTTATTTTGTCGGTATTATCAATACATATATATGCATTTTTTGCTTTTTCTGCGCGTAAAATTGCAGCCCTGCGGCGTAAAGTCTCGCGACGATACATAAGTAAATAGCCGGATTTATCTATTAAAGAATTAATATCCATAGTATTGTATCTATATGTATCAAGTTGATAGGTTAATCCGTCATTGTCGGTTGTCTGCATGTTTAATGAATAAATGCATTTTTCTGTGCTATTATAAGGTGTGTTAACTTGTGCTTTTAAAAGCTTTAAACGCTGCATAGAATCTATATTTTTACGCGCTGGAATGCTTAAAAAGTCCCTATTTTGACATATTACAATAGTGTGTGTGGCGTTTTTACGGACCGATTCAAAATCCGACTTTGTATAAAATGTATCAAGTGATACAAATTTATTGTTATTGTATCCAGTTGAATTAATGTCTTTTTCCATATTTCCACTAGGATCAAGGACCGCAACGCGATAATTTGTACAATACGCCGTGTTGGACCGGGTAAGCATTACAAAAATATCTTTTTTAGGTGTATAGCCGGCAGCGGCTTTTATAATCTGATTTATTGTAAATTTTCCCGCTATGTCAAAAATATAATAGGGCTTTATAAAATCCAGGCCTATGCAGGCATGCAAACTTTGCAAAATTCTTTTATTTTCTTTTAATAAGCTATGTAATAATGTATTCATATGTTTAAATCCCTTCTTTTTTTAATATTTTGGTTGTACGATCTTTTAAAATTTGATTGTATTTATTTATTGCGTTACCGCGTCTAAAATACCACGGGCTTATTTGTTGCGAAAATCCGCAACCGGTCCGGACCATAACGCAAAATTGATTAATTTGTTGATTGTCTTTTATAACGAAATATGGAAAAGACTCTTTTATAATTTCTATGCGCATTTTTTAGCCCCCCATTATTAAATCTAAAAAACTTTTTTCAAGTTCTGCGGCGGCTGTATAACGCGCAGTAACATTAAATATATATTTATAGTCACTTAAATCAGCAAAAATTTTACTATAGAGACGGGCCCCGGCGACGGCGACGGGATAAAAAGCATTAATAGCTTTTTCCCTAGAATAATTTCCGCGTTTAAAATATCTATTTAAGTTTTTACAAATAGGAATAATATATTGATCGTATAAATCCGCGTTGTTTTCGATAAAAAGTGATAACTCGCGGGATTCCGTTGTGTTATTGATATACATGTTTTTTGTCTTTTTCATAATTTACCCCTTTATAAATCCAGTATTTAATATTGTTAATAGTTCCTTTTTTGATACATTTGTAAGTTTGATTTTTTTAACTGGATAATTCCAGTTAACAGCGTTAAAGACTGGAATATATCCGAATATTTCAAAATTTTGAATTATAAAATCCGTGTTATATCTCTTTAAAATAGTGGCTATTTCGTAAAGATTCATGTTTTTAACCTCTCTATAATTGTTATATTGTACGTTGTTGTTTTGTACTTGATAATGTAATTATATTACTATATAAAATTGTTGCCAAGTACCATTTTTAAATTTTTTAAATTGTTTTTTAATCCAGTATTTATGCGGGTTTACAAGGATCTTTACAAATTGACGATAAAAATATTATTGATTGACGTTTAAAAAGTGTGTACACTATTATTAATAAGTAAATATTGAATGTTAAGGGATAAACGGCCCGCATTCTTTTTCTATTGTGAAAAGTTTGCGAGTCGTTTTTAAATGCCAGGGACCGGAAAAATGAATATTGAAAATATAGTAAAGAATACAATTAAAAATACAGATACCGCCGGCGGCGGGAAAATTGACGATCTTTTGCAGCATGAAATATTAACCGATGATATAAAAAATGAAATTTTTGAATGCTGGAAAAATGATCTTGATATCTATATTGACAACTACGCACAGACAAGTCCAGATATTAACGCGAATAAAGGCATGTTTAAATGTAGCTTGGAAACTTGGCAAGCATGCGCTAGTGATATAGGCCGGAATTACTTCTTTAAAAATAGATACTTAATAGATAAAAAGAAAATAGCCGCGCAGGGCGGCGGGACAATATACCGTGATGATCTTTTATTAATCGGCCTGGAATTATATGAATATTACTGTAATTTGTTTAGAAAACAATTTTTTATTTATGATTGCACGCGGTTTTTAGGAATATCAAAAGAAGTGTTATATAGATTAAATACATTGCACAGTGACTTGCTAAAAAGGGCCCACACAATTCAAGAATCCAGCATGCGCACAGCATTGGCAAGCGGCCGCAGCAATGTTACTGCTATAGCAATACTATTAAATCACGATTACAACTATACAAGGACAACCGAAATAATACATAGTAGCGATAGAATTAAATCAGCCGATACATTGCCAGTGCTTAAAATTGACGATATACCAAACAATGAAATTAAAAGATCGAGTGAAAACATGTAAAAAGTGCACTGTTACGGCGTTTTCAGGGCTGCAAACATCCGTTTACAATTGCGTAAAATTGTAATTTTGCGAAAAAGAGTCAATCAACACGGCGTAGGGGTTCCGGGCCGATGAAGGCCACCCCCAGGCTTAGCCCCTCAGTCACCGAAAAAACAAAAGAGGGTAATACAAACCGCACAACCATGCAGGTTAACCAATTTTCATCATGAAATAAAAAATAGGCCAAAAATGCTGCAAACCTAGTTAACTTCTAAAGGAGAGGGGATTATGGCAGAGAAAAAGGTAATAGGAATAAAAGTTGGAGCAGAAGATTATAGAAGATTAGAAATCATTGCAGACCGAGAGAACATGAGCATTTCAGCGATTTTAAAACTTTGTGTGAATGCAATTATCAATAATGAGATAGAGCTAGAGAAAGGTGAGCTAAAGCTAGGAGTTAACTACGTTTGCGAGGATTTAGACACACCATTTGGGGAGAAAGTAGAGCGAAAATTAAACAAACTACGTGAGAGGGAGTATCCGGAGTGGTATATCGAAGCGCTGAAAGAGCAGATGTTAACTAGCTTTGACGCACAGATAGATATGTTGCCGAAGAAATATAATCCCAAGAGGATGAAAAGTGATGATTGGGGGTGCTAAATGCCAACAAGGGATTCCGTAGTAAAGAGTGCGCGGATAAAAATAGAGGAATGCAAAAAACTCGATGATTATCTTGAGAAAGAGGATATAACATTTGCAATATGGCTCAAGGAGCAGATAGAGACCTTAGATGTGCCTAAGCAGAGCGGAGTAAATGTGGATGAGCTTATACGGCTGTGTGACAGGTACAATATTGAGCCACAGACACTTATAGATGGTCTTGTAAGGGAGTTAAAGAGGGGATGAGCAGTAGCAAGACAAAGACAAGAACTATACGCATAAAGAATGAGACAGCGGATTTCTTCAAAGACAAGCCATTAAACAAGGTAGTAGAGAATGTACATGATCTGGCACTAAAGAAAGACATAGAGGTATGTGAGAATGGGAAAATTTCTATACTCAGTGGACGGTGAGCATTTTGAGGAACTTGGGCATGTATCGGATATAGAGCTTAGTGCTGAAGAGGAAGAGGTAGCCGAGAGATTTTTTACGCCAGATACGATTGAATTAACTATGCAAGCGCCAGAGTTAAATATGGACGGATTGGTTCGCAGCATGCTTGGCCAAAGTGCGTATAACTCGATAAAACTTAGGCAAGACGGGTATTTAAGCCCTGAGAACGGGTGGTTCACACCAGTTGAGAGTCCGGCGATAAAACTTATTGAAAAAATAGACAAAGAGAGGAGAAGGCATGACAAAGAAAGAGAGAGAAGCACTAAATCAGGCATTGAAGAATGAGTTTTTAGATCAGGACGAAGCTGAGATGCGAAAAGGGTACAGAGAATTTGCAAGGCAGCTTCAATTAGCGCAGGAAGAAATGGGGCTTACAAGATATGAGGCAATAATATTCCTGTCAACCTTGATAGGGAATAGTATGCATAAATGAAAAATAACAGCGCCAAGAATTTTCGTAGCTACAGGATGTGAAGCCCTTACGAGGGAGCAACCTCATGGAGAGGAGATATGTTGTAGTGAGCTTTAGACGGATGGCGCACCTAAATAGGAGGATGTATATGGACACAAGAACTATCAACGAGCATTATGCCGAGATAGGTGCTGAGCTTATTGAGAAGGAAGAAGCACTTGAAGGCATAAGAAACAGCACTGCGACCATCATTTATCTGTCTAGTGAACACAAAAAGACGGGAAATGGGAAGGTGGTCAAGGCACAGTGCGAAAAAATCTCCGACAAGTACAAATGGGGGATTCCATGTGACTTCACGATAACGGTTTTTGAGCCAAATTGTGAAGGAATGACCGAGGAACAGATGAAAATGCTTATTTTCCATGAGTTATTGCATGTAAAGATAAGCTACAAGGATGACGGAACGGAAGTTTTTGGTATTAATCCACATGATCTTGAGGATTTTAAGCTGATTATTGACAGGTTTGGCACAGAGTGGGCGGAGGTAAAGGAATGATAGCATTTGTTATTGGTATTATTGCTACTATCGTGGCATTTTTCATACTTGGAATTGATTTTGATGAAGTAGATTTTATGTGGGAGCCAAAGAAAAGGCAGGTGTTTTCGCTTATAGGACTGATTATATGTCTTTTAGGCTTTATAAAGACGGTTCCGACAGGTTCAACCGGTATCGTAACAACATTTGGTAGGATCGAGAACATTACTTTGGATGCGGGCATACATTTTATGGCACCTTGGAAGAAAGTAGTTAACATGGACAACCGGACACAGAAACAGTCCATAGAGATGCAGTGCTTTAGTTCAGATATTCAGGAAGTAAGCGTTATATACACGGTAAATTACCAGATAAACAAAGCAAATGCGCAGGAAATCTACAGGACGATAGGAAAAGAGTATTTTGACAAGATAGTAATGCCAAAAGCACTTGAAGCAGTAAAGTCAGTATTTGCCAAGTATACGGCTGAGGCGCTTGTAGCATCAAGAGCAGGGCTTTCAAAAGAGATTGAAGCAGTGCTTGTGGATGATCTTAGCAAGCAGAATATACAGATCACTGCAACATCTATTGAGAACATTGATTTTACCGATGCTTTTACAAATGCAGTTGAAGCAAAGCAGGTAGCTGAGCAGAACAAGTTAAAAGCACAGACAGAACAGGCGCAGGCAACACTTGAAGCACAGGCACAGGCTGAAAGACAGGTAATAAAAGCCCAGGCAGATGCAGATGCGTCAATTCTTGCAGCAAAAGCAGATGCAGAGGTTGCAAAGATCAGTTCTGACAGCGCACTTTACCAAGGCGAGAAGGAAGCATCCATTTTACAGAGAGTTGGAGAGCAGCTTGCGAAATATCCTGACCTTGTAAAGTACAAATACATTGAAGGCTGGGATGGCAAGATGCCACAGACAATACTTGGAAACTCAGATGTGATCATGGATATGAGGTAAAAAAATGGCAATACCGACGTATGGACCGGGCGTACACAGATTAAAGATTGAGCCAATGGACATAGGACATGCAAGGGTAAGCATTGATGACACGGTAGTACGCGCAAGCAAGGTAGACGTACATATGGAAGTTGGTTCGATGCATCAGGCGGAGATAACACTTCTTGGTCAGCCTGAGATGGACATTGACTCGTTAATTACCTTTGATTTTAGTCCAAAAACTGTGAAAAGAGCAGTTGATGTGCTTAAGATAGCGCTTAGAAAGAATGACTTTATCGCAAGATTAGGTCTTGAAGAGTTAAATAATTTAGAGCGGTGAGAAGGATAAAACCTTTTCATCGTATTAGCCGGGAGGCAGAGTTCGACGGAGCAAGGAACACCACTCTCTGACAAAAGTGGGCGGATCTGCAATAAAAAGAAAGGGAAGGTATGGCTTCTAATGACCTTATCAGAGCATTTGAAGGCTATAAAACATATTATGACAATCATGGCGCAGATGAAGCGCTTATAAATGCCTGTGTAGAAGCTGCAAAGACCGCTTTTTTTATTGAAAAAGATGAAAAATACGGGTTAGGCATTACAGGAACGACTAAAAACTACATAAATGAGCTAGTTCTGACTAAGACTGGCGCGGGATTCTTTGATCTTGAGAGATATGCGATAGCAAATGATACAGAGTATACCATCATCAATACCGGTTACGACATCTATAGGCTAGAGTCTTTCTCAAGATTTGAATCGTACATGCACTACATCGAAAGGGACAGGAGACAAGAAAAACGTTTTTACCTTCCGAGAAGATGTACTTTAGGGATAGTAGCAAATGATATGCAGCGTTTGGAAGATGATGAACTTGATGTTTATGGACTTAGTTTACCATCAAGAACCGGTAAGAGTTCAATCTGTATCTTCTTTCTTACATGGGTAGGAGTACGAAAACCAAACAGCCATAATGCGATGGGTGGGCATTCTGGACAGCTTGCAAAGAGATTCTACAGAGGTCTTGATAACATAATCGAAACACCGGATTACCGATACGATGAAGTGTTTCATTTATGGAATCCTGAATACCGAGCAGTCTTACAGGCAAAATCATCAGATCCAGCAGAATTTACACTTAATCTGGGTTCACCTGATGAGTTTTCAACCTTTACATGCCGAGGAATAGACGGAACATGGACGGGTGCTATCGATGTATCTTCAGATGGTTACTTATACGTGGATGACCTCATAAGAGACAGAGAACATTCACTTAGTCCATCACGAGTTGAAAATACTTATCAAGAGTATCAGAACAAGATGCTTGACCGTATGAATGACGGTGCGAAAAAGATGCTTGTCGGTACTTTATGGACAGTAAATGATCCGCTTGAGCGTGAGAGAAAGGTAAATGATGGCAATCCAAGGGCATTGTTCAGGAAGATACCTGCTCTTAACGAAAATGATGAGAGTAATTTCCAATACACGGTCAAAGGATTTTCTACTGAGTATTACAAGAACATGCGAGACAGGCTTGATAAGGCTGAATGGATGGCAAAATTCCAGCAACAGCCATTTGTCAGAGAAGGTCTTACGTATCCTATCGAGGAACTGCGGTTTTTTGATGGATTTTTACCGGTTGGAAACTGTTCGACTATCGCACACATAGACGTTGCTTTTGGTGGTGGAGACAGGTTATCAATGCCGATATGTAAGGATTTTGGCGAAGAAAAGAAGTATATCGTGGGCTGGATACATGATAGCCGTTCACCAGGATTTACGGTTCCAAGAGTAGTTGATGCGATTGACAGATACTACATAACAAAGCTTTACATAGAGAAAAACTCAGGTGGACAGCTCTATGCAGATAAAGTCTCAGAAGAAATGAAGAACAGAGGAATAAACCACTGTAAGATTGAGCTTTATTCCGCACCTAATAAGATTTCAAAGAATGACAAGATAAGCGGATATTCAGATTATGTAAAACGCAATTTCTTGTTCTTATCGGCTAAAAGCCGTGATATTTACGAGGAAGATATAGATTTTTATAAGCAAGATGCCGACTACCGCAAGGCATTGGACGAGATGACAACATTCAGTATTGAGGGAAAGGGAAAGCAGTTTGATGATTCACCGGATTCCATCTCTTCACTTGCTATGAAGATGGATAACAGGCGGTCAACAAAAGCAAGGATAATGAGTTCACCATTATGAGTTTAAATGAGAAAACAGTTGATGAAAAGACATTTAAAGAGTGTTGTGATCTGATGCTGAGCGGTAGGATGCATCCGGAAGTGGCTGCATATCTCACGGGATTATCAAGACCAACGTTTTATAAGAGAGTCAATCAATATTATGATCCTGAGAGATATGGGGAGTTGCCTGAAGATTTCTTTTCCGGCAGAAAATCAGTCTGGAAGGAAAACACCGGATGGATAAAGAATAGTGTAGCGGTTCAAAGGTACATTGAGAATCAGAAAGAGAAGCAAAGACGCAGGATTGAAAGGCGGCAGAGGTTAAGGGAAGAGTTAAACAGAAATAAAGCAGTAAAAGCTGACAAACTTCCCAGATTGGAGGACTGATGGCAATTGTATTTAAAACGGCTGTAAGTGTAATTTCACTTGCAATGATGGGGATTCTTATAGCGATAGGAATGAAAAGTGATGATACAGGAAAGACAGTTTCAAATGTATTGATGCTTATCTATGGACTCTGTATTGTGGCTATGTGGGTGTAAAGTATGAATAAGAGAAAATTGGACAAATATAATATAAATAAATTCAGATACAGGGAATTATGTGCTTTTTGTTTGCAATATCAGGATTGGAAAGATGAACTTAGCAACAATGTCTACTTTTCGGCCATAAAATATGACGGAGCAAAACCATCTAACCATCAAGCTTCCGATACTACAGCCAAACACGCCCTTAGAATGCTCAAGCTTAAGAGAAATTGTGATCTTATAGAGAAATGTGCGAAAGAAGCCACAGCAAAAACAGGTGGAGAGATATGGAGATACATCATAAAAAATGTTTGCTTTGAAGTTTCGTACAGGTATATGAAAACATACGATGAAATTCCTATCGAAAGAGCGACATTTTTCTCATATAAGAGGTATTTTTTCTATTTATTAGATCAGGAAAAGGATTGAATGTTGAATAAATTATCAATTTTGATATAATAAAGAAGAGTGGTAGCGATACCCCTTGATTAAGCAAATAAAAAAGTCCGCTTAACTTGTGAGGTTAGGAGCGGTCTTTTTTATTGTTCTTTTTGTTCTTTAGAATATCGAACAATAGCCTTATGATATTCAATAGAAAATTGCACAATGCAATAATCTCTGAGATAGTCATAGGCATCACGTTCCTTTCCCTTATATTTCAAGGGAAACCGCTACCACTAAGAGATACTATACCACAGAAGCCCAATAAAATAAACTTTATATAAAAATGTAGACTTTTTTATATAACTTTGGTTGTAAAATGGTAGTGTAAAATAATATAAACAGAGCCTATAGGGCATTTAAAATACAGCAAGCCTTACCTTCGGGTGGGGCTTTTTTATATGGTGAAAATATGGGCGGTAGGAAAAAGATAATGACCGATGTTCCGGTCGTTACTGCTGAAAATATAATATCGATTATTCAAAAAGCAATCGGAGACCATAAAGAAAACGCTGCTAAGATACAGGAATTATTTGATTTTGAAGAGGGCTTTCAGCCACTTCAAAGAGTGAAGGTGTATCGAAGCGATATTGATATAGATGTGACTGATAACGTAGCTAATGAGATTGTTGAGTTTAAAGTTGCTCTAAACTATGGAAATCCTATTTCTTTTAAGAAACGTGGATCTGTAGATGGGATGATTGAAGCAATCGAGATGTGGAATGACCAGTATTTCCTTACGGATTCAGATTCAAGCAATCAGGAACTTGCAAGAGATTTTGAAATCTGCGGTATTGGAAATGTTTTTATTGATATAAATACTGATTATGAGGAAGGCGATTCTTACTACACAAGAACAATCTTAAATCCAAGGACTTCATTTGTTATTTACTCATCATATTACTATGACCGCAGACCGATGGTAGGTGTAACGTTCCGTAAAGATTCAGATGGAGTAACGCATTACACGGCATTTTCTAAGGATTTCAGATTTGAGATAAAGTATTGGATAATCCAGAATCCGGGGAAAGAAGATGAACCGGTCTGGGCGCATGAGGATAGGAGTGGAGAAGTAAATCCACTTCATGCGATACCTATTATCGAATATTTTAGAAGTTATGACAGAATGGGATGCTTTGAAAGGCAGATTCCCGCAATGAACAACCTTAACCTGCTTGTTTCTGACTTCTCGAATGACGTAGACCAGAACACACAGGTTGTATGGTGGGCAAATGATTGTGAGTTTGAGACCATACAGGTTGTAAATGAGGATGGGACTGTTACTGAGCAGGTAAAACATCCAAAATCTAACGAATGGCTTCAGACATTTACAACAAGAGATGGCAAGATACCGAAAGTTCAGCCACTTATCGTTAATTACGATTACGCGGGAATGCTGAATAATTATATGTCTCAGAGAGCATTGATACTCCAGAAGTGTAATGTGCCTCAGAGAAATGATAATTCCGGAGGAAGCACAGGTGTTGCAATGAGTGATGCTACCGGATGGAGTGCAGCTGATATTGCGGCAAATAAAGAGGAAATGATTATCTCTAAGAGTATCAGACGGGAGATAAAAGTTATCTGTGCTGCGATAAGAGAAAGCGCATGTCCTTTGGACAGTCCACTTAGAAAGATTAAGCCATCCGATATTGAGCCAAGCATAAAGAGACAGAAGAATTATGAACTTTCAGTAAAGACAACGGCAATATCTAATCTGATTAATATTGGATTCAGTCTTGAAGATACGCTTGATGCTGTACCACTGTTTCCAGATCCGGCACAGGTTATTGAGCGAAGTAAAGAAGGTGTGGAAGCATATCAGAAAACAAAACTTAAGCAATCCGAAAAGAGTGAAGAAAAAGAAGCAACGCCCGGTTCAGACGATCCCATATATCAGATTGAGAACAGCCCTAATATAGATGGAATGAACACAGATAATGGCGAAGAGGATGAAAATTGATGAACTTAATATCTTAAGCAGTGAGAATACGCATGAAGAGGAGTCTTTTGATTATAAAGATTATATGGAGCATTACTTTGATACTATGCAAATCTCCGAGAAGCAAAAGAGAGAGCGTATTGAAGAAGCAAAAGAGATACTTGATGCAATCTTACTGTTTTTGATATGGTGCGAAGAAAATCCTGAGAACGTGCAAAGAGAAGATACAAAGCGCGATATGGAGAATCTTTACAAAGAAGTCATCTTTCAGAAGGTTGAGCCGGATGATTTTGTTGATATGTACGTATTGTTCTTTATAAACAACTTGGTAGATGTAACGACAGAAAATGAAGGTGATGAATACTTCACATCTGTCGAAAGAGCTACAAAGATTGCATGTAATGAAGCAAACAGCGTTATCAACTATTCAGAACTGCAAAGAGCCATTGAACAGGGATATACCTACAAGCAGTGGCATACAGAGCTTGATGAGAAGGTTCGTGAGACTCATCAGGAGATGGAAGGTGTTACGATTCCTATAAACGAGCCGTTTTTTGTTGGTAATTCCAGGATGATGATGCCACATGACATAACAATGGGAGCGGATGCGAGAGAGATAGTTAATTGTAGGTGTTCACTTTCATTTTTGGATTAATATGGTTCGGGACAGAGACGTTAAACCTGTTCGAGAAGTCGTAGAGCGCGACTATAAATAAGGCTCAATCGTATGAATACCGAGAGCGGCGGTCATAATACCGCTTATAAAATGTAAACCTTTGAAAGCTATGATGCATATCATGGCTTTTTTTATTGCTCAAAAAGGAGAAGGTCATGATTACAAGTATTCAAGCAAATAGCGCAAACGGTGTAGGACATTTAGCATGTGATACAGAAGCAGACCTTGCTAATCTTCCGGATTACGCAAAATCAAATAACTTGAAACAGGGGACTGACTGCATTGTTATTGATACATCCAACGTATACATGATGAAGTCGGATTATACCTTTAAGCAGATTTAAGGAGGAAAACTATGGATGTTATATCGTATGTTCTCTCCAAACGAATAGCTGAAGGCGCAGTATCGGGCGTGGCAGAAATGACTGTTGATGGGCAGACCTTAAATATAGAATGTACGGATGGAACACACCTGGAAATGGATTTTCCTATGCCTGCTGATGGTGCATCTATAACAGATGTTGAGATCATCTCAAATGGACATCTTATCTGCACGTTATCTAATGGGAATACGATTGATGCAGGGAAAGTCCCAGACGTACTTACAAGAATCGAGTCTGTCAGCGACATAGACGATGTTGAGCTTGACGCTCTTGCAGATGGGCAAGTTCTTTCGTGGGATGAAACAAGTGGCAAATGGACTAATAAGGATACTGGCGGTTCAGTAGATGAACTGACACAGGAACAGGTAGAAAACCTGCTCTCAATAATACAATAAAGGAGAAAATGTGATGGCAAATTTTGTTTCTAATGACAATATGACCGAATTGATGAATGGTATTGCAACAAAGTTTAATAGTCTTGGAGGAGCATGGAAGTTCAGAGGTTCTGTTACATTCGCTAATCTTCCATCAACTATCACCCCTGCAATGGCAGGTTATCTTTACAACGTGACCAATGACTTTACAACAGATGCTAGATTCGTTGAGGGTGCAGGCAAGAAATACAAAGCAGGAACCAATGTAGCAGTTGCAGATTTGACTACATATTCAGCTGTAACACCGGTTGGTTCAGAAGATCCTTCATCGGAAGGCTGGTATGAGCTTATCAATGGAAAATACATTCTTTCAACAGATACAGTAGTTGATAGTGAAAAGACATATTACAGTGCTGTAGTAGATGTGAAGTTTGATGTAGCGGGTTCTTTTGAAGATTTAGAGAATGTCTACAACATGATCGCAGGTACATTTGATGATACAGAGCCTTACAGCACTGGCGATGTTGTAATTTATGAGGGTGGCCTTTACAAATTTAAAGCGGATCATGCAGCAGGGGCTTGGGATGTTTCTGAGGTTGATAGTACAAAAGTTGCAGACCTTGTTACAGCAGCAGAACCAGACAGCCTTACGCCTGCACAGATCAATGCGTTGTTAGCACTTCTTGATTAAGAGGGAAAGATATGAGTCTAAAAAACTATATGGCTTATGGGGATGCTGAAACCATCCTCACAAGCTATGCAAATAGAATAAAGCAAAGTCCTACGACATTTGTTGGAACAACGGCAGAGTGGAATGCACTATCAGCTTCAGAAAAAGCAGAATATGTCCTTGTAGACATTACTGACGATGAGAGTTCACTTTCAGGAATGCCAAGATTTCCAGATTATTCTAATCAGATTACAGTTGATGGAAGCCCTTGGACAGCTACAGAAGATTGTTATATTACTTATACATTATGCAATAGTGTATACAGTACAGATAACAGGCTTCAGATTGATGGAAATGTTGTTAGTACCTATAGTAGCGCAGGTGGAACTTATGTACATCAATTCAATGGTTATGTTAGAGAAGGTCAGATAATATCTGCGGATGACGTTTATAGTCTTAGAGTATTTCCGCTACTAGGAGATTAAGGAAGGAAAAGACAATGGGATTATATAAGAATAATAATGGTGTTTTAATTCCCATAGCAGGGCGCGGAAAAGCGGAATATGGAGCAAGCACTACAAGAAGAAATACTTGGACAAATAGCGAAGCTATAAATCCGGATTCAAGTATTGCCTTTTCTGTATCATTCGATGTACCGATGCCTGATGATAATTATGAGGTCGATTGGACTTGCAGTGCAAGCGCATTACACCCTGTTATAGAAGGAAAGACAGCAAGTGGTTTTACAGGTCATGCATATAGGCTTATATCTCCTGCGGTAGAAATCGGGAATGGTGTTATCAATTTTACAGCATTCAGACTATATACGGATCTTGAATACAACGAACTTTTAGATGATACTTCCGGGTTAATAAAAAACACCTCAGAGATGGGAGCTGTCAACCTATTTGAGACCACTTTAAAAAGTCAGAGGTACAATAAGGTAATCTATTCAGTTAATGCCGATGGAACAATTGGCATTGAGGTACTTGAAAGACCTACAGGAAGTACCGGAAATATTATTGGGTGGATTGAGGTAAAGGCAGGAGAGACTTATAAGCTCACAGGTGGAATATCTGAAACCGAAAGACTTGAACTTAGGAATGCCGATTATAGTGCGTGGACAAATAATACAGCAGGTAAGACTGTTTCTTCTCCGGTTGTAGCCACAAACATTGATACATTTATGCCTAATGATGATGCTACTATAATGGTTTATTGCCGCATAGATGAAACAGGCAACACCGGAAATGTCGGCACTTTAGAGCCTATGATAAGATTTGCTTCCTTTTTGGAGGACACTTTCTTACCGTATGCAAAGACCAATAGGCTTTTGACAGTAGAAACAGATGAATTATTCGATAACGCCTCTATGCTCAAAGGCATGACAGCAATAACAGTTCAGACGGATCTTGATGATGTTACTACTTTAGGCAATTACTATAAATCAAGCACATCTATATATGTGACTAATGCTCCGACAGGAATCGATTCAGAGACAAGTGCGATATTCAGGCTTAATGTTGAGAACGGTTCTGATTCTACAGATAAATACATACAGACAATCATCAAGAATGATGGGACAACCTACAAAAGAGGTTATGACGGAACGAATTGGAGCAGCTGGATAGAGTTTGCTTCAAGTGCCACTGTTTCAAGCATAAATACAAGGCTTACCGCAGCTGAAACAGATATAGACAACCTTGAATCAAGTAGATTAAAGACATATACGTCTGATGCAACGGCATGGGACACGGTGCCTACATCTTTAAGCGTAAAGCCTGTTACAAGTGGCGGCATAAAGACTGCGCTTGATAATAAGCTTGCTACATATGCAGGTGATGATACAGCTTGGGACACAACCCCTACAGCGAACAGCACAAACCCTGTTACAAGTGGCGGCGTAAAGACTCAGATTGACACTATCAACGGCAACAAGGCTAATCAGACTGTCATAGCAACAAGGCAGGCTAATCTTGTCGCTTCAAGAAGGTACGAGATCGGAGATCAGTTCATTTACAATAACACTCTGTATAAAGCTACACAGGTTATTGAGCCAAACACAAATATCAATATCGCGGCAGGTGGAAATGCTACAACGGCAGACAATATTAGTTCGCAAATTAGCAATTTGACCAATCGCTTTAAAACCGTAATAGGCGATGCCACATACAACAACATGAATCTAGGAAACACCATATCTGTAAGATTATATGTTCCAAGTGGTTACGCCTATCATTCATTGCTTGCTTTTAGCACAAACGACTGGACAGTTGTTTTTTCTGCAATACATATAGTGAGTAATTATGTTGATGTTCAATGTACAAAGGTGGTAAGTGGGGCTAACAATGTAACAATGAGTGCTGGTATTGTTTGCATAAAAGTTTAATTACGTTTTGGTATATTCAAGTATCACATAGCATTCTGAAAATTCATTTCTATTTTGCCCTGTTTTTATTGTAATAGCTGTTGAAGTAACCCAAAGCGCAACAGAATATGAAGAATCAAAATCAACATGAGGTAATACCATGCTAGTTTTCGCATTGTTCCATGTTATACCATAAAAAGATACCCAATCAGAAATACCAGAAACATTATGATTTACTGTTTTAACTGTATTATTCGGTAACATACCAAAATTAACTACTTTTCTATATATCGGTTTCCCACCTACCCAATATTTGCCTGTTAAATGTTCAGTTGTTGAGTAATTCCCTAAATTGCTAATTTGCGAAATAAATAAAAATCGAATTAGATAAAAAAATGCATTCTAAAATAAAGACTTTTATAAAGGAGAAAAAAATGAAAACAAAATTTTATACTCTTATTATCAAGACTTATGATAATGGAGCCGATGACAAAACATCGTTGTATACGTATGACACATTCGATGAAGCGATTTCCGCAGCTCATACTCAGTGGGGACAGAACGTCGGTGCTGACACGATAGCAAGAGTTATGGCAAAGGTAACTAGCAGTTACGGAGTAGATTATCCTCTTCATACGCTGTATTGGGAGAAGCCCCAGCCCCAGCCTGAAGAAGAGGAAGAGGAAACTTCAGAGTGATTCTTATAAAAAGGTAAAGAATTTATAAGAAACCTCTGCTATGTATATGCTAATAATTTGCAGAACAGAAAACTCATTTCATTATGAAAAAAATATGATGCCCCTTGTCGATATAATAAGGCAGGAGGTGCTTATGGAAGAAGTAATTAATAAAATCGTAAATGCAATGGATGATTTAACACCAGAGCAGATCAGAAAATTAAGGAATGTGTTGGTTATTAATTTGAATAATCAACCAAGTCAAAAAAATGAAGTGAGTATAGGGATTGAGAATTGGGAGCAGATTATTAAGAATTATCTAGGATGTAAAAAACTTGAAAACTGTGCAGATGGAACCATTATGAACTATCGAAGAATTTTAAGGATAATGTATTCTGAGATTGGAAAATCAATAAAAGATATAACGTCTAATGATTTGAGATTTTTTATGGCTAAGTATATAGAAGAAAGAAAAATCTCGATGCAATATTCAGAGAACATTAGGCATATTTTGAATGGATTCTTCAGATGGTGTCAAGATGAAGAAATAATCCAGTCGAATCCGGCGAGAAAGCTTCAAAGGATAAAAGTTCCAAAGCTAATAAAGAAACCTTATACAGCAGAGGAAAGACTTAAACTTACAAGAACAGCAAAGTGCATGAGAGACATGGCAATCATGGAAGTTTTGTATAGCACTGCGGGCAGACTTGGAGAAATCCTTGCTTTGAATAGAGAGGATGTAAAGTTTATTGGTAACAAAGCGGAAATCATAATATATGGACAGAAAGGCAAGGCAGAGAGAAAAGTCTTTCTTACAGAGCAAAGTGTTTATTATCTGAAGAGTTACCTTGAAAGTCGAACAGATAATGATCCTGCATTATTTGTATCTTTAAGAAAGCCATTCCATAGGATTGATGAAAGAGCAGTTCAGTTAATGATTAAGAATCTCGGAGAACGATGCGGAGTTGTTGCACATCCACATAAGTTCAGAAGGACTCTATTAACTGATATGAGTAAACGTGGAGCAAATATTCAGGACATAAAGGAATATGCCGGACATGTGAAGATTGAAACGACCATGCTCTATGTTTCGACCAATGAAGAGTCAGTAAAAGCAGCATTTGATAGATGCATAAGCTAATGTAATGAACTCTTTTAGGCTGTCCGGAAGGATGGCTTATTTTTCATGCATTTTTTTAATGTGGTAAGGGACGTTAGAAAACATGCGCAATTTAGCAAATTTGCGAACCCAGATTATGATTCAGACTGGATTGTAGTGCCGCCTCAATCATGGGGGCAATATTTTCTCCCATCAGGAAAATTTTTCGGTACTAAATCCAGAATGACTTGTGTTTGCCAGCAAACAGCAAGGTATTTTATTAATTACAATTCAAATACTTCAGGGGCAAGCTCAATTTGCCAAGCGTTCAATAACGAGAGCGCAAATATAGCAGTGAGGTTTTTGGTTTGGCTTTAAATAAACGTTATCAATAACTAAATGGATTGAAGATAGCCTGTGCGCCAGCATCAATTCTTGTGGCTTTAAACATCATTCCTTTCTTAACATATATAGCAGAGCTTGAGCCCATATTTTGGACTGGTGTTACCTCAAACACAGTAAACATATGGACACCACTTCTATCGTAAAATTCAACGATTACTGCCGAACCCGCAGGAGCACTGGCAGACATTTGCAAATAGCCATCGGAACCTGCTGTGTATGTTGCGTTAAGAGCAAGAATAAAATAAGTTCCTTTCGCCCCAGCGTTCGCAAATTTGCTAAATTCCGTAATTAAAGTATTTATATAAAGAGCATAAAGATTGCTTTTAATTTTTTTAAAATCAAATGGATTAAAACAGGAATTAAAATGCCAGTAAAGAAAGTAAAAGGTGGTTACAAATGGGGCGATAGCGGAAAAGTATACAAGAAAAAAGAAGATGCTTTAAAGCAAGGACGCGCCATAGAAGCCAATAAAAAGAAGAAAAAGCGTTGAACCTTTCAAGGTCAGATGGTACAGTATAGAAAAAGGTGCTACCCACGATAACGGTTAACCCGAAATAATGGTAATAATACCCGCTAGTTTCTCAGGCTGGGCGGTTATTTTATTGCCTGATAATTTTTGAATATTAACAGGGATAAGACATTCCATTACGGAGTGTCTTTTTTGAGGGCAAAATATGTTTACAACAGGGCAGATTTGGGCTTTTTTTGTAGTACTTATAGGACTTATCCTTACGATATTAAACATCATAGAGAAAGTAATCCTTTTAAAAGCAAGGTCAAAAGAACCACAGGCTAAGTTAGAGAGCAGATTAGTGGCTCTTGAAACATGGAAATCAGAAGTGAATCAGAGACTTGATAAGGATGAAGAACACTTTGACAAGATTGACGAAGGTAACAAGGTAACACAGCAGGCTTTACTTGCGCTGATGGATGCCGCTTTGTCAGATGATGGAAGTAAAGGTGAACTGAAATCAGCAAGAAAAGACCTCTATGAATATCTGTCAAAGAAATGAAAGGAGACACCATGAAACTTAGTGATTTCTTGGCTGCTTTAAAAAATCCTAATGTTCAGGTTGCAGTTACCGACTTGCAGGATGCTGAGATATGCAAGATTTTTGCTTCTTCTTATCCAGCGCTTGATGAATCGGTCAGCGAGAGAACAATAAACAGATGGTCAATCAAAACAGCAACAAGTATAGAGATTGTGCTGAATGATGCTCCATAAAATTATTGGACTTCAACTTTAAATGTGATAGAATAGCATGGATGCTACCAAAAGCGGTAGGCGGTTGGCTCTTTGCCAGGTTATACCTGAGAACTCCCTTATTAAAGGAGGTGTTTTATGGGAAATCTGCTATGGAGCTTTGATGCTAAGACTATTGCTTATTACTTTGAGCATGGACTTAGTGATAATGGGAACTATAATCCTCATTGTTGCAATCATATCAAAGTTCAAGAAATAAATTTTTCCATCAAAAAAGACCGCTGAACACTTTGACCGAGTAGAAAGCGATCTCTTTTGATTGCAACTATTAATCAGAGCTAACCGTCTATCGGTAGCATCTTTCTACAGACATAATAACATAAATCCTATAAAAAGCAAAATTCCATAATGCTTGCTAGCCAAATCATCCCCCATGATTGGCTTTATCTCCTCCTACAAGGCATCTATGTTTCATCGCATAGATGTCTTTTTTGTCTGCAAAGGCATAATTTTTCCTTTTACTAGGGCGTATGACAGTCAAATGTCATGCGCCTTTTTCTTTGCCTGCCAAGATGAAGACTCGTTATTAAACCTCCGGGGTGCCTATCTGTCAAAGGATTCGTGCCCTATCACGCTCAGAGTAATCTGGGCGTTTTTTTGTGTCAAGGAAAAGACTTAGAAACCCTGAGAGAACAGCAAACACGCCATGAGGTTAGAGAAAACCTCACCAAAAAACACGAAAAGGAGAAAACAAAGATATGAAGAACAGAACCATCGGAACCAATGAATTGTTGCCTATGAACTTACAGTTTTTTGCTGAGGATGCGGGTGAGGGGGCAGACGAAAGCTCCGGTTCGACGGACAACGGAGAAACAAAGCCTGAACCCGATGAGGGCGAACCATCCAAGAGTTATGAGGATGCGTTAAGTGAGATTGCCGCAGCTAAAGCGGAAGCAAAGAAGTTAAAGGCAGAAAGGGACGCGGCACTTAAGAAAAGTGGTGAGATTTCCAAACAGCTTAGAGCAAAGATGTCTGAAGATGAACTGAAAGCAGAACAGGATGCACAGGCTAAAGAGGAATACGAAGCTCATGTAAAAGAACTTGAGCAGTACAAAGCCGAGAACGAAGCACTTAAGCGTTATAGGCTTCAAGGCATGACTGATGATCTTGCAGCCAAAGCTGCAAAAGCAGAAATCGAGGGTGACATGGATGCTCTTGCGGATGTTCAGAAACAGCATACGCAGTCTCTTATCAAAGCAAAGGAAGCTGAATGGAAAGCGTCACGCCCAAGAGTAAACGTTGGCGATGATGAGGATTCTTCTATGACAAAGGAAGAGATTTTAGCAATTCAGGACAGAGATGAACGTACCAGGATGATTGCTAAGCATCTTTCTTTGTTTGAACAAAAAAACAAAGGAGAATAAAAGATGGCAGCTGAAAAAAATCTAATCAAAAAAGCCGATCTTGCTAGAGCAAGAGAAGTCGATTTCGTCTATCGCTTTACCGACAGTATCAATAAGCTTGTTGAAGCTCTTGGTGTAACAAGAAAGGAAAAAAAGGTTGCAGGTACTTTTCTTAAGGCTTACAAAGCAACCGGAACTCTTCAGGACGGACTTGTAGCAGAAGGTGATCTTATTCCTCTTAGCCACTACAAGACTATACCTGTTAACTTCGGTGAGATTCCTTTCAAGAAATGGAGAAAGGCTACATCCGCTGAAGCTATTATCGAAAAAGGCTACGAACAGGCTGTAACAATGACAACAGACGAGATGCTCAAGGATGCTCAGAAGGGTATCAAGAAGTATTTCTTCAACTTCTTGTCACAGGGCACAGGTCTTGCATCAGGAACAACTTTCCAGTCAACACTTGCAGCTATTTGGGGACAGCTTCAGGTACTTTTTGAAGATACAGAGATTGCAGCTGTATACTTCATGAACCCACTTGATGTTGCTGATTATCTTGGAACAGCTCAGATCACATTGCAGACAGCTTTCGGTATGTCTTATATCGAGAACTTCCTTGGACTTGGAACAGTTATCCTTAATTCCAATATTCCAAAGGGAACTATCTATGGAACTGCTAAGGAAAACATAGTTCTTTACTACATTCCTGTAAATGGTGCTGATCTTGGAGAGGTATTCCAGTTCACATCTGATGAGCTTGGATATATCGGTATCCATGAAACATCTGATTATGACAACATGACAGCAAAAGATACTGTTGTTTCCGGTATCGTTTTGTTTGCTGAGAGAATCGATGGTATTGTTGTTGGTTTTATCGGTGGTTCTATCACACCTACAATCACAACTGACGTTGATGAGATCACAATTCCTGTTGGCGGAATGGATACAATCCATGCTAAGGTTGCACCTGCTGGAACATCCTTCACATGGACATCTGATGACACAACAGAAACATATGTTAAGGTTACTCCTGGACTTGACAATGCAGATGTTGTTATCACAGGTGTTGCAACAACAATTTCCGGTGGAACAGATTCACCCGTTACACTTACATGCACAGCAGGCGGCGTAACAAAGACTGTAACTGTTACTGTTTCAGCTAGTGCTTGATGAAAGAAGGGGAAGGCGTATGCAGTATGAAGTAATTAGATACTTTACTGATGCGCAGGATAACGAGCATGCTTACCGCGAGGGAGATATCTTCCCTCGCGAGGGGCATACCGTATCAAATGCGCGTATTAGTGATTTGCTTAGTGGAAATAACTTTCAGAGAGTACCTCTTATTAAGCGCGTGACAAACACAAGCGTTAAGAAAGAGAAGAAGGTTGAGGAAGCTAAGGAATACACAGCAGAGGACATCATGAAAATGCCTTACATGAAGCTCAAATCTCTTGCAAGGCAGAATGATGTTGATGTTAAGGACAGGGAAGCTGTTGATATAAGAAATGATCTTATTGAAAAACTGGGGTTGTGATTATGACAAAGAATGAGATGCTTGATGAGATTTTTGAAAACTTAAAAGTGGAGATAAATGCAGATGATTCTCAATCTGATAAGGTAAACGAGCCTCTTTTAAGATTGAAAGTCGAAGGGGCATATCGTGATGTCAAAAGGGCGAGGAATTATCCAAGTCACTATGCCGAAGCATGGGTTGAAAATGATATGCTAAATTATTATACCAACATAGAATCGGTTGCAAGATACGATTACAACAAGGTAGGCGCTGAGGGACAGTCTACTTATAGTGCTGATGGAACAAGCATTCAGTATCTTAGCAGAGACAGTCTTTTCAGAGGCGTTTATCCTATCTCAAGATAAGGAGGGCAATATGAGAGTTGCAAGAAGAATAAAGCAGCGTATGTATTATGCACTTCTTATAGGGAAAGAGCCTATCTATGAACGGGATGATAATGGGAATATTATATATAGAATCCATGCCGGAGAGCGAATACCTGTTGAAACGGGTGAATTTAAGGATAAATATTCTGAGCCTATAATGTTTTTTAACTCAATCTCAGGACAGCTTACAGAGAATGAACTACAGGCGTTTGGAACGCAGAACATGGCAGATGCAAAGATGACTTATAAAAGAGGACAATATCCATTTAGGACCGGCACTCTTATCTGGAAGCAGTCAGAGATAAAGTACATCGGTGATGAGATTGATCCGGCATCTGCTGATTTTAGAGTTATGGGCGTTATGAATGAAGGACAGCTCTTTTGGAAAGCAATGATGCAAGCGGTATCTAACAATGAAAGTTGAAATATCTCTTAATGAAAAAAGCGTAAATCATGCTATAGGGCAATTAAAAGCATATCGAGATAGCTTGGCTACAAAGAATGAGCAGTTTGTTTATGAACTTCTTAATCTTGGTATCAGTGTAGCTGAGGAACACGCAGGGGGATATGGCAAATATATTACTTTTTCAAAGGAAGGAAAAGGTGGCATAACAACCATAGGTTATCTTGTCGGTGAAGATGCACAGAAGATAATCGCTGAATGGGATTATTATGGCGAAAGGAAAACTGCTGTGCTTAGTCCTATTCTTCTTGCTGAGTTTGGTAGCGCAACATATGCAGAGGCCCTTTTTGATGTAGAGGGTGTAGGTCAAGGAACTTTCCCCGGACAAACACATGCTTTTGAAAATTCATGGTGGTACAAAGAGTGGGATGAGAATGGTAAAGGTGAATGGAAGAGAGGACGAGGCGTAACGCCTACTCATCCAATGTATCACGCCAAGATGAAGATGTATGAGCAGATTTATAACGTAGCAAGAAAGGTATTCAGAACTGATGGTAGATGAAATATGGTATTCCAAAATTGAATCTTATATATTGACTATTCTTAAGTATGAGCTTGTACAGAAACTTTTGGCACCATTTCCGAATCTTACTTGCACTACTTCCAATCAGGAAGAATCGCTTGAATTTGTTGGTGATTTCCCTACTATGTACGTTCACATGTTACCTCCGTATGAAGAAGGTAGGGATTTAACCAATGAGACAGTTAATGGCATCAATTGTACTTTTGAACTTGTCGTTTATTCCGACAAGTCTGAAAAAGAATGTCGCAACATCATAACCGCAGGTATTCAGCAGATGAAAAAGTTGCATTTCAACGTTGAAACGTTTCCTGATCCTAGAACGTCAGATAAGAAGTATATTGCGATTACAAGACTTAACAGAGTAATTGCAAGCGGTGATAAGGAATTAGTACCGCAAGATGAATGATTTAGCTCAACAGAGCTTTTCATAGATAAAACGAAGAGAGGAGCAATCCTCTTTTTTTTAATGCCATTTATGGCAGAAAGGAGATAATATGGCAGTTCAAGAGGCAGGTCTGTCCACATTAGGAGTTAAATTTGGATACGCCGTTGAGACTGTTGCAGGAACACAGCCCGCAGCATTCATACAGCTTGAAAGATGTAATGCGATTGCTGGTATCGAATTGTCTACTGAGACTATCGATGCCTCAGCTCTTGAAGATTATATCACAAAGTATATCGCCGGACGTCAGGATTCAGGCGGTGAGTGGACAATTACATTTAACTACACAGCTGAAGTAGCAACACAGCTTCAGACAATGATCTCAGCTTACAACACAGCAAAGGCATCTAACCTTAAGACATGGTTTGAGGTTTGGATTCCTAATGCTACAAATGGATTCTATGTAGTTGCACAGCCCCCTCAGAGACTTCCCATGCCGGAGTTCTCACAGAATGAGCTTCTGACAATCGAAGTTGGCTTTGCGGTTGAGGATTATAAGGGCGAGCTTACAGCTATCGAGCCAGCAGCGGCGGGGTAAATAGCTCTGGTGGAAGTGGCAATCAGAGCGGTAACTCTAGTCAGACCACTGGTTATCTTGATGCAACAGCACTCGGCGCAATGTCTGATTCTGATATCCTTGCTCTTGCAACAGAGAGAGGTTACACAATAGGAGCAGAATCGGATACTACTGAAGAGATTATCAATGACTTCCTGGACGAGCAGGAACTTAAGTATCCATTCACTCAGGCAGAACTTGAGGAACTTACAGTTAATGAAATCGAGGCTATTGCATCAGCAAGAGGTTACACGATAACCGAGACACTTAAAGCAGACATTATTACTGAGTTTTTGTCTTTGCAAAATGCTTAACGGAACATGGGGCGGCTTTCGGGCTGCCCCTTTCCCTTTAAGCAGATGGGAAAGGAAAAGGATTATATGAGAACTTTTTTGATTAACGACAAAAGATATGTAGCAAAAGAATTTACTTTCGGCGCAGTAAGACAGCTTGAAGGTTATGGACTTTCGCTTACTGATGTACAGAATAAGCCAATGACTCTTGCGGCAGCTTACCTTGCATTCTGTGCGAATATCAACATGGATGCAGCTGATAATGAGATCCAGGAGCATGTTATCAATGGTGGAAACCTTGATGGTATTTTTGAGGCTGTTACTGAAGCCATGAATGAATCACGTTTTTTTCAGGCGCTCAACAAAAAGGCGGAAGCAGAACAGGAAGTTCAGAATATTCCGGAAGTTCCAGTAGTTCCGGTAGTACCTCTTCAGGAAATTCCGGTTCAGGCAGTAACAGCAACACAGGTGGGAGAAGCAAGAATACAGTAAAATATAAGACTCTTACCGAAGAATATGAGAAAGAACTTTTACCTTCAGTATTGGCAATGGGGTATTCATATTGGGATTTCTGGAATATGAATCCAAGGATATTAGAGCCAATACTTGAAGGTTATAAACTTAAACGAAAGATAATAGATGAAAATCAATGGCTTATGGGTGGCTATGTTTTTGAAGCGGTCTCTATAGCTATAGGAAATATGGCAAAGAAGAAAGGCCAGAAGCCAAATAATTATTTTGAAGAAATAAAAAAGCCAGCGTTGCAGGCAATTAATTCTGATAATGGAGAATTGACAGAAGAAGAGAAGCAAAGAAGGCTTGATCTTCTCATGGCAGGACTCAGAGTTAAACAGGCAAACTTTGAATTGGCAAAACAGCAAAAGAAGGGGCAGTGATTTAGGTCGCTGCCTTTTTCTATGAGGATGAATACTATGAATGTAGATTCATTAAATATACAAATCAAATCTAGCGCAACTGATGCAAAAAAGTCTTTAGATAGTCTTATTACTTCACTTAAAAACTTAAACAAACAACTTGGACTTAAAGAGGGCACAAAACTTGCGACCACATTAAAGACTATCTCCAACTCTGCTGTTTCTGCGTCTGCCGAAATTAATAAGATTAGTGGAACCGGACTTGAAAAGGTTTCTAAAGAAGCAGCCGTAGCGCAGAAGTCAATTCAGAAACTCGCAAAAGAAGGCGAAAATGTAAAGAAAACAATTGAAGGGTTTAAATTTCCTGATTTTGATAGATACTTCGGTGTGATGAATGACAAGTTTGAAGTATCTGAATCTATGGAAAAAGGAACCAATAATGCGATTAAGAACATTAAAAATCTTGGATTCGTTATAAAAAACTTGGATGATTCTGCTCCGGAACGTGTAGTTGAGGATGTACAAGAAAAACTTCTTCCTGCAACAACAAGAGTTAATGACCAGATAAAAGAATTAGCGAAGAATTTTAATGAAGTAAGCGAGATAAAAGTTTTTGATGTTGCAACAAAGAAAACAGAAGCAACATCATATCAGATTGGGAAATTACTCGCTTCCGTAAGAGAATATAAGAAAATTATATCCGAAATGGAGAGCGGAAAACGTGCATTTGATCCTAAAATGTACAGTGATGCAGTAATAGGTCTTAATCAAGCAAAGAAATCTATTGATGCATACAAAAAATCATTATCTACTACTGAAGAAGTGGCAGATGCTTTATCAAGAAAAATGGAATTGATTAGTTCCAGGTCGGCAGGTGCATCTATTCCAAAGGATTTTAAAGCAATTTATGATAATGCATTAAAGTCAGCGCAAGCAGCAGATGAACTGGCAAAGGGAACTCAGAAAGCCAAAACAGAGATTGAACATTTACTTGAGAAGTATAGGGAATATAAAAAGATTATCTCTGAAATGGAAAGTGGGAAAAGACCTGTTGATGAGAAAGAATATAAAGAAGCAGTCATAGGTTATTCCAAAGCCAAAGAAGCAATCGATGAGTATAAAAAATCTCTTGATAAAATACCAGACAGGCCAAAACTGTCATTTTTCAAGGATGTAATACCGCAATTGCTTGTGCTAGAGCGTGGGTTTGGCAATTTATCGAATAAATTTAATGCATTGGCTGACAAGAGTACGAAGTTGTTCAAAATAATGATTACCCCTTTGAAACTTGCAGCTAGAGAGTATACTGAGAAATTTCAAGGAATCAAACATGCTGTAACAGGATTTCGCGAACATTTTATTTCAAACATGACTAAGGTTTCTCAGTTTTGGGCAAAAACAATGCGAACATTTACTTTCATGCTTGTTCGTAAAGCAATAACTGCTATTATTTCCGAAGTAAATAATGCAATAAAATCGCTAGCTCAGTTCTCTAATACGATGGGAACTCAGTTTAATCAAAGCATTTCAAACCTTGTGGCTGATTTTCAATATCTTGGCCGTTCTATTGTAAGTGTATTCGCTCCTCTTCTTGAGATGATTACGCCTATTATCGATGCCATTGTTGAAAAAATCGCAACATTGCTTTCATATATAGGAATGCTATTTGCTGCTTTAGGAGGAAAGTCTTCTTTTACTAAGGCAAAAAAAGAGGTGACGAATTATGGTGCAGCTGTAGGGAAAGCCGCTAAGTCTGTTAGTACTCTTACAATGGGTATTGATGAACTTAATATCTTGTCTGAAAACAAAGGCGGTGGAGGTGGCGGAGCTGGTTCACCTCTGGCGGGTTGGGAAGAAGTGGAAATTCCCAACTGGATAAATGGCTTTGCCAATAAAGTGAAGAAAACATTTGGTGATCTATTTGAACCAATGTTAAAGGCTTGGAGAGCAGCAAAAAATTATATACTTTCTGGTTGGGAGTATATGACGGATGAGATGAAGAAGCTTTTAGCATCGATATGGCGAGATTTTATAAGAGTATGGAAAAGCGATGTAGTAACCAATATCTTCTATCAGCTTTTAATGATGGTTGGAGATATTGAAAGAGTAATAGGTAATCTTGCTAAGAGATTTAGAGAAGCATGGGATAATGCGGATGCAGGTTACAATATCTTGATGAATATTGCCAAAGCCATATATAAAATTGTTGAACATGCTCGCAATGTCACTCTATATATGGTGAGATGGAGCGATGAATTAACGTTTGATCCCCTTATACAATCTTTAGTAAGACTAACTGATAGTTTTATTAGATTGGCAGACTTTATTGGCGGTGTATTTGAAGATGTCATGAAAAACGTTGTTCTCGAATATATCGGGTGGTTAATTGAAGAAGGGCTTCCACATCTAAATAATACAATAGCAGAAGTTATTGATGCCTTCAATTTTGATAAGATAAGGCAAGACCTCGAACCATTTGAAAAAGCTTTTATAACGGTGCTTGAAAATATTCATACCGGAACAACAAACGCTTTAGGAAATCTTGGCAAGCAATTAGCAGACTTTACTGATTCAAAGGAATTTACGGATTTTCTGGTACGTTTATCTGAAATTATGGGAATGATTTCAGCAGAAGATGTTGAAAAACTTCTTACAGGAATTGGAAAAGGCATTTTAGATATTGCTGAGTCCGTTGTGAAATTTGTTAATTCAGATACTTTCATGAATTTCATGGAGAGTATTGATGAATGGTTCGAGAATCTTTCGGCGGATGATATTGCAGATGGTCTTACCAAAATAGCTCATGCAATTCTTCTTTTTAAGTTTGGAGCTTTTGCGGCTGAAGGTGTCGCAGCTTTCTTAAAAGTAATATTGACATTACAGGCGTTTAGCAATATTTCAAAAATCGCAACTGGATTAACTGCAACAGGCGCAGGAGCAACAGCTGCCGCTGGAGGATTTAGTGCATTTACAGCAGCAGCGCTTCCAGTTGTAGGAATACTTGCCGCGATTGTTTTAGTTGTTGCTTCTCTTATTGCTGCATATGGTGGACTAGGTGGAGCATTACAAGAAATAAAAAGAAGATTTGATGAAGTAGTTACTGTTCTAAAATTAGTTGCCGAAAAGATTGGAATTACTGATGTTATAAATCAGTTAAAGGAATCTCTACAGAGACTTGGGGAGAAACTTGCAAAATTAAAAGATCTTTGGGATGTTCTTTTAACAATCATTCAAATAGTTGCTGTTGTATTAGGTACTGTGCTTCTTGTGGCATTTGGAGTAGTGATAGGTGCTGTAAACTTTTTGATTGATTGTCTAGGCGCTTTGGTTGATGTTCTTAGTGGCGTAGGAACAATGATTAAAGGTCTTTTCACGGGCGATTGGAGTGCTGTAAAGGAAGGTGCGGTTAGAGCAGGAAAAGCAATTGTAGGTGAACCTTTTGGTGAAAGCATTATTGATACAATAAGCGGATACAAAGATAAAATTAAAGGCAGCGTGACAGGTGCAATAAATGATGGATTAGCAGATGTTCCTTCTCTTACAAAGAGTACGTCTGAAAATATCGGAAAATCTATTGCTGACAATGAAACTTCATCGCTTATTCAAAGTATCAATAATTCTCAATCAGCGGTAAACGGAGCTAATGTTGGATTACTTGCAGGAGTATTAAATACAGTAAATACGGCTGATTATGCTACAGCTGGTAATACATTTGCATCTTCTGAATACTCGGCATATCAAGATAGTATCTCTGCATTAGATTTTTCAAATCTTGGAATTGAATGGAACACTAAGACAAGTGATGCTTTAAAAAATAGCGGAGAATTATTCTCAAATGCCAATAAAGAGACCTCTGAAGCAGGCGCAAATGAATTTAGCCAGAGCTATGTAGATGCTATAACTAATCAGAGTGGCATGGGCGAGAGTCTAAATAAATATGGAAAGTCTATCGGAGCTGAATTTACTAATGGAATGGGTGATGGAATAAATGAACAGGTTAGTGCAATCTGTGAAAGGATAGTATCACTTTTCCAGACAACGCTTACACCAGATAAGTTCGTTTTTATGGGCACATCTATCTCAAATGCTATCGCTCTGGGAATAAACCAGGGAATGCCTGTAATAAGCACAGCGCTTGTCAATATTCTTTCGTATATGACGTTGACAATACAAAATTATGTCAATCTCATGGGTACGACTATTCCTAGTCTTATCTTACCGGCTCTGACTTCTGCATTCGAGATATTTAGGGCATGGTTTAACGAGTCAATGACTGCATGGTGGAACGATGATGTTGTTCCCTTATTTGCTGATGCAAAATGGGATGAAGAGATATTTACACCACTGGCTGATAACATCCATGAACATTTTGATTTATTTAGCACATGGTGGAACACTACGCTACTTGCATGGTGGGAAGACCAAGTTGTTCCTTGGTTTGAAGAAAAAAAATGGGGTGAACAATTTGAACATATCCTTAAAGTAGCGATTGAAGTCTTTGCTAAAGTTCGAGAAGCAATTAAAACGCATATAGAGAATGCGGAATATGATGTTAAATTTGCTTGTGAGAATATGAAAGACTCAATCCAAAGTGTTATTGATGAGATTGATGACCTTATTGAAAAACTCAAAGAGGTTCCTAGTGAAGTTACATTCCATGCGCCACATGGCTATGCAGAAGGTGGTTTTCCGTCTTCAGGTTCATTATTCTTTGCCAATGAAGCAGGCCCGGAACTTGTGGGTACTATTCACGGAAATACTGCGGTAGCAAATAATAATGAGATTACAGGAATCAGGGAAGCAGTACTTGCAAGCGGCAATCAGGAATCAGAACTTCTTGCCAGACTTATCACAATAACGCAGGCACTTCTTGATAAAGAGCCTGTCGTTATTGATGATAGGAATATAGCAAGAATGGCTACAAGCGGCCAGGGAAGGCTTGGAATGAATATAATAACGTAAGTGTAAGGCGGTTGTCTGTCAAAGGGCATCCGCCTATTTTAATGGAGGTGCAGTATGGCATTTCTTGAAGTTAATGGAATTGAATTACCTTGTCCGAGCGTAGGACTTGAGATTATTTTAAGTGATGCTGTTAATTCAGGTCGAAATGCTAACGCGGAGGTTATTGCAGAAAAAGTAGGAAAGACAAACCTTAAATACAATAATCTTATGTGGAAATGGCTTACGCCTGATCAATGGAGTTTAATATGTAATCTTTTTTCAAATTTCTTTGTTACTGCAAAGGTATGGAGTCCACTAGAAAATGATTTTGTGATATTGAAGATGTATCCGGGCGATAGATCAGCACAGGTCTATTGGCTTGATGAAGACCATACCACTCCAAGAAATTTTATGGACTGCAAGGTGAATATCATTGATTGCGGACTTATAGGACGATGAGGGCTAATAGATGCAAGCAGTAAGTTCAGCATATAGAGCAGAGCAAAAAGAATATTTAAGAGAAGAAGGATATATCTGGGTATATCTTGGTGTTATATCAAAAGAAGCTCAGGCACATGCAAAGCCAAATGGAACGTTTACGCTATATTCATCTCCACAGCTTGTTAATTCTACGGTGCCATTTGAGGGATATTATGCGATTCCGGAAGAAAACTTTATCAGAGCAGATGGAACACAGTACTTTCTTCCAAGAAATAAGAACTCTTTTGCATTATATCAAGGATTAGTAACTCAGGAGATGTGTGATTCAGTTACATTTACCTTTGGAAAGTACACTCATCTTGATATTAAGGGACTTACTATTGACTTTGGTGATTATTATCCTACTAGCTTTGAAATCACAAATGGTACATATACATATTCATATACAAACGATAAGCCTGGCGAATGGGTTACAGAAGATATATTCAGAGATACAGACCACATTACTATAACACCTAATGAGATTGTAGGCGGACAAAAGAGATTTAGGATAATTTCTATATTGTTTGGTATTGGACTTATGTTCGATAACAATTCGCTTATATCAACATCATGGAAATCTGAATGCTCTCATGTATCGAATGAGTTGCCTACAAAAGCATTTTCATTTGCTATTGATAATACTAATAAGAGGTTTGCAGCGGATGATCCTAACTCATATCTTGCTTTCCTTGAGGAACAGCAGGAGGTTGAGTTTGAATATGGACGAAATCTAAAAGATGGAACGCTATATGCGATTCCAGGAGGAAAGCTAAGACTTAAAACATGGTCTAGTGATGATACTCGGGCGAGCTTTAGCGCAGTAGGATTTCTTGATTACACAGAGAGCAAATATTACAAAGGCAAATACTATCCTAATGGTATTTCATTATATGATCTTGCAATTGAAGTATGTCAGGATGCAGGCATAGAGAAATACACAATTGATAATTATCTTCAGACAATGCATACAAAAAATCCTCTACCTATTGAAAAACATAAAAATTTGCTTCAGCTCATAGCAAATGCATCTCGTTCTATCATGCGTGAGACAAGAGATGGAGGAATAGAGATAAAGAGTTCGTTTACACCGGATATTGTGAGTGTAACGACAAATGGCCAGACCATCTATTCAAATGCTGAGAATGTATTTAAAGAGGATATCACGGTCAGCGATTATGCAACCTCTGAGAAAAATTTCTCACGTTTGGATGGGCTTCATTATTTCTTGCCAAGGACTTCGAGAGTATATGCTGCAACAGGTTATATTTCTTCTCATGTATCAAATGCAAATGGCACTTTCTCGACTAATCCAGAGATAACAATAGAGTGGGAGGCAGCTTGGACATTCTTTGGAATGAGTTTAGCGTTCTATAATGCAAAGCCAAGCAGTTTTACTATCTATTCATATAACTACAATGAGCTTGTTAGCAGTAAAGAATATGATGAGATAGATTATTTGACTGTTATTGAAGATGATTTTGTTGGAATAAGCAGGATGCGCATTGTTTTTAACAAAACAAGTCCTTACCAAAGGATTCACCTCTCGCATGTTTCTTTTGGAGATATAACGGATTATGTGCTTGATTACTCTGATATGACATCTTCTCCGACTGCATCAGTGGCAGAGAAGGTAAAGAATGTAAATGTTACTTACTATGAATACAGCTATGGAAGCTCACAAAAGAAAATAAGTTCTACTATGGCTGTTGCGGGTAATAACGTAGTCACATTTAAAAATCCTGCATACAATTACTCATTAAGTTATGCAAGCGTTCAGCCGGGCACGTTAACCATTATAAGCAGTGGTGCATATTATGTTGAGTTTACTTCTTCTATTGCAGCTGAAGTAAATATAACCGGTATTGAATTTGTAGTATCAACAAAGGAAGTAACACAGGAAGTCAGGCAGATAGGTACAGATAAGACAGCATCGAATGTACTTATCGACAATGCAATTGATGCGCAAAACGAAGCGGAGTGGCTTGCAGACTACTTTGCAAATGATATTGATTATATTATTTCTTATCGTGGTGAGCCTGCGTTAGATCCAGATGACCTTATTTACACAGAGAATAGAAGTATTGAGAAAAACCTAGTAAGAATAACAAGTACACAAATTGATACAAGCACCGGAATGAGTATGAGTTGCAAGTTAAACGCAAGGCGAGTAAGTTATGTACTTCCTGCGGTTGTTGGTTCTGCAATTGTTGGCGAGAGTGCTGTACATTAAGGAGGAACTATGGCATATCCTAAACATATTTGGAGAAAAGGAGAGATTATTAACGCTGAGCCTCTAAATAACATTGAGAATGGTATTGCAAATGAAGAGACAAGGGCAACAGATTCGGAAGTAATCTTAGATAATAAAATAGAGGCAAATAAGTCTGCTTCTGATGATGCAATTGCTACAGAATCAATAAGAGCTTCCACCGCAGAGGATGAACTATCTCAGCGTATAAATGCTTTAAATCTAAACTTTGCTGATTTACAAAATTATGTAAATAAAATGAGTTCAGCCACATATAAGGCAAGCGGTTCAATATTATTTTCTGAATTGCCAGAACTAAGTGGAAATAACGTAGGTAATGTTTATAACATTAAGGAATCTTTTACGACTACATCTGATTTCTACGAGGGAGCAGGGCATACTTACGGGGCAGGTACAAATGTATCGATTATTCAAGTAGAAGACTCAGATTATCAGGTCACTCAAGTCAGCGTTGGGGATAATCCATTAGAACTTGGCTTGTATGAATATGATACTCAAACTGATACTTATATTCTTACTACGGACACTTCGCCTGAAAGTGGGAAAACATATTATATAAGAAATGTGACAATTAATTATTTTTATGACGTAATGACAGCATCTATTGACACATCAGAGTTTGTCAAATACACAGACATAGCAACTAATAGTAGATTGGGAATTTGCAAGCCTGATGGAAGTAGTATTCATATGAATGATAGAGGTACTTTCTATCTTAATGTCAGAAATCCCGAAGATGTGACTAGTCATGTAGATAATTTATCACTTGCCATTCATCATGCAGAACTTGCTAGATATGGTTTCTTTGTTGGTGATTGGTTTGATGGGACGAATTATAGATATTTCATTGCAGGATATAATCCTTTTCGCGGTAATCGTTCAAGCGCTGCTGACCCAGCAAGTTCAATATGCTTAGATGTTGACCATGTGGCACTTGTTTTTTCTGTTGGGCAGCTTAAATGGCATGATTCTGGAACATCTGTTATGAACGTTGGTTATGCGGGTTCAGATTATCAGAATTACTTAGAAACAACAGTAATGAATAATGTCAAAAACGACATGATAGAGCTACTTGGAGGTGAAACAGGACTTGAATATTTGAGAGAGCAGACTAAGTATTTTAGAAGAAATGATGATGAACCCGCTCTTTCGAGAGATAGACACAAGTATATATCTGCTTTAACAGAGAGACAGGTTTATGGTTCAGCTCTTTATTCTAAAGACCAGTTACAGACAGGTGAAGCATATCATCAGCTTGAAATCTTCCAAAAATATCTTCCTGTCATGAGCCTTGAAGGAGGCTTTTGGCTGAGAGATATTGCATCGAGTGCATCTGCATGTTGTGTAGATGACAATGGAATGCCTAGTACTGATTCATTTAGAAATACAAGAAATGGTGCGGCAATGATCTTATTTAGATAAGGAGTTATTATGGCTTGGACAACACCAAAAACAGATTGGAAAACTGAATATAGCAATATAAATATATATTTAGGCGACTTTTTTAATGTCGAAGATTACAATCGTATCAAAAATAATCTTCAATACATTGACGATAGAGCTAAAGAACTATTTTATAATGTCCCCGTGATAAATCTTGGTGCTGATAAGCATTTTCCAATACCCGGAAGTCCTGATTTTAACAATGACAATATATTTGCTGACGAAATAAATGCTATTGAAAATGGGCTGCAAGGGATACAGGATGCTATAAATTTATTTGATTATGGTAAGGCAAAGCTTTTCTATGAGAATGGAGCATTTATTGATTATAAGGAACTCAACAGATTAGAAAGCGCTTTTCTTGACCTTTATGACCATATCGAAAGTTCAATCGCAGGTAAAATGAGACTTTCTTTCAGGCTTGGACAGTCTGGAAGCACAATAAAAGTTTAAGGGAAAGGAGTAATCATGGATAAACTTACAAGCAGAAAATTTTGGATCTGTGTTGCTGCATTCTTAGCAAGCGTAGCAACATCAATCTCCGGCATCTCTACAAGTAATGAGACTATCACGATTATCGGAACTGTTTGCGGTATTTTTTCAGCAGCCATTTATGCTTTTTGTGAAGCATGGGTAGATGCAAAGTCACTTGATGTTGACATAAGTAAGATGCCTCTTGATGATGATGAGGATGAGTGATGAATACGGTAGATAAGGTTCTTAAAATTGCAGCTGAAGAAGTTGGATATTTGGAAAAATCGAAGCTTGCATATCAAAAGAACCCAGATATTATTTACCAAAAGACCGCAGGTGCAGGAAATGACAATATAACTAAATATGGATATGAAATGAACAAAATATATCCTGCTACTATGGATAAGTTTTCTTTATGGTGTGATGCTTTTGTTGATTGGTGTTTCTATAAGGCATATGGAGTAACAACAGCTAAATCGCTTCTTAATGGCAACTTCGATGATTATACTGTTGCATCATGCCGAATGTATGAGAAACATAAAGCACTTGATAAAGTACCTACTATCGGAGATCAGGTTTTTTTTACAAAGAATGGTAAATCAAGCGGATGCTATCATACAGGAATTGTTTATGATTTAGATAATAATTTCTTTTATACTATTGAAGGCAATACTTCAAATGCCAATGCTGTAGTAAGTAATGGTGGCGGAGTATCTAAAAAGAAGTATAATAGATTCAACTATGCAGGAAGAGTCCTTTTCGGACATCCAAAGTATGATACAATACCCAAGAAGTCACTTGATGAGATTGCAAAAGAAGTAATAATCGGTAAATGGGGTAATGGTGAAGAAAGAAAAAAGCGATTGACTGAAGCGGGATATGATTATGAAACCATAAGAGTGCTAGTTAATAAATCTGTAAAAATATAACAAGATGATGTATAATATTTTCTGAAGTACTACTGAAAGGACATGTTTTATTATGAAAAGTGCGGCTGATAATTTAAAAAACGAATTGGGGATTGACCTTGACAAACCAATTCCTGCATCTTTCAATGTGCCTTATTATGTCCATCAGGACGATATGAACAGGCAAGACCAAAGCCACAAGATTGAAAATAATTGGAAAAATGCAATCATTTGTGGACTTATCTTTGTCTATGCTATTACTATCTTTGGCTTTCTTATTTATGAATCGAATAAGTCAAGCGTACCGGTAACAGTCACTCAGACTACACCAAGCGGAAATAATAGTTCTTATATAGGCAGAGACAATATGAGTGTAAACACACCCGAAATGACGGAATGATATATAGCTAGTTTTTTGAGGAAGTTCTTTATTAGAACTTCCTTTTTTTATTGCAGAAAGGAGCAGAATATGGCACTAAGAACTGATTATAGAGACGATATTTTTAGCGGCAATCGAAAATATTCTCAAATAGATAACGGCGATGGTACTATATCATTTACTGATGAAACTCAGTATGATCAAGTAGGTGATTCATTTGGTGCAACTCAGATAAATGAGATTGACGGGAAAATAAATGGACACGATACAAATATTAGCAACATAAATACTAATGTATCAAATATAAATACTAGATTAACTAATTTGAGCAACGATTTAGTTGCTCAAGGAACAAGATTTTATTTTGATACCAAAAATGGAAAGTGGGGATGGAACTCAAGCCCATCACGAGGTGCTGATACATTCCACCCTTTTAATCAGATTCAAGCAATTTCTATTCCTTTTGTTTCTACAATTGGTACAAGTGAGAATGCAAATCATTTAGTAAGAACTACTGTAGATATTAGAGAAGTTGCAAGAATGACTGTTGAAAATTGGTATACAAATTCTTATCAATATGGAAGGCAAAGAGCTACTATAGCATTAAGTGTTGATGGTGTGAACTTTTATAATATATGGGATGTGACTCCGACTGCTACAAGTGTTCCATGCGGAACTTGGGAGGTAACGAATTATAATTTTGTAAAATTTGAAGCGAACGCGTATGGAGCGGGAATTGAAAGTGGCTTTCATAATATTTCATTATATAATTAAAATTCATGCATTGAGTTTACGTAATGATGCTTTAAAGCAGAATTTATTAAGAGGAATCAATGGAGTATAAGAATCATAAATTAAAAGAAATGAAAAAATCGACCATAGAAGAAATTGTCAATGAGCATGTTGTAGGATTCAAAGCAAAGCGTAATCGCAGATTGCTCATATTAAGATGGTGTGATGGACTAACATATGAGGAATTAGCAGAAGAACTGGATATGTCTGTAAGCCAAGTAAAGAAGATAACATACGATTATGAGAAAGTTCTTTGTAAACATTTGAGGGTAGAAGAATAAACATTGAGGCTCCGGGGTTTCGCTTGGAGCCTCTTTTTTATTTGTTTTTGGCTTTCATTTCACGTCTATATTCATCTGCGATATAATCCGGGCCATTCATCCACATATCTGTGTCTTCGTCAAAAAGCATATCACCTGTTTCCGACTTCATGAATATAAAAAAGGCTTTTGTTCTTGGAATTTTCATTTCTTCAGCGAGATTCATAGATGCATCCATTGCAAGAAGTTCCATTGAATATTCAAATTTACTGACTTTCATATTGTTTCCTTCTTTTAGGATATTAGCACCTTTGTTATATAGATATTTTTCAATATCATCCAGATTGGCTTCATCTCCCTGAACATGATATTCTTCGTAGCATGTTTCTATATAATCATTCACTTTATATTTATCAAAGATATCCTCGCAATCAGCGACTTCCTTTTTCCACCGTATCTGCGCAAGGCGGAACAATCGGACTTGCATAAAAAATAGGTTGTCTTCTTGATTAAATGCCATTTGAATATCCTCCTAAATAAAATAAGCCTTAGATATGCCTAAAGCTTATTTGTCATCTTTATTTGGATCTTGTTATCTCGTCAAAGATTTTCTGCACTTCATCTTTAGGAATATTGGGGATTGATGATTTAATAATATCAAGCGAAACACCATTCTTATATAAATTTTCAGCTATTTCCCTAAAAGCCTCAATTTTCCCTTCGATTTTTCCTTCAATTTTTCCTTTGTTTTCTATTTTATCCAGAATATCGCACATGGTGCTACCTCCTTCCATAAATTCCCCTTGCGAATTAAATGATAGCAGAAAGCAAGCGAAAGTCAAATTTCATAAATAATACTTTATTGATACGAAAATCGGACTTTTATCGTATTTTTCGCGGTATTTATGCCCACTAAAATAGATTGTAGAGGGCAAAGATTATGGCTTATAAGCATTTTAATAATAATCCTAGACATAAGCATAATGTGGGTGACTGCGTGATTAGAGCTGTATCTAAAGCATTACATATATCTTGGGAAACAGCTTATATCGATATGGTGATGCAAGGTTATTTAATGGCTGATATGCCATCATCAAACGCTGTTCTCAACTCATATCTTCGTACAAAAGGATTTACTAAGCACACATTGCCGGATAATTGCCCTGATTGTTATAGTTTTGAGGATTTTGCAATAGATAATCCTAAAGGAACCTTTATTCTTGGAACCGGTACGCACGTTGCAGCCTGCATTGACGGAATAATCTATGATGCATGGGACTCTTCTGATTGTGTACCTATCTATTATTACGAAAGGGAAGATTATGAATTATCCTAACTATCCAAACTATTATCAGAATTATTCAAATTACCAACCTCAGTATCAACCTGTTCAGATGTCACAGCCAACAGCTTCACCACCAGTTACAAACGTGCAGAATCAGATTCTTGCATGGGTTGCGAGTGAAGAAGAAGGAACAAACTTCCCTTTAAATCCCGGGCAGAGCATTTTCCTGATGAATCAGAAGGAACCTTATCTTTACATGAAATCAGTAGACCAACTGGGTAAAACGACTTTTATAAAGAAAAGGCTTGTTGATGAAAGCGATACTCCGGAAAACAAGATTGATCTTACTGAATATATCAAGCGGGAAGAATTAGAGAATCTTATCACCGACAAGATACAAAAAGAAGTTGAAAAACGAGTATCGCAAATTTCTTTTAAGCCTACAAAGAAGAAAACAGTAGTTGTTGAAGATGATGAGGATTAAACCATGAACCCTTTTTTCAATCCAATGATGCAGGGGATGACACGTATGAATCCTATGCAAAATGTTATGAATGTGATGCAACAGGTAAAGCAGATTAAGCAAAATCCTAATCAGCTTGCAAGTCTCTTACAGCAAAGAGGAATGATAAATGAGAGCCAGGCTAAAGAGATAGAGAAGATGGGCAATAATTATGAACAGATAGGGCGTTACCTAATGGATAATGGGAAACTGCCTAACAATGTCCAATCGTATCAAGGGCAGGTTGAGCAGGTACAAAATATGATGAAGCAAGAACAATAAGAAAAGCGCATCAATAAGGACACTAAGGGGTTATTGATACGCTAATCTCACGGATATGCTTACGCATGTTCCTGAACAAAACAAGTATAAGCCTTTTCGTGAGATATAACAATGATTTCATTTTGCGCAAATGAAAATATATATTCACGAAAGGAGTCATACTATGACAGAAAATGGATCTCAGATGTACATGCCGGTTGCTCCTGCTTACGGTGCAGGCGGTGGCATGGGTGGATTCGGTTACGGAAGTGATTGGTGGCTTATCATCATTATTTTGTTCGCTTTTGGCGGATGGGGTAATGGTGGCTTTGGCGGAGGCTTTGGAAACATGGCACTTGGCTATGACTTCCCTTGGCTCTTAAACGGACAGCAGGGCATCAATAACAACGTTTCTGATGGCTTCAGAGATGCACAGCTTAATAACAGCGTTACATCTGTTAGAGATGGAATAGCTGCTCTTTCGACTCAGCTTTGCGGAGCAGTAGGCGATGTTCAGACAAATCTTTGCAGTGGCTTTAATGGCGTAAATATGTCTGTAAACAATGCTCAAAATGCACTTGCTCAGCAGCTTTATACAAATCAGATTGCTGATCTTGAAAGAAGTTATGCGGCTCAGACTGCATCTACACAGGGAATGAGTAATATTCAGAGTCAGCTTGCACAGTGTTGTTGCGATAACAGATTGGCTACATGCCAGACTCAGAATATTGTGCAGAACGAAAGTAATGCTACAAGATTTGCTGATGCGAACAACACGAGAGATATCATCACAAATCAGACTCAGAACACTCAGGCTATACTTGATAAGCTTTGTCAGCTTGAACTTGATGGAGTTAAGGCACAGGTTGAAGCAAAGAATGACAGAATTTCAGAGCTTCAGACACAGCTTAATATGGCAACTCTCCGCGAGTCTCAGACAGCTCAGAATGCATTTATTTCACAGGGCTTTGCAAACGAAGTAGATCAGCTTTACAACAGACTGAGCAATTGTCCTGTACCTTCAACACCTGTTTATGGAAGAACACCTATTTTCACATGCAATCAGAATCAGTGCGGATGCGGCTGTGGAATGGGCTGACTTTTAATTTTCCTAGCACAATGATATAATTATTTACAAAGTAATTTAGCGTGTTAGGAGGTTGAAAATGTCACACTTTATAGATATTACAGGGAATAAGTATAATCGTTTGACAGTATTGGAAAGAGTGGAAGGTACAACACCAGCTACTTGGAAATGTATATGTGATTGTGGAAATATCACCTTTGTTAGAGGGCAAAACCTAAAAAGCGGAGCGGTCAAAAGCTGTGGGTGTTTATTACATGAAAAGCATAATACACATCATTTATCGCAAACAAAGATTTATCATATATGGCACGCCATGATAAATAGGTGCTATTACGAGAAAGGTAAAGCATATAAGAATTATGGTGGTAGAGGCATAAAGGTTTGCGAGGATTGGAAAAAATCTTTTGATTCGTTTTATGCGTGGTCAATAGATAATGGCTATCAAGAAGGACTCAGCATAGAGAGAATCAACAATAATGATGACTATAAGCCAACTAACTGTAAATGGATTAAAAGAAGTGAGCAAGCTCAAAATAGACGCAGAAATTATAGCGTGACAATAAATGGAGTTACAAAAAATTTGACGGAATGGTGCAAAGAATATGGTGTTGATTATGGATTGGTTCATAATAGATGCCATAAACTCCATTGGGATTTTGAAAAAGCACTTACTACTCCTTGTGATATCACCAAAAGAAACAAGAAATGAGGTGATTATTATTTCAGAGTATGTATACAATCCTGTACAGGAAGTACAACCGAACCAGAATGTATTATTACAAGGCTCTATCCCTTGCAATAAGGGCTATGTTTATCATAGGGATGGAAGCGGTATTCTTACTCTCAGGGGCATTGTAAACAACGTCAATGGTTGCTTTGCACGATACCAGGTTACTTTCAACGGAAATATTGCTGTTCCTTCCGATGGAACAGTTGGGCCTATAGCGATTGCTCTTTCGATTAATGGAGAACCCATTCAGACATCAAGAGCAATTGTAACCCCGGCAGCTGTTGCAACCGATCCGCCTACTACAGAAAACTTCTTTAACGTAACATCAACGGCAATAATCACAGTACCCAGAGGATGCTGCCTTAGTGTTGCAGTAGAGAATGTATCTGAAGGAGCAACAGCCGCAGATCCCGCACCTGTAATTTTAGTGCAGAACGCTAACTTAGTTGTTGATAGAATTGCCTGAAAGGAGCGCAGATGAAAGTATACGATCAGATAAGAGATATGCTGTGCGATGAGCTTGAAGGAATTGCGAAGAAGAAAGAGCTTACTACTAATAGCCTGGAAGTTCTTTATAAAGGTGTTGATATTCTTAAGGATATTTCAACCATAGAAGCTATGGAGCAGGAATATGGAAGCTCACATGATAGCGGATATTCTGGCGGCTATTATGGAAGAATGCCTTACTACATGTATGATGATGGTATGGGCGGTCATGGTAATTCTTATGGCAGAGGTCGTAATGCAAGACGTGATTCTATGGGAAGATATTCAAGCGAGGGAAGGTCATACGATTATGACTACTCCGGAGATACCAAAGAAGAATTGCAGAGACTTATGAACTCGGCTCAGAATGACAGAGAAAGAGAAGCCATTAGGAAAGCTCTCGACAGCATGAATAGATAAAAAATGAAGGGATAGCCGATATAGCTATCCCTTTTTTATACGTTCAATAACTTAGTTACTGCCTCTTTAATTCCAGATGTAGATGTTCTATATGCAGAAATCATCTTAAGTTCGTAATTAGTTGGATTTATATTATGATTAGAATCGCTATCAGTGTATTTATCAATAATATCAGATAATCCGACATTAAAGTATTCAGCAACCTTTCTTAATGTGCTGATGTTAGGAATGGCTTTTCCATTCACCCATTGATTGAAAGTAGGGGGGTTAATATCAAGATCAATAGCAACATCTTTTTGGTCTTTTTGAGAAAGGGAAATAAACCTAGTAAGATTATCTGCTATTATGCTTCTTTGTTCTTGGTCAGAGTAGTATCCCATAAAAAACTAAAACCTTTCTTTTTTTGATAATCATATTATACTTCGCAAAAAATTACAAATAATTCATAATAAATTATAGTAAAAACCACAATTTGTTCAAGATATTATCGGAAAAAACACAAAATATACTGTTTTTTCAATATTTTAGTCAAAAATGCAATGTTGATGTTAGACTAAATATTTCGCAATATAGTATATTTTATATACAAAAAATTATAGAAATTATTGAAAATCAAATTAAAATGAATTATCATTATATTATATTCATGACGAGGGGAAAACATAAACAGGGGGAGTCAAATGAAAATATGTCTAAAGGCTTGCAGGATAAATGCCAAGATGAATCGTAAGCAATTTGCCGAGAAACTTAATGTCTCGGAGTCTACTATATTTAACTGGGAGAATGGTAAAACAGAACCCACATTGAATAATCTAAGAAAAATAAGCGAAATCTGCGATATTCCTATTGATTATATAAGTACGGATTAATTCATTTATTTTGATTTATAGTTCATTATTATTTATGAATCAGAAAGGAAATGCGCATGTTAGGAATGGTAATTAAAGTTTTTAAAAAAAAGAAATATACAAATAGAAGTTATGGTTTTATAAGCGCATATGATGGTGAATCATATTGGTTTAATTTAAAGGGCCTTGAAGATATAAAGGTTGGAGATGAAGTTAGTTTTTCAGGGAGCGTAAATGGAAAAGGATTAGTTGCGAGATATGTTAAAAAAGTTACTGAAGAAAATTGATATTCAGATATTTATTTATACAGTAATTATTGTCGCAATGATCTACTTGTTTTTTGATCTTGTTTCGATAGATGCCGGAGGAAAAGAAGCAGATGCGTCAGAACAAGTAGAAATCATGCATTTAGAAGAAAGTAATACACAAAATGTATATGCAAGCAATTCACCTGTTGAAATGGGCACAAATAATATTGTAGAGCTAACTATAGAAGAAGCGCAGCTTCTTATGAAAATTGCTTGGAGCGAAGCAGGCAATAAAGGAATTGAAGGACAACTTGCAATAATGAATGTCGTAATGAATCGAGTAGCAGATGAAAACTTTCCTAACACTATAGAGGATGTGATCTATCAAAAACTTGGCAATCATTATCAGTTTACAGTTGTCGGCAATGGAGTATTTAAAAACGCTGAGCCTACAGAGGAAACACATCTTGCATTAGCAGAACTTGAAAGTGGAAAAGATATTTCACAGGGAGCATTGTTTTTTGAAGCTTCCACAAAAAAGAGCTGGCATAAGAATCATAGAGAATTTCTTTTCGAGGATTACGGCCATAGATTCTATAAATAAGAGAGAGCCACCTAGATTTCTCTAAGTGGCTTTGGTTAAAAACATGACATTAATCATATTTTCGCTATTTATTATGGCAGAAAGGTCATATTATGTCAAACACTAAAGACTGGTTTCAGGAAGTTTATTCAAATAATAAGGGAACTATCAAAAAACTTACAAAGATTGCTGCTGAGAGAGACATGACTTTAAGACTTTCTATACATCCGGATGGAGAAGTGTTTTTTACAGCAAGCAATGAAGAAGTTCTAAAGACAATCATAAATAATTCAAAAACAATTTCATATACAAAATATTGCTTGGAGGAGGGTGAGTAATGGCAACAACAGACAAAAACTATTTAACATCGGTACATTCTGGGATTACTGCAAGCCTCGAAAAACAGGTTTCTGCACTTCCATCTGATTTTAATAAACAGAGATTTGTGCAGAACTGCATGACCGTTTTACAAGATGGGCAAGCTGATTTTTCAAAGTGTGAACCTTCAACAGTTGTAAGAACACTTCTTAAAGGTGCATTTCTCGGATTGGATTTCTTCGCCGGTGAATGTTATGCGATTCCTTATGGAGATAAATGCAGTTTTCAGACGGATTACAAAGGCGAGATCAAGTTAGCAAAGAAGTATTCAAGCAATCCTATTAAGGACATATATGCAAAAGTTGTCCGCGAAGGTGATGAGTTTGAAGAAGTGATCGAGAATGGACAGCAGAAATTGAACTTTAAGCCCCAGGCTTTTAATGACGGTGAGATTGTCGGAGCATTTGCAGTTTGCCTTTATAAAGATGGTTCAATGATCTATGACACCATGAGTAAGAAAGAGATTGAGCATACCAGGCAGTCATTTTCAAAGGCGGCTAATAGTAAGGCTTGGAAAGATGCCTATGGTGAAATGTGTAAGAAAACTGTTCTTAGAAGATTGTGTAAATTGATTGATCTTAATTTTGACAATAACGAACAATTTAAGGCTTTTGAGGATGGTGGTGCTTTTGATGTTAAGGGGACAGAGCCTAAAGAAGTCGAAAAGGCAGTAGATATTATGAGCGATGTGATAGATGTTGAGGGGACTATTATAGAGGTCCCAGAAAATGAGTGATTTTATTCTTGATGAATCAACATATTATTCGTTAGAAGCGGATATGAAGTGGTGTTCAGCTTCACAATTTAAGGATTTTTGTGGGTGTCCTTTTATTCCAGGATGTGAAGCAAGAACAATGGCTAAATTAAAAGGGGAATATAAGCCAGAGGTTACAAATGCTTTACTTATCGGGAGCATTTTAGATGCTCTTTGGGAGAACGATGATCCTGAATATATAGCGGCAAGATTTCCTGAATGCGTAAGTACAAGAGGAGCGACAAAAGGCCAGCTTAAAAGCGAGTTTCAATCAGCTATTACTATGTATCAGAGAACTTTGCGAGAAAAGAAATTTTGCATATATATGAGTGGAAATAAGCAAACGATTATGACCGGAATAATTGCTGATCTTCCTTTCAAAATAAAGATTGATTCATACATTGAAGGGAGAGCAATAGTAGACCTAAAAACTACCAGAACGCTTGATAGAGATTTTAGGTTATATATTCCGGATAGTGGAGAAAAGCTTACTTGGTATAAAGCTTTTGGATATGACATACAGCTTGCGATTTATAGGGAGATAGTAAGACAGAATACAGGTGAATCATTAAGGTGTTATCTAGCGGCAGTTGATAAAGAGAAGCATCCTATGTGTGACATTATAGAACTTCCTGCAAAGATGCTGGATGAAGCCTTGGAGCATGTAAAGAGAAATTGCAAAAAAATAATTATGCTTAAGAATGGAGAGATCGAACCAATTAAATGTGAACATTCATCTTGCGATTACTGTAGAGATAAACATGAATGCCAAGTTCTAAGCTCAGATGAATTTGAAACACATGAAATTGAGGGGACATAAGATGGGGAAACATAAATCAATTGTAACAAAATATGAGAATTTTTCTGCTTTCAGCGGCAGCCCTAAACAATGCGAACATCATCTTTTGTTTGGTCGGGGGATAAGGCAACTTGCAGATGATGATGGGATTTGGATTCCTTTACTTGATGAAGAACATAATGCATCAGAAAAAGGGATTAAGTTCCAAATTCATGAGAATCCGGCCGCTGAAAAATTGTCAAAAATGTGTGGGCAACTTGCATGGGAGCGTAAATATCTTGCGGATAAATTAGCATCGGATGAAAATCTTGGACATCAATCTTCAGAGGATTGGATGGATGAAGCAAGAGAAGCGTTCCGGAACCGGTATGGGGAGAGTTGGTTGTGATATTTGGAATAAAAACAAAAAAAGATAAGAGAATTGAAGAATTAGATAAGAAAATTGAAGAATTAGAAAAGCGTAATGATGCGCTTATTTATTCCCTTACACTTAAACCACATATGGTCGAGACGGGTTTGAGAGATATACAAGTTTATGAATACGCAACTGTTTTGGAAGATGGGGAACCTGTTGAATGGGCAAAAGAAAGAATTGCACTAGAGTTTAGGTTTATGTTACGTGACAATATTTTCTACGACATTACTACAGATAGAAATACAGGGAAGAATATTCTGCATGGAAGTATTGGAGTTTCAAGAAGATTAGGAGGGAAGATCAATGCCAATAAACGAAATGAGACTTAATGCAACAGTTGTCCTTAACAATATTAAAGCACACAACTATTCGATTCAGGATTATTCATTGCCAGAGTATGAATCAAAGATAGTTATGAAGGCTCTTGAAAGATTTCTTGATGATCTTAAGTTTGAGCAGGAATTGAAGGTTTATTGATATGTTGCAATTTGAGATTCCGGAGAACTGTACAATGCCAAAGGTTGTTATTAAGGGAAATTACTTCGGGAGTAAGACTTTCCCAAGCTTAAATAACTTATTGGCTGAGTATGGTTATTCTCCGCAACGTGGAAATAGCATGAAACGGAAATTTATGAATATCTGCAATGATGAAATTAGAATGCAATTACGTGGATATAAAGCACAAAATCCGGTTATATTACATTACTACTATATTGAACCGAGAGATGGACATTATAGAGATTGCCCTAACATTCATAGCTTTTTCAGTAAAGTTTTTTGTGATTCATTGCAATTATGCGGAGTGATACCAAATGATAATCCAATGTTTTTGCTAAATGAGACACATGATTTTTTCTATCTTCGGGAAAACTTTGGGGAACCATTTATTGAAGTGTACATTGAAGAAGTGCAGATATTTGATAGCAGCTATGATGAAGATTGTGGTGATACAAAAAATATTTTTGTAACTATTTATGAATTTGTAAGAAATGTATTCATAAAAAAAGGATTATTTTAAAAGGACCTTTTGGCTTGAAGGAATTATCACAGACAGACGACTGAAAGCCATTATAATCTGCGGGGGCGGGATGGGTAGACGCTGAAAGGTACAGAGATGCTTACGGTACAGGTACACCGTGTCTAAATAGCATCATGCAAGGTTCAAATCCTTGTCCGCAGAATCGTCAGAAATGACGAGCATAGACAAATCTTCTTTCATAGCGCTGTGGTGGCAGGAATAGGTAGACGCGGACAACATAAGTCTGTGGTCGAATAGAGTTATCGCGCGGGCTATTCGTAAACGAACCACGTTGTAGAGTGCAAATCTCTACCCACAGCATTACTTGCGCAAGGTAAAAGTAGTCAGTTAGCTCAATAGGCGGAGCGGTTGACCGTTAATCAATTGGTTGCGGGTTCGAGTCCCGTACTGACTATTCACCTATAAGGTGAACCCCTCATCTCATATCGCATACATGGTAGTACGTTAGCTTAAGTCGGTTAGAGCGCTTGGAAACAAGAGGATACAGGTTCAAATCCTGTGCGTGCTATTTAGGAGGTGCAAAAATGGCTGAAATCAAACAAGAATGTCCTTGGATGGTAGATATGTGGGGAATTTCTGTATGCAGACTATGTGTACTTCCTTGTGAACGAGTACCGCAAAATCTTTGTGACCAAAAAAAGGAAACAAATAAAAATGATTGTAAAACCTAAAAGAAATACTATTATAAATTTTCATTGTAAGGATACAAAATGCATGGTGTCACTTACTCCACAACAGAAATATAAAGCCTATATCAGTATGGAAAAGTATCAAGTAGAGCTTGTTCATCACAATTTTTACATAACACTTCCTTACGATGAGTACATTAAGTATTTCAGAGAAGAATCAGAGAAAGGAAGTACATGATCTGTGAGAACTGTCAAAAAGAGATAACCGGATTATTTATTCGCTACAAAGGGCATACTTTCTGTAGGTGTGATAATGATGCCTGTATTAAAGAATGGCTTTATGACCAGACAGACGGTGAATGTGAATATGGAACAATTTTTGATGGAGAGGAAATAACTTTATCGCCAAGCTGGACAGAAGAATATCTAAATACGCTTGGACTAAGCAAAAAGGACTTTTAGGAATGAAGATGAATATACAAAATAGCAACAATAAATTATCCGATACAAATAAGCGTCTTTCGGTTTTTAAAAGAAGATATTACACAGCAAGACAAAGCATTATTGAAGAAATAAATAGTAGACCTTTCGACAGTAAAATCCGATGTGGATTAAAAATGGCATTAGATATATTGGATGGGCAGCTTGACAATGGGGAAAATAATCAGCTTTAGGCATAAAACATATGTTGAATATGAAGTGGCAGAGCTTATATGTCTTAAGTGTAAGCGCAGGTGGATAGGAGTATACCCTACAACTCTTTTACTAAAGGATATTGAATGTACCTGTGGAGAGAAGGGCTTTGTTATTAAAACTGGGCAATCATTAGATATCTAAAAGAAGGAGATATGGAATGAATAGATGCATTGTCGATAACCAGACTAATGAGCTTATAGCGTATATTTCAGATACTCATGAGAATATTGTGAAAGATGGGTATGAAATCTTAGAGTATGGATGTAATGAACCTGTATTTACTGATGTTGAAGGGCATATATATGTAAAAGACAATGCATTCATTACTGCTAAAAAAAAGGGGGATTAAAAATGTATGGCAGAAAAAAGGATGTTCTCAAAAACAATTGTTGATAGTGATGCATTCTTGGATATGCCTTTATCAGCGCAAGCTTTATATTTTCATCTTAGTATGAGAGCGGATGACGATGGTTTTTTAAATAACGCTAAGAAGATAATGCGAACAATAAACGCCAATCAAAATGATTATGATCTGCTTATAGCTAAGGCATTTATCATTCAATTTGATGATGGGATCTGCGTCATTAAACATTGGAGAATAAATAATTATCTCAGAAATGACCGGTATAAACCAACAATTTATCAAGAACAAAAAAACATGCTAGAGATCAAGGATAATGGGCGGTATTCACTGATAAATCAGGATGGTATACCAGATGGATACCAATGTGTAACCCAGAATAGTATAGATAAGAATAGTATAGATAAGAATAGTATAGATATATTACCGGAGAAAAAAGAGCCTGAAATATGCAAGGAGATTATTGAGTATCTAAATCTGAAAGCCAATACAAAATTTAGATCAAATTCGGCAGCAACAAAAAGACATCTAAATGCGAGACTTGCTGAAGGTTTTACAATTGATGATTTTAAGAAAGTTATAGATATAAAGTGTGCACAATGGCTTAATGATCCGAACATGAAAAAATATCTTAGGCCAGAAACGTTATTTTCAGCATCACATTTTGAAAGTTATTTGAATGAATACGTTGAACCACCTAGATCAAAATATTCTGATGCACTTGAAAGAATGAACAAACATATGGAGGAAAAACAAAAGGAAGCTGAAAACATAGATATGGGGGACTTTTACTGATGGAGTGTGAAAAGTGTGGAGGAAGAGGCTGGATACTTTATAAAAAAGATGGGATTGATTTTGCAAAACCATGTGAATGTCAGGAAGTGACTAAAGCCAAAGAAAGGCTTGATGCAAGCGGAATATCGGAAGAATTTCATAAAAAGGGATTTAAAAATTTTGATGATAGAGGGATGGAAGTATTAAAAAGCGCCCGGAATACAGCAATAAAATATTGCAGGGATTTCCCTGAAATTAAAAACACGAATCATAATTCAATCATATTTATGGGACAGGTTGGAAGTGGCAAGACTCATCTATCGATGGCTATCTGTAATAATCTTATGGATTTTCATAAAGTGGGAGTAAGGTATATGTCCTATAGAGATGAGATAACTAAGATAAAGCAGACAATCAAAGATGAGATCAATTATAACAATGCACTAAATAGATTTAAAACTTGCCAGGCCCTTATGATTGATGATCTTCTCAAAGGGAAAAATACTGAAGCTGATGTAAATGTTCTATTCGAGATAATCAATTACCGGTATATAAACATGCTTCCGATAATTGTAAGCACAGAAAAAACAAAGGATGAACTTCTTGATTTTGATGAAGGTGTTATGTCAAGGGTTCTTGAGATGACTAAGGATTATCAGGTGGAAATTATAGGTGAAGAATACAATTACAGACTGTTGTAGGAGATATGATGGCTAAATGTATATATCCAAAATGTTATTCATGTACGCTTGAATACTGCATCAAAGATATACAAACACCAAAAAAAGAACGTAAGAAAAAAGACAGAGCAGCATATCAGAAGAATTACTATCAAAAGAACAAGGAAAAAGTTAAGGAACGATACAACGCTCAGACACAATATGTCAAGTGGGTTGATCTAAAAAAGACAATAACCAGAATAAAAAAAGATTTGGGAACAATTAATTACGAAATTCTTATGAGAGAAATAGAAAAATTAGAAAGATTCAAGCATTCATAAATAGGTTGAGATGATGCCACAAAGCCGTAATTTTGATTTTTCATAAGAAAACATATAAATCATCAAAATGAAATAAAACAAGAAATAAGAGGCAAATATAAAGGGGACAATATGAAAATGGAAAAGAAAAAGGTTTGCGGTACATGTAAACATAGTAAATCAGAAGTACCATTTGGAGAGTTCTATTGCGACAATGAGGAATCAGATTGCTATGGTTGTGAATGTATGTACGATGATTCTTGTATCGATTATGAGGTAGAAGAATAATGCTTCTTTTAAACGGAGATTGTATAGAACAAATGAAAATCATACC
>Ga0326513_10000108_pt1 | contig 62024 bp, 109 predicted proteins | sample 2_2465_0518_D_FD_203654 | JGI IMG/M metagenome (GOLD analysis project Ga0326513, IMG submission 203654) | Bovine rumen microbial communities from UC Davis, California, United States - 2_2465_0518 | ecosystem: Host-associated > Mammals > Digestive system > Stomach > Rumen | place: USA...
CGAACTTTCTTGCCTTAAAAGCGAGGGCAATGACTTCCTTACCCTGGTCACCCCAGTTTTCAACCAAAGTCCGCTGTGCTTCTTCAATAATATCATAGAGTTCAATATTTGTCATTTAAATCGCCCCTTTTTAAGAAAAATCAAACTGTTCTACTGTACTGATATAAACATTATCGTAATCCTCACATTCAATAGAAACGTATACCCCTGCTTTACAGAGAGCGACGAAGGCTTCTTTAAAATTCTGAATTGCCTTTACTTTTCTTTCATTTTCTCTTACTTTCATGATACCATCCGCAGATTTCTGAATAGATGCAATCTGCGCATCAGTCATAGTTTCCATAGCCTTGATAATCTCTGTAAAATCCATTTTGTTTTCTCCTTTTCTTTTGATAATGTAATTATATCAGATAATGATTAGAATGTCAAGAAGGGAAATTCTGAATCTAACCACAAATCAATACAGTATAAAATTTCAGTAATAATTTGCTCTTCTTCTCCATTCTCAAGAAGGTCTGCAACAAATCCCCAATCTTCAAAGAGTTTTTCTTTTACTTGTCCGTAGATAAAACATGCTTTATAAATACGGCTTAAAATCTCTTTTCTACTTTTCATTTAAATCACCTCTTGTGTTGTTTTCTTTTCCTTACCTTGTAAATATATTATAGCAAACAATTTTCTGTTTGTAAAGTACAAAAAATGGGATAAAATAAATAAAAATTTGTACAAAAATACTATTGACAAAAGTTGTTGACTCATGTTATAATTGAATTGTCGGCGCGGTTCGCCAGGAGCGCGCCGACCAAAAAGAGGTGGGTATTCATACCCACCTCTGCGACATTTTGGGAAGAGGTCAAGCGAGGACGAACCTCGTGACCTTGCCCTCCTTGACCTTGGCAACTACCTCAGCCTTGACCATCTGATTAAGAATGGCGGAAGCCCTCTGACAAGTTACACCGAGAGCAGAGCCGACCTCTGTTGCGGTCATGCCATCGACTTCCTCGGTAAGGAAGTCAACAATCTTGACCTTGAACTGCTCGTTCTCATTCTGTGTCTTGGTGGGCTTCTTCAGCGCACCACTAGAGTTGCGCTTTGCGAGCTGAGCCTTGAGAGCTTCCAGACGCTCAATAGCCTCATCATTCAGATTACCCTCGATTGCAAGATTAATAGCCTCTGCATAAGTCATAGCCTTTGCCATAATTCAACACCTCTTTCTTTAAAATATTTTTTGTTTTCTTTTGTTATATTTATTATACTATATTTAATTTTTATTGTCAAGTATTTTTTTATTTTTCTGAGTTACTTTTTTGTGGGTATTTATGTTTTAGCACGTCCACAGGAAAACGGTGTACCCTTAAAACCTATCGTGCTTAAATACTCATTCCCATACACTTAATGTCCTTTCTTTTCCTTACCTTCTATAATTATTATACCAAAGGATTTTTATTTTGTCAATACCTTTTTTTATTTTGTTTCGATAATTGTTACAGTGCCTTCAAAAATTCCAAATTCTGTATCCTGTTGAAAAGTATGAGTTTCTGCAATCTCATCTTCTCTCATAGGTCTTGTAAGATACCACAAGTCTGTATCATCTTTCCATGTGATTTCTTCCAATTTCTGACCTTTTGGAAGTTCAATAGTCATACTTCCACCAAAACTTTTAGTAGTTTCATGGCAACCTGTCAAACAAAATACCATAGTGATAAGCAAAATAAATTTTTTCATCTGTTCTCCTTTCCCTTACCTTGTAAATATATTATAGCAAATATTTTTTTATTTGTAAAGTACAAAAAACGGGCAAAAATTAAATAAAATTTGTACAAAATTACCATTGACAAAAAGTGCTTGGGTGTGATATAATTAAATTTTCGGCGCGAGGCGAGGCTCGCGCCCCGAGCATTTAGCCCCTCACATCGACACCCACTGGCATTCTCTTTCCCCCATGAGCAAGGGATAAAAAGTAATGGCTCATCCAGTTAGATGCCTATGTGAGGGGCTAAACCCCTCGGCAGGGGTCAGGCGAGGAAGAACCTCACCTGCTTGCCCACCTTGTCCTTGCGGACACGCTCGTCCTCAACGAGCTTCTTGAGGAGTGCGCTTGCACGCTGGCAAGTCACATCCATTGCGCCACCAACCTCGGTGGCGGTCATGCCATCCTCGGCATCAGCAAGCATCTCAACGATGCGCTCCATCAGCTCCAGACCCTCCTTCTGGGTCTTTGTCAGCCCATGCTTACCACTACCTCTCTTGGCAAGCTGTGCCTTGAGAGCCTCAAGCTTCTCAATCACCTCAGCGTCAATGTCACCTGCGATTGCACGGTCAATAGCTACTGCATAAGTCATCTTTGTCATACTTAACACCTCTTTCTTTGAATTGAATTTTTTGTTTTCCTTTATCTTATGTATTTATTATACTATAAGATTTTGTTTTTGTCAATATGAAATTTTTATTTTTTAGAAAGTTTTTTACGAGCAAACCTGTTTGTTATATGCTCCTCGTTTGGCGGTGGTACCACTTCCGCAACAGGCACTGATTTTTATCTCTCAGATGCAGATTGTTCAACTCGAAAGTTGTTAGCATCTTTTTTACGAGAGGGTTGTTTTATCTCAACCACTTTCTATATTTATTATACCAAACAACAGTTACAAAGTCAAGCCTTTTTTAAAAGATTTACATGCGCATGGTTATCTAAATTGGGGTTGTGCTGACCGTCTTGACTGTCGGCCTTTCTTTCCCTTACCTTGTAAATATATTATATAAAAAATTTTATGATTTTGCAAGAGGGAATAATAACCAAAATAATGGGAGAAATAAAGATGAAATTTGTGTAGTTTTTTACTTGACAAAAAGTGCGGCGGGTGGTATAATAGTGAATTTCGCCGCGGCCCGAGGACCGCGGCGCAGTCAAGATAACAGCACCGCAGTTTCTTTAAATTGTTTTGCATAATACTGAAAATAAGTTTTTTTTGTGTCTTCTTTTGCTTTTATCGCAGAAAGAATCGCTAAACTATAACACCGAAGAGCTTCTTCTTTAAAGAAAACAAAACCTTTATTACAAATATTTAAATAAGTATTTTTATCTACTTCATACCATTCGCTAGCTTCAGAGAGAGAACCTACCGCCTTCAGATTTAAAATTTCATGGCATTGAGACTCTAAATAGTATCGCTGAGTTTCATCTTCACAGAAGAAATAGCTATTTTTCCAGAGCATGGGATTATGAGTTTTGTAAGAAGCCATCCTCTTTTTAAAAGTTTTTGCAACTCCTACTTTAATCCAGTAATATTTTTCATCGGTGAGAGGATTAAAATTACAAGAACCTACTAAATAAAGTCCACCTTTTCGACCATCAAAACAATCAAGTTCGCTTCCAGTAAAGTAATTATAATTCATTTTTATTCCCCCTCTCTATACTGAATATAAACAGTATCAATAATATTCGAACAACCTCTAATAAACTTATCTGTTTTAGGTGCTTTGTTAGTGATAGTTTCAATAATCTCGGGAAGATAGAAGTCAAGGCCATCTTCTTCCAGAACCATAACGAAGTCCGCGAGCTCTTTCTGGAAACTAGTAGGAATAGAAAGGGTAACAGTTTTTTTAACTTCAAATTTTGACATTTTGTTTTCTCCTTTTCTTTTGATAATTCTATTATAGCAGATTTATTTTATTTGTCAATAGTTTTTATAATATATTTATGAACTAAGCATTTGTAAAAAGCCTTTATAGTAAATATTAATTTAAAATGCCAAATTAATTCAATTTCATAGAAATAACCTTCTTCCATGTACCATGAAGGAAATTTAGGTGTTTTTCCAAAATGGTAATAAGCAAATTCAACAGTTTCAGTATTATTTATTTTAATCATCCAAATTGTTTTATACATTTTTATTCCCTCCTGTTGATAATATAATTATACTAAATTATAGGAATAATACAATAGGCAAAATAACTAAAAATCGCGCCAAAAATTTATGCAACATTCCAGTATTGACAAAAGCGGCGCGGGGCGGTGTCCGCGCGCCGCAAACAAAAAGCACCCCCCGAAGGGGGTGCCCACACAAGAAAGGAGGAAACCAAATATTGAAAATTGATAGGGTAGGTGGGGAATCGAACCCCACTAAGCAACCATGCTACCCTGTGGCTCAATCGACCGCATAGAAGCGGACGACCTTGCCTACCTTGTCCTTGCGGACAGTGCCAGCCTCGACCATCTGGCGAAGGATTGCGGAAGCCTTCTGGCAAGTAACCGCAATGGAGTTACCAACCTCGGTAGCGGTCATACCATCAACCTCGGCTCTCAGATTCTCAAGGATAACTCCCTTGAGTGCCTCATTTTCCTTCTGGGTCTTGGTCTGACCCTTGTGACCTGAACCACGCTTTGCAAGCTGAGCCTTGAGGTCATTCAGTCTCTCGACTACCTCATTAGTGATGTCACCCGCAAGGGCACGGTCAATAGCTACTGCATAAGTCATCTTCTTGTCTGCCATAATTTAACACCTCTTTCTTTTTATTTGTTTTCTTTATCTTATGTATTTATTATATCTTATTTTTTTTATTTTGTCAATACTTTTTTTTATTTTTTTTATTCAGGCGGGCAGCGGTGGTTGGCCAATTCCACCGCCTTTTATGCCCTACGGTCTTTTTTGTCATCGTGGCCCCGCACCACTTATCTACTAAACCAATTCATTTTCATTGGCTCCTTTCCCGACATTATTGTTTGCAACTGGAAACTGTCGTTAAAGTTTTAATTTAGTTATTTTTTATCAAGGGACTTACTGCCTAAATAGAAGAGTGACTTGAATCATCTACATCTAACCCTAACCCTTTTGGTGGTCTTACTGCCCTTTTAACGGGGGGTCTCTCATCTTGCTCACGTCCTTTTCTTTATCTTATGTATTTATTATAACACAAGATTTTTTATTTGTCAACAGTTTTTTTTAAGATTTTGAAGTTTTCCGAAGGCTCTCGACCGTACCTTTAGGCATCAGCCCCTAACCCTGTACTTCTTTCTTTATCTTGTATTTATTATAACAGATGATTTTTTATTTGTCAAGGGGTTTTAAAAAATTTTGACAAAATGTTTTTCAATACAAGGGAGATGCTCCCACCAAGGGTTTGTTAAATTTTTTATCATATCATAATAGTCTTTAAAGAAAATTTCTTTAAGGCGAAAAGCTCTACCGCCAAAAGGGATGCGGAAATACCAAATTACTTTCATTTTTTTCTCCTTTCTTTTGATAAATATATTATATCAAATATTTTTTTGTTTGTAAAGTACAAATTTTGGGAAGATCTTTGTGCAAAATGTTGATAAATTTTCACTTGACAAAATGGCTGGCGTGTGATATAATTGAAATTTCGGCCGCGCATCGCAGTGCGCGGCCCGCCATTATAGCATCTCCCGCCGCATTTGTCAAGAGGTTTTTGAAAAAAATTTTGCATAAAAATAGCGGATTGCTTTTGTGCAATCCGCTGATTTTCACTTTTTAGGGGGGCGATGCTTGACAAGTTTGACAGTGTAACAATTGTTACCAAATGTGAACGAAAATTCTGCTTCATTCTTAATATTTGTAACAATTCCGCCTGCGCCCTCGATAGGGATTCTGCAAAGGTTCAGAAGTTCTTTTTTTTCTTCATCTACCTTGCGCTCCACCTTACGCTCTTTCCTAGGCTTATCAGCTTTTTCATACCGCTTGACTTCTTTTGCCTTTTTTGTAAGCTCTTCAACGACTTCATTTTCTGTATAGTCATTATCATCGAGCCACATTTCAATTGCTTCATCTCTGGAAATTTCCAGAACTTTCATGTTTTTTTCAATTTCCGCATCGGGAATATTAATTTCCTTGCCATTAAAATTGTATTTCATGTTGTCACCTCTTTCCTTTTGTTGATAAATTAATTATAAGGGATAAAGGGGAAAATGTCAAGCGGCAAAAAGCCGCTTTTCCATTTTTTTATGCTGACGGAAACAGTGAACAAGGATTTTTGTTTCAATCAGTACATCTTCCAGCCCTGCATGGCTTTCCTCAAATGTTACATCCCCTGTAATATATCTGTAAAGAATTTCAGCAGTAAGACGAGGCTGAGGGACACGATGTTTTGTTACAAAATTGTTAATTTCACAATATTTTCTGTAACTTTTCTGCTTGCCTATTGTCTGTCGTGCCATTTTCAGAGTATCCCATATTTCAATAGAATAGGGGAAGAAAAATCTCTTTTTAGATTTTGTCAAAAATCTAATTGTGTTATTCAGTGCGTTTACATCAAATCTAGCATTATGAGCAAACACATTTTTCACATTATACTTTTTTACATCTTCCCAAAACTGATTGTACATGGTAGAAAACTTAACAAGTTTCCGCTGACCATTTTTTACCTGTTCCCAATACATCGGAATCTTTTCCGCATAATAGGCAGATGCCATAACGTCTTTCATTGCTACAAAAACTTCATAAATCAGAAATGAACGTGTTTCATAGATTCTGCCCTGTTTATCAGTGATAACCCAACCAATATCATACACAATTGATTGACTTAAATCAAGTTTATTATCTGTCATAATACCATTGCAAGTTTCAGTATCAAGCCCCATAAGATAGTTAATTCTTCTGTCCATTGCTTTTTCTCCTTTTGTGTTTTGTTTCATCTGACAAGTATTATTATAAAAGATAATAGGGATTTTGTCAACCCCTATTTTTACAAGAGGGTTGACAAATATTCCATCATTTCAGTGGCGTCAATAGCTTCACCTAAATGCCATCCTTCACGCACTCTAGCATTATCATCAAAAAGAACTTGGCGGCCGCCATATTTTCTAGTACAATCCGCTTTTGTTGTGCCATACTTGACAAGATGAATTTCATCATAGGGGAAACCAAAAGTTGCAAGCCATTCTTTTTTTGCTTTGCGGACGGCTGTATCGTAGGCTTTTGTGGAATCTTTTGCAAGCCACGATGTAATGACGATATACCATCCAAAATCTTTAAGCTGAGTTAAAATATTGTTTAACTGCTCCATATCCACGAGCGGGCGGGCTTCCCTGTACGGTCTGGAATTGCTAGCCATAAGGTCAGCAAGCCAACCATCCACACCATATAAATCAGCAATCGTGCCGTCCATATCGAATACCAATACCTTGTTCATCTTGTGTTCTCCTTTCCTTACCTTGTGATTATAGTATAAGGCATGGGGGTCAAAAATGCAATACCGGAATGTTGCACAAATTTCGGGACGCACATGAAAAAAAATTTGTACAAATTTCCTATTGACAAAAGTGGCTCAGGTATGGTATAATTGAATTTTCGCCGCGGCCCAGCTGCAAGCGCCCGGCCGCGGCGCGGGCAAAAATCAGTAAGTAAAATCAAATTCTTCCCCTGTGTCTTGGTCTACAACAAAAGCGCCACCATCAACATCATAAGGACAATCGTGCGCTACAATTTCAGCAGCTTCTTCAGCAGATTCAGCTTCGACTACTTCACTATAAGCGACCATGTAACTAACATGATATTTTTTCATTCTTATCACCTCATTTTGATTTAATTTAATATTGCGTCCATCCTACCAGCCTGGGGGTTCCAGACGCTCCCCGCATGTTGCCTCACATTTATATCCCGCAAAGTAGGACTTCGGCTTGCGGCGGTGGGACTTTATCAGCTGGACTTACTGCGGCAACTTGGCGCCTTGGGTTCTTTCCCTTGCCTGCTTCCCTCACCTTGTATATTTATTATAAACTAGGGGAAGAACTTTGTCAACCCTTAATTTAAGATTAGTTATGTTAGGACTTGAACCTAATCCACCCAGTTCTTTAACCAGGTATGCACCCACTTACATCTCATAACTTGGCATTTGCCAGCGACTATTTACTACTCAGTTTTTTCTCTAACTAGACCTAGGATTATTAGATATTTTACTTTTCGCTTTATGGAGGCGTCTGCTATTCCCCTCGCTAGGTAAGAAAGGAATCGAACCTTTTTTGAAACCGTTTTCCCTTACCTTGTATACTTATTATATCAAAGGGGTTGAGGTTTGTCAACCCCTTTTTTTACATTCTTACCTTGATTTCAGCAATTCTTGCCAAAGTCTCGGGACTTGCCTTGGCAAGACGCTCCGCCTGCTTCATAGGCTTTTCCGCAAGATACTTAAGCCTTGCCATCTCCTCATCGGGCGGAGTGATTTTTACAAAAGTAAAAGTTGCATCGCCATACTGATTATTCTCTGTCCAAAATACTCTTCTCATAATTTTCTCCTTTTTTTGTGATTTGTTTTCCTCTTGATGATTTTATTATATCACTTTATTTGATTTTGTCAAGGGGTTTTTCTGCAATCCGTTTTTTTTCGTTTAAGGAGCGACCTTAGCGGAGTTGAACCGCCTACCCATTAAGGCTTGCCTTGGGTTACCTTTCTCCCCTTGACAATTATAATTATAAACGAATGTTATGAAAAATACAATACCGGAATATTGCACAAATTATGGGATCTACAATTAAATATTTTTATTCAAATTTCCTATTGACAAAATGGGGTTGCGTGTAGTATAATGAAATTTCGCCGGCGCTCGGTAGTGGGCGACCGAGCGCCGGCCGCCAATTTTTAGCAATCATAACTATAGTCGCCCATGTAGGGATCAAATCCTGTTTCATCTACATCATCTTCCCAGTCCTCACCATCACCGCAGATGGGGCAAAGAACATTACAAAGTTCGGATTCAGTCCAGTCACACTCATAAATCGGCTCGCCACATTCGGGGCACTCATAGAAGCGGTCTTCCCAATCTACATAGGCGCCATAGGTATCTCTAGCTTCAACCGCATTTCTTTCCCACTGGGTCATGTTCTTTCTTCTTTCCATGATTTTCTCCTTTTGGTAGGCAAGGGTTTAAACCCTTGCCTTAATCATGGCAATGCGGTGAAGAGTCTCGGGGCTTGCCTTGAGCAGACGCGCCTTGCGCTTCTCGGGCTCTTCCTTAAGATACTTAGCCCTACCCTCGACCTCATCGGGAGGAGTGATATTTACGAACAGGAAATCCGCATCGCCGAACTCATTCTTAGGAATCCAAAAAACTTTTCTCATTTGTTTTCTCCTTTTCTTGAGGCTGTTGTTTTTTCTTTCCTTTTGATGATTTTATTATATCTTATTTTTTATTTTTTGTCAATACTTTTTTAACTTAAAGATTATCAATTAAATATTCATTTTTATGTTCTAATAACATAATTGTATCATCAATGATTTGAAGATAGGTATTTTCATTTTCCCATTCTTCAAGAGTAGACATCCCAACGTTTACTTCATTAACTTTTTTAAGATTGGGAAATTTTTCAAATATTTCTTTAATTGTCATTTCCTTTTTCTCCTCTCTTGTCTCTTTCTGATTATAGTATAGCAAAAGTATAACTATTTGTCAAGTCCTTTTTTAACTTTTTTCGATCGTAGTCTTTTGCGCTTTTGTGTGTCCGTTGACCGATGTTAAAAGTTGCCCTGACTCTCTGTTCGTTGTTCTTTGCTTTCATCTGTTTCTTAGTCATTTCTCCGTCCCTCACCTTGTATATTTATTATATCAAAGGGGTTGAGGTTTGTCAACCCCTTTTTTACATTCTTGCCTTAATCTCGGCAATTCTTGCCAATGTCTCGGGTTTTGCCTTTGCAAGAAGCTCGACCTTTTTCTTAGGGGCTTCCGCATCGAACTTAGCCTTGGCTTCAACTTCATCGGGCGGAGTAATCTTAACCAGTTCAACCTTAGCATCACCAAACTCATTCCATTCCTTAATAACCAGTTTTCTCATATCTTTTCTCCTTTTGTGCTTATTTCCTTTACCTTATGAACTTATTTTATCAAATTAGGGGTAGGTTGTCAACCCTTTTTATTAAAATTCTGAAAAAAGTTGGGGGAATAATATCATTCCGACTAAAAACAAAATCAAAGCAAGAACAAAACCTGTAATAATTGCTGAAGAATTATCTTTTTCGCTATTATCAAAAGCAAAATAGCAAGTATAGATAACAACAGCACACAGCAGAATAATATAAATCATTTCCATTTTAAATTCCCCCTTACTGAAGCTTGTAAATAATATTGGAGCGGAAGCCGAGCCAATACTCGAATCCATTGAAAAATCCGAGGAATGTTGCGGACGGCAGTTCAAATCTCGACCCTAAGACCTTATATGTTACTGTATTCAGTGCAAGTCCTCTTCTATTCAGAATCATTTCAAGCTTAGTTGCAGTCATGGTATTTTCTCCTCTCGATATGGATGGTTATGTCTTATACAGAGTACCACTGGTTCATGTAGGTGGCGGATACCTCATCCCCTCGACTTTTTTATTATAGCACTCGTTGAGTGATCTGTCAAGGGGTTTTCTGGTTGTTTTTTGTGAAGAGTTTTTATTTTACTTACATCGGGTTATGCGCCCGAGAGAGGTTGTTTTCTTTCTCCCCTTGACAAGTATAATATTACCACACCCTAGCTCTAGAGTCAACAACTTTTTGCACAAAATTTGGGAAAAATTTTTGTGCAAATTTTTAGCATTTTTTACTTGACAAAAGTGGGCGGCCTATGGTATAATGGAACTTCGGCGCGGGGCGAGTGGGAGCGACGCCCGCGCGCCGTCCGAAAAATGGGGACTGAGAGGATTTTTAATCCTCCCAGTTATGAACTGCTACAATCTCCCCATAATTATCTGCCAGCTGGTAGTAGCTCCACTCCCCAAGAATATCATCTCGGATCCACCGATCAAAAATGGTGATTTCCTTGAAATCAACAATGCGGATGCTTCCAAATTCCCATGTATTAAGTCTCATTTATTTCACTTCCTTTCCTTTGATGATTTAATTATATATTATTAACAAAAGAATGTCAAGTAGAAATTGTAATAATTTTTGAAAAACCTTCTGATTTATTGGGGCATGTAAGATTATGATACATTCTATAAATAACTTCTTCGGGGACTTTTCTTTCGCGGGCGGCGTTCCTTTCTAGACATACATCTAGAGGAGTATTAACAAAGACCGCAATTCTTTCGGCGGGGAAGCGGAAGACCGCCTTCCTAGCCCAAGGAGTTAAATTAGTAGCATCAAATACTACATCATTTCCTTTTGCTAGTTCCTCTCCAATTCTTTTATAAACAAGGTCGAACACCTGTTTGCCATTTCCTTGTATCTCTTCTGCTCCATATAATTCTTTACGGATAGCGTCAGAAGAAATAACAACTGCGTTGGGAATCTGATTTGCTATTGTGCTTTTTCCGCTTCCCGGAATTCCAACCATTGTGTATAATTTATTCATTTCCTGCTCCCTTTTTTATTTTATAATTTATTATATCATAAAAAAATTTTTTTGTCAATAGGAAATTTTTGCCCTTAGAAATAATTTCTAAGGACTTTCTTTCCGTCTGCCCTATTATATTTCTTTTTGTCCTTATGAACTCTAGTTCCTGTATTAAAAGTTACGAGAACTCTGTTCTGTTTATCATGCTCTCTTTTCATTTTCTTATTAGGGGTCTTTGTTGCTAACATTTCGATCAATTCCTTTCTTTTGATAATCTTATTATACAATAGAGGTTGAGGTTTGTCAACCCCTTTTATTTACATTTCATAATATTTATTTCTAGCGTGTACCCTTGCAAGTTCCACAACCTTTGTCGGTTTCGGCTCATCTTCCCTATAGTATCTAAGAATCTGAGCAGGTCTTGCGATAAGCTTTGTAACGAGGATTCCAGTTCTCTGATTGTATACAAGGATGAGGGCGGTATCGGTGATTTTGTGAACTTCAGGTCCATTTCTATGACCACGGTCTACAACCACTTCCTTTATAACAGTTCCTGTTCCGATCTGAGCGATGATTGCTTCACGTCTTTGGCGGTCCTTGGTGTAGTGCTTGCTGTTCATCTTGGTATCTCCTTTCCTTTTGTTGATTCTAGTATACCACACCCACCGCCAATTACAATAGGCAAAATGCACAAAGATTTCGGGATCTTTTTGTGCAGATTGCCATGCAGATTTTACTTGACAAAAACCTCGACCTGTAGTATAATATGGCTTCGCGGTGCGCGGCGGAATGGAAGGCCGCCCGCGCACCGCACAAAAAAAGAGGACTTTTCAGTCCTCTTCCTCATTCCACTCTGTGTCATCCAGTGCGGCTTCCATAGCATCCAGTTTAATCTGATAAGGCTTGTCTGTATTCCTTTCAAGCCAACCTGCAAACCAGATTGTGTCTTTGTGTTCGAATCCTTTAACTCTGATTACTCTTGTAAGCATCTCCTCGTGTGTCATCATGTTTTTGATCTCCTTTCCTTTTCTATGATTTTATTATATCAAAGAACGTTTTATTTGTCAACACTTTTTTTAAAATACTGAAAACTTTTTAGTCTTCAGTATCAATTTCAATTTCAGTGATACATGTTTTTCCGGTGTCAATGTGGTTTCTGTTTTCATAGGCTTCTTTTGCAGTTCTTTCTGCCTTGCCCTTATTAGTGTAGTATCCTAAAAGTCTCCACCCTTCAAAACGTCCCCAATCATAAGATAATTTTTCAATTTCTACTTTGTATGCTTTCATTTTTGGATCTTCCTTTCTTCTTTTGATGATTTAATTATATCAAAAGGTGTTTTGTTTGTCAATACTTTTTTTAATTTTCACATTCCATAATTGTATCATAAGGTGCATTATCAAAAGATAATTCTGCTCCAGAATTGTCTCCCCAATTATCTGCCCAGGAAGTAAGAGAAACAATTTCATTGTCATCATGTTTTGCAAGAATTGCCATAAGTTCCTTAACAGTCATTGTATTAGTCATTTTTAAATCTCCTTCCTTTTGATGATTTAAGTATATCATAGGGGTTGATGTTTGTCAACCCCTTTTTTTATTTTTTCCCTCTCTTTCTTCCATTTCTGCTTTAAAATCTTCTTCAGTAAAATACATTAAAGGTTTTCCTTTTTCCCATCTTTCCTTATCTTCTTGATACATGATAGTTGCAAGTCTTTCCATTTTATCTTCCATTTTTTTATCTCCTCTCTTGTTTGTATCTTTATTATAAGCCCTAGGGGGCTGTTTTGTCAACCCCCTATTTAATTTTTTTAGCAAGTTTTTGTTTCTTTTGTTTCAATTCTTGCCTTGAACATTTCAGCATCTTTTTTGATTCTAGCAAAATCTGTTGTCCATGCTCCCTTGTGTCCGTTTCTGTAAACTAATCTGTACCATGTTGTCATTTTTAAGCTCCTCTCCTATGTGCTTATTTCCTTTACCTTATGTATACATTATAAGCGATAACCTTATGAATTGCAAGACAAATAATATCAAATTGCCTGCTAATTTTTAACCACTTTCAATTTTAGGAATTTTTATCTTTTTTGAAAAAAGTTGATTTTTGATATTGACAAGTTGGCTCGTGGCGTGGTATAATTTTTCGGGCTGCGGCGGCGCCCTCCGCAGCCGATGCTAGAATAAAAGAGGAAGCGGACCGCCGCCCGCTTCCTTAGTATCATCTATTACTGTATCTATAATTTATTGTGTAATCATCTTCAATGTTATCTGTAAACATATCAAAGTTAATAACTGTTATTCCATCTCCAATCATCCAATCGTCTGTATCCTCTATTGCCCATTCATAGCCAACACTGTCAATCCAAATCACTTCATTAGTTTCTGTGTTTACTTCTGTTACAATTCCGTTTCTTGAATAGATGTGATTCATCATTGTATGTACACCAAATCCGATCCCACTAACAAATACTACTAAGATAACTAATACTGTAACCATTGTCTTTTTCATTGTTCTTTCCTTCTTTCTTTTGTGTGTTGTATGTATTCCTTACATCTATTATAATATACTATAACTCATTTAATTGCAAGCTCTTTTTTCTTAATTCATTATTTTCAGACAATTTAAAACATTTAATCAAATAGTCTGAAAATTAAAAAAGTTAGGTTTTTTGCAAAAAGTGCTTGCAATCAAAACTCAAAGTGCTATAATAGACTTAACAAAAGAAAACAACCACTTGAAAGGAAAGGTGAACAAAATGATGAACGAAATTAAAAGACTTGAAAATGAAATCAAAGAACTTGAAAAAGCCAATTATCTTAACAGAAATCTCGAAAAGATCGAACTTCTTAAAAAAGAAATTAAAGAACTTGAAAACGAAATGATGAAAGATTTAGAGTGGTAAAAAACCACTCTTTTCTTTTAAGATAGATTGTTTGTTAATTAACTAACAATCTTAAGTCTGTGTGTTAATAACACTCTAATGTATTAATACTTTAACACTTTAGTGTACTAATACATTAATACATTAATACATTAATACTTTAATGTGTTAATACATTAATACTTTAATACATTAATGTATTAACACTTTAATATGTTGATGTGTTTATCACTTTATCACTTTGACTCTTTATCACTTCATTGTGTTGAAGTGTGTTAAATCCTTAACAGGCTTGTTGTTAATTTAACAACAAAGTCGCCCCAGTGCGAGATCACTTTAACACTTCATTGTATTAAAGTGTGTTAATTTTTTAACAAGCACAAGACTGTGCCACATTAATACTTCACCGCATTGAAGTATGTTAAATTTTTAACAAGCGCTGGCGCATGGGCGATTGTTAAATTATTAACACTTAAATAACCGTTCCAAAGTAAACACAAAATAAGTGTTAAACTTTTAACACACTCTGGTGCTGGATCACTTCACCGTGATGAAGTGTGTTAAACTTTTAACACTTAAATAACGTTTGTATTGAATTGAAGGATTAAGTGTGAAATTTTTAACAAGGTCTGGCTCTGTGAAAAATTTCACAATCACACTTCTGAACTAAAACTCGGCTCAGCTCGCTCGCGCCTGAGCCGATGAAAAATGAGAGGGTATTTTCAAAAGAGAGGAATTTTGTTGGGACTAGACTACGCAGCGTTCACCTAAAATTTTTCCCTCTCTACGCAACGTACCAGAAAACTTTTCGGGGGGGGTAATATTTCGGGATAATCTGTGAAAAAATTGTCAAAATGAAATGCCCTCGTCAATCCTTCGACCCCAAATTTTTAAAAAACAAAAAATCGACAACCCCGACACCCCAAATTTTTAAAAAACTAAATAACGACACCCCAAATTTAAAAAACAAAATAACGACTCTTATCAATCATGCCTCATCGCTTCCAATATTGATGCAATATCAAAATGTCTGCCTGTCTTACAAGCTCTTTCCTTCTTTGTAGCATGTACTCTGCCTTCTTTGTCAATTCCTTGACAATAATCATCACCAATAATCGTAACAATCCATGGTAAAAATCTTTCCATCTCCGCTCCCGAATCATCTAGACTTTTTACCTCATCCCCTACCTCAATCTTATCACTCTTTGCTATCCATTGGTTCGTGAAGTTATTCATGCAATAATCACAAGGCAAATGTTCACCTGTTTTACCTTCATACTCACAACCCCAACACCCACGTTCAGACCTTTTACCAGCTCTATAACCTTTCTGATATGCTGCATCTTGCAAATCTCCGAAGTTTTCATTGATGTAATTAGAATTAAGTTCTTCAAGAGAATCAAAATCCCTGGTATAGAATCCATCCTCAGTTCTACAAGTTACAACTCCCCATTCAACTCCATCAGGAATATCTATGATATACTTGCTCATTCTACGACCTCTTCATATGTCTTTTCAAAAATATCAGGCTTACAAGGATATTTTTCCCCATTCACACCTGTAATAATATAATCTCCAACAGATGCATGCATTACACCTTCAAGTGTCTCAATATCCATTTCTTTATCAGTTTGATATGCTTCAATAATTACTGGTTTCTTTTTATATTTAGCCATTTTTCTACCTCCTCAAAAATGTCCCCCAGGTCTAAGTGTAACAAGAGGATAATATGAAATATTGTTCATTCTTTCCCAATAATCTCTTGCAAATTCTTGATTAATTTTATTTAATCTTTCAATCTCTTCTTTTAACTCTTTCTTTTCATCAACCAGTTGACAAATTTTTTCATTCTTCTTCCCAACCACGAGTTTTTCATTAATAAGATTTAGCTCTTCTTGAATTAATTCAAAATTAAAGTTGGTTTTTCTTGTTTCTTCCCTACATTTAGCAATATCAATATCTAAACTATCTAATTTATTTTTAATTTTTTCTGTATTATTATTCAAGTTCCTCAAAATATTTTTTATTGTATATTCAATAAAACATTTTAAAAAACAAAAACAAATAATTAATATAATTATAAAACATATCCAATCTGCTATTTTCATTTCTTCTTATTCCCTTCCATTAATTTTATTATTTCTTCAGGAGTTTCTTTAGTATAAAGAATACTATCATGATTAAAATAAACCTTCGTTAAATTTTCATTTCTCCAAAAAGCTATAATTTTCTTTGTATTTATATAAAGTTAAACGCGTAGAACTAGAACCATCTCCATTATAATATTCATTTACTTTAATCCATTTCTTCATTCTTTACCCCTTTACCCAAAAAGAAACTCCAAAAGCAATAAGCATGATCCCTAATAACAAACTACTAAAAGAATCATTCTGGGAATATACATATAAATTCAAAAAACCTACTATAAATTCAAAAATTGCTAAAATATAATTCATGCGGCCGGCGGTTGTACGACGATTTATCTAGTTAAATCCAGATTTAATCGGGCTCCCGCATCTCCTTTCTACTTTCTACTCTTGTTTATTACTTTGTCATTTCATCAACTTCTTTATCAGTTGGCTTTATACCTACGATACCGTCAAATAATCTTGCTAAAACAAAATACCAGAAAACTGCGATTGTAAGTACCCCAGAAACACACATTGTTATAAGTAAAACTGATAATACAATATTAGTAATTGGTTCCATATTTATTTTCCTTTCTATCTTATTTCTCTTTTGTTAATAACGTACTTTTTTTAAAGGTAAATGAGGAGAAGAAACCTATTTTGCAGGATTTTCTTCCTCTTGATAAAAACGGCAAATTTCTCCTTTTTTAAGAACAGTCATTTTTAATTTGTCACAATAATCAAGATGTCGAGAACCATAGTAATTATATAAAAATTTACAAGAATCACAAAATTTTTCTTCTGTTTTTTTATCTTTTAAACCTACTGCTGTATCAGCATGAATATTTCCAGTTGCTTTTCCATTAATAACAACAACTTGATCAGCTTTTATATTACCCTTTACGTCTCCATATACAATCACAGTTTGAGCTTTAATATTACTATTAATATTACCACGACTTTTTAAAATATATTTTCCATCTTTAATATCTCTTTCAATTCCCTCAATAGGAATACCATAAAGCATTGGAATTAAATCTATCATTTCTTTTCTCCTTTTTCATTTCTATAAATATAATACCATTATTTTTTTAAAAAATCAAATAAAAAATCTTTTGGACGAAACTTGACAATGAAAAATTTTTTTGGTATAATAAGACATAAGGATGAGAGAAAGGAGTTCCTATAATGCAAGAAAAAGAAGATAGCGTTAATATTTCCGAAGATGACACTATAGATCCTCAAAAAATAAAACTTGATTATACGATCTAGTCACCGGTAGAACGTAATGAATTAGTAAAAAAGATTATAGCTTCCTTACCTCCCTAGAAGCTGACAAAACGGTATTTAGAAGTATTAGCAGATTATATCATATTTGCTAAAACAAAAGAAGAAAGAAAAAGATAGGATTCAGTTAACACTGATAATAGATTAATTACAATAAATAAACGGTAGACTTCATTTTAGGGATTAGTAGGAAAATTTGAAAATGGAGAAGATGGAGTATATAACCTCTTTACAGAAGATAAAAATATTATCTTTACTCCTAAAATTTCAATTACAGAAGAAGATTTAGAAGAGATTCCAGCTTTACGAGAGCTACGTAATGCTATTGAGCAAGTCGAAAAAGCTGCAAAAACTGCTCGTGGTAAACGTAAATTTCTTCTAAAAAAACAAATTATATAGATGCGGCAAGACCAATATGTTATAAAGACGTCTTATAAACAACCTATTTTTTGTCTTAATGCCGTAAAAAATTTCAGCTCTATGAGTTTTGATGATAATATTTCCATATCTTAGGATGGAAAAATAAAAGATAAAAGTTTAATATCTTTTATGAACCCCAAACATGTCTCGGCTCTTTTAAGAAATTACTCCCGACTAAAAGAAGATTGTTATGGAAAATTTTATACAGATGGATATTATATGATGGAAGTTTTAGAAGAATTAGTGGACAAAGCTTTAAAAGAAAAATATCCTCTTTATTATAGTTTATTGATATATAAAATAGATGGGAAGTCTAATTTAGAAATTCAAGATTTATTAAAAAAAGAACATGGAATAAGACATTCAGTTGAATATATTTCTTCTCTTTGGCGAAATAAAATTCCAAAATTAATTGCGGAGCAGGCTGAAATTGATTTTTTACATTGGTACTATTTAGAAAAAGAAAAAGGGAAATGGAAAAAATGTTCAAGATGTGGTGAAGTTAAATTAGCACATAATAAATTTTTTTCCAAGAATAATTCTAGTAAAGATGGATTTTATTCAATTTGTAAATAGTGCAGAAATAAAAGGAAACGTATAATTCCAAAACCTGAAATTATTAAACATATAGAAATTGAGAATGGAATTATAGTGAAGGAGGAAATATGGCAAAAAAGAAATGCACCAAGTGCTAGAGAGTGATGGAAGATTTAAAATTCTATTCTAAAAAGAATGGAGATAAATTTGACCAATGCAAATAGTGTTTAACTATGCATGTTGACAATTATGATGAAAGCACTTTTTTATGGATTATCTAGGAAGCTGATTTGCCTTGGGTTCCAAGTGAATGGAATGCGATTAGAGAAAAATAGTATGCCAAAAAGGGCCGAAAGATGAACGGAATGAGTGTTGTTGGTAAATATTTTTCTAAAATGAGGTTAAATCAGTGGAAGAAATACAATTGGGCAACAAGTGCGGAAGCTCAAGAGGAGGCTAATCTTAATAAAGAGTTTAAAGAAGAGCAACAAAAGCAGATGGAAGAAAAATTGAAAGAAGATTTTGAAAAAGGTGAAATTACCTAGTCTCAATATCGAACTTTAGTTTCTTCTGCTTTTCAAAAGTAGCATTAGTATATGATGCGGCCGGCAGAACCTGAAGAGGACCCGGTTGGTAAAGATAATGCCTTTAGAGAGGAATACTTCTTATCGGAATAGGATTTACCCGACCCCGCGGCTGAATTAACAAAAGAAGATAAACAATATTTGGCGATGAAATGGGGAAGAAATTACAAACCTAGTCAATGGTTATTGCTTGAAACTAAATATACTTAGATGATGAATTCATTTGATATTCAAGATGCAGATAGTAAAAATACGTTAATGTTTATCTGTAAAACATATTTAAAAATGGATGAAGCAATTGATATAGGTGACGTTGAAAGTTATCAAAAATTGTCCCGTGTTTATGACCAGTTGCGTAAGTCTATGAAAGTAACGGCCGCACAGAAGAAAGAAGAAAATAATCAATTCATTGATTCAGTTGGCTAGATGGTTGCCTTTTGTTAGAAACATGGTCATTATATTCCAGAGTTTTAGATAAAAGCTCCTCGTGATATTGTTGATAAAGTCATAGATGATATGAAGGGTTATAATAGAACATTAATTTATGAAGACAAGGCTCTTGCTAGACAGATTGAGGATTATATAAAAGAGGCGCGGGCAGCAGCTGAAAAGAAGAAAGACCGAGATGCAGCTAAAGCTAAGGGTTAGGATTATTATACAGTAACAGATCAAGATATTTTAGATTATAAATACTTCCTTCGTACAGAAAAAGAAAAGACTGAAATAGAAATGAAGGGAGAGGATAGCAATGAGTCTGAGTAATATTTTAGACCAGTATATTTAGCATGATACTAAAAAGCAAGGTTTATCTGAAGAAAGACTTTTAAGTCAATTAGATAATTTAAGATATTTAATTAGCTTTTTTAGAAAATATCCTGACCTTTTGATAGATTATATGAAAGGCCCTGAAAGCACTTTTCAATTTTATTTTTATCAAAGAGTTTTCCTTAGAATAGTTATGCGGCATCGGTATGTTTATGCAACGTTCCCTCGTGCGTATTCAAAGTCCTTTTTATCAATGATGGCGTTAATGCTAAGATGTATATTATATCCTGGAGCGCAGTTATTTGTTACCACGGGTGGTAAATAGCAGGCGGCTAGTATTACCGTGGCAAAGATAGAATAGATATGTAAATTAATACCTGCTTTAAGTAATTAGATTAATTGGAACCGTGGTGTTTCTAAAAAATCTAAAGATGATGTTAATTATGTATTTAAAAATGGCTCTGTTATAAATATCTTAGCAGCGAAAGAGAGTAGTAGAGGACAAAGACGTACAGGCGGATTAATGGAAGAATGTGTATTAATTGACCAAACTGCATTAAATGAAATCATTATCCCCACTACAAACGTTAATAGATTACTTCCTGATGGAACACGACATAGTGAATAGATAATTAATAAGTCACAAATTTATATAACGACCGCAGGTTGGAAAAATTCATTTGCGTATGATAAGTTAATAGAACTTTTAATTCGCAGTTTAATATAGCCAGATGAAGTTATGATTATGGGAGGAACTTATGAGACTCCTATTACAGAAGGACTGCTTGATGAAGACTTTGTATAGCAGTTGAAACTGGCAGGAACTTTTAATGAAGATTCATTTGATAGGTAGTATAGAAGTGTATGGTCGGGAGATGCAGAAAATGCGTTTTTCTCTGCTTAGAAATTCGACAAGTATAGAACACTTAGACAACCGTAGTACGAATATAGCGGCCGCGCCAGTAAAAATGCTTACTATGTCATTGGAGTCGACGTAGGTCGTATTGGATGTACAACCTAGGCTAATATTTTTAAGGTGACGCCGCAACCTCAAGGAGTTGCTTTGAAGTCTCTTGTTAATATTTATACTTATGAAGCAGAACATTTTGAATAGCAAGCTATTAATATAAAACAATTATATTATAAATATAAAGCTAGATCAATTGCATTAGATACCAATGGACTTGGTATTGGTCTTTTAGATTTTATGGTAAAAGCACAAGAAACACCAGATGGTTAGTATCTTCCACCTTTTGGTATTCAAAATGATGATTAGGGTGTTTATAAAAAATATTTTAAAGGCGTAAATGATGTTTAGAAAGATGCTATCTTTCAAATCAAAGCTAATGCTCCTATTAATACATAGGCATATTCATTTGCTCAAACTCAAATGTCAAGTGGGAAGATAAAATTCTTAATAGACGAGGCTGAAGCAAAAGCTAAGTTAATGGAAACAAAACAAGGTCAAAATATGACGCCCGAGAGAAGAAATGAGTATTTGAAACCTTTTGTTCTTACTACCATTTTAAGATAGCAAATGTTAAATCTTATTGAAGATAACGAAGGTGTTAATATCATTTTAAAACGAGAGAATAGAGGTATTAAAAAGGATAAATTTTCCGCTTTTGTTTATGGATTATATTATATTAAACAAGAGGAAGATAGAAGAAAAAAGAGAAAAGGAAGAGATATTAGTAAACTTCTCTTATTTTCTTGAGGACATTTTTTAAAAAGAAAAAATATTATTTTTTTAAATATAAATGTAAAACAGAAAGGAGAAATTATATTTTTATGAGAAGTTCACGAGCAGAAATAAAGATAGAAGAAATTTTGTCAAATGCAGGCCTTAACTTTAAAGAAGAGTATAGTTTTCCTGACTTAATAGGGCAGGGAGGTCATGCCTTAAGGTTTGACTTCGCTGTCTTTGATGATGATGATGAATTGGAATTTTTGATTTAGTACCAAGGAATCCAACATTATAAAGCAAAAAGTATCTTTGGTGGCGTTTCTGGATTAAATAAGCAACAATATTATGATATGCAGAAACGTTAGTATTGTAAAAAACATGGAATTAAATTAATATTGATTCCATATTGGGATGAAAGTTTAATTTCATATGATTACATTATGAATAAAGCAGATATTTTTTGATGAAAGGTTAAGGTGACTTCTTTGATAAATAGAGCAGCAGAAATAAGAAAACAAAATTTAATGCTAGAAGGCACCGGCAATGGGAGATTAGATTATTCAAAAATAAGAGTTGGAGCTAAAACACTTGAAGATGCAATTTTAAATATTGGAGAATATAAAAGAATCAATCCTATTCTTGGTGATAAAAAGGAAGTATTAATGGCGATTAATACCGGTGATGTAGAAAGAATGAGGTAGATTTCTAATTTCTTTTATAAGACTAGTGGTATTTATTCTCGATTATGTAGATATATGGCTTATTTATATAAATATGATTGGTTTATTACTCCATATATTGAAAATTGTGAAGGTCTACTTGATCAGGATAGCGGCCTGGGTGACGTCGGAGCAGGCTAGACTTAGGCAGATAACAAAGCCCGCAAAAAACAATTTGCTAATTTCTTTAAAGTATTAAAATATTTTGAAGCATTTTAGGTAAAAAGATTTTGTGGTGAAGTTGCTTTAAAAGTCATTAGACATGGTTGTTATTATGGATATTTAATTCCTAGACCAAATAAAATGACTATTCAAGAGTTGCCTATTAAATACTGTCGTACTCGTTATAAGGTTGACAATAGACCAGTTGTTTAGTTTAACATGCACTATTTTGATGATCATTTCCATGATGAGAGACAGCGGCAAGCAATTTTAAAATTGTTTCCGCCAGAGTTTAAAAAGGGATATAATTTATATCGTAAAGGTAAGTTAATGCCAACTTTTCCTGGTGACACTCCAGGATGGTATTTATTAGACCCTAAAAGTACAATTAAATTTAATCTTAATGATTAGGATTATCCAGCTTTTATTTCTGTTATTCCTGCTATTATCGACTTAGATAATGCTAAAGATTTAGATAGAAAGAAAATGGCTCAAAAATTAATGAAGATTATTATTCAAAAAATGCCATTAGATAAAAATGGTGATTTAGTATTTGACATTGATGAAGTTGGAGAATTTCATAATAATGCAGTTAAGATGCTTACAAGAGCAATAGGAGTAGATGTTTTAACTACTTTTGCGGACGTTGATGTCGCTGATATGTCAGATCGAGGTACTACAACTACTGTAGATGAATTAACAAAGGTAGAAAGAGGAGTTTATAATGAAGCTGGTGTTTCACAGCAACAATTTAACAGTGATAATAACACTGCTTTAAATAACTCTATTCTTAATGATGAAGCATCTATGTATAATCTTTTAGTACAGTTTGAGTCGTTTTTAAATTTAATGCTTGAGCAATTTAACAAGTCTCCAAAGAAATGTTATTATCAAGCACAGTTTTTAACAACTACTATCTATAATTATAAAGATTTAGCAAAGTTGTATAAAGAACAAGCGCAAATGGGATATAATAAAATGTTACCTCAAGTGGCACTTGGACAAACTCAAAGTTCAGTATTAGCAAATGCGTACTTTGAAAATGATATATTAGATCTTGTCCGTGTATTTGTTCCTCCGCTTACTTCTAATACAATGAACGCTGAAGCTTTGCAGGCGCGGTCTGCGGCTTCACGCGGAGGCTCAGGTCAAGCAGGAAATACTCCAGGTCAATCTGGAGAAGGGGCCGGCCGCCCTTAGAAATAGGATAATCAAAAAAGTGAAAAAACATTACAGAATAGAGAAAGTATGTAAGGGGGTAAAATATGAGTTTAGCGCATAAAAGTGTAGCGACAATAAAAAGTCCAGAGTTCATTAATCTTACTCCTCTTGATATTAATCCCTTAATGTCCGCATGTGAAATTAAAGTTTTTTATATTGGACAAAACCGTAATAAGAGTTTTATTTCTAAATAGGTTGCTACTTAGATGGCAAAAACTCTTAGAGGCGCTCCTATTGTTGGGTATTATAAACCAGATAAAGAGGATTTTACAGACCATGGTGAAGAGATAACAATTGATGGGGATGGTGTTCATTTTAAAAATAACACTAAGCCATATGGATTTGTAGCTCCTGATGCAAAAGTCTGGTTTAAAGATTTTGAAGAGGAAGATGATTTTGGAAATTCCATAATTAGAACTTATCTAATGACCACTGGGTATTTATGGGAAGGTCAATTTGAAGAAGCTAAAAAAGTTTTTGAAGATGATGGAAAACCTCATTCAATGGAATTAGATGAAAAAAGTTTAAAAGGACATTGGGCAACAAACCCAAATAATAATATGGAATTTTTTATAATTAATGACGCAATATTTGAGAAACTCTGTATTTTAGGAGATGAAGTTGAACCTTGTTTCTAGGGTAGTGGTGTAACTGCTCCAGAAGTTAGTGCAACTTTTTCTCTTGATGATAATTTTAAGCATACTCTGTTCACTATGATGGAAGAATTAAAGTATGCTTTAGAAGGAGGCAATACTATGGCAAAAGTAGCTGAAGCTTCAGTAAATGAGACTGTTACTACTGTAGAACCTGAAGTAACAACAGAATTTACTGAGAATCAAGTTAATGAGAATGAGTCTTCATCTAGTGAGCAAGCGCCTACTTCAGAATTTAAAAAAGATGATGAAGAGGACAAAAAAGAAAAAGAAAATCCTTCTGAAAATGAGGATGATAAGAAGGATGAAGACAATGGCGGAGGTGCTTCTGGTTCAGATGATGACTCTGCTGACAAAGAAAAGAAAGATGATGAAGAAGATAAGAAGAAGAAATTCACTGTCCTTGAACAGGAATATAATGAGTTGCAATCTAGTTATGCTTCTTTGAAGGAAGAAGTTGAAGAACTAAGAACTTTCAAGAAAAAAATAGAGGACAAAGAGAAGGACGACCTTATTAAAGATTTTTATATGCTTTCTGATGAAGATAAGAAGGATGTTATTGAACATAAGAGTGAATATTCATTAGAAGATATTAAATCTAAATTAGCAGTAATTTGCTTTGAAAAGAAGGTCAATTTTAATTTAGATACTTCTTCTGAAAATGAAGAATCAACAGTAGAAGAGGATGAAAATCCTGTTACTACTTTTGATATTAAAGCAACTGAGGATTCAACAGTTCCTGAATGGGTTAAGGCGGTTGAATCTGCAATGAATAGATATTAATTAGGAGGATACTTAATATGGCTGTAGAATTACAAAGAATAGGCTATGGACAAGTAGAACGTCAGCATATGGCTGCTCCACATAATGGTCAAATCTATGCTCAGCTTCCTGCGATGGAGTATAAGAATTCTAAGTGGGTTCCAATTACTCAGCTTGAGAATGGACAGTTTTTAAAATATGATTATGCGCATGGCAGAGCTAGTACCGATGGAGATATTGAATGGTTTATGGTATATAATGAAGAAAAGTTATATGATGAAAGATACCAAAATCATAAAGATTTTGCTATGTTAGCAAAAGATATGTCTGATGGAAAGATTTATCCTAGACTTTTAAGAACTTTTGTTGGTGATATTTTCACAACAAATACTTTTAGAACTACTGCTGGTGCAACTGTTACAGGTAAGGATGATACAATTGTTCTTCCTCAACTTAGTATTGGTGATTATGTAGTTATTGATGAAAAGGGTTGGTTAAAAAAATATACAAAGGGAAGTAATGACCCCAATGTTCCTGCAACAGGAATTGTTTTCCAGGTTATTCCTCATTTTACTCAAATTGAGAACTCTAATGCGGAATATACTTTACCTGATGGACAGTATGCAGTAAAGCTTCAAAGAATTAAATGATTAAGGAGGAAATGAACGATGGCTTTAGATAGAAATCAACTTTTAGCATTAGCTAAGGCTACTGCACGTGCTTCATTAAATCCTTCAATTGCGTTCGCTTGGGGCGATAAGAAATTAACATTTGAAGCTCTTAATGAAGTTTTTCAAAAAGAAATGAATGAACTTGCTGGTACATATGCATTGTATCGTGAGAATAAAAATACAATTTTCAGACTGATTGAAGAAGGTCTTGATGAAATCCTTCCTGCAAAGGTTATGCAGAACTATGGTCAGTTTGCTGAGATTAAAACTTATGCACAGGGTGATAAGCCTGTATTCCGTGTAAGAGTTAGTGAATACTCTAAGAAGAGAGCAAAGAGCTTTGTAACAAGAGTAGGTCTTGCTGGTAGATATGAGACATTCAAGCTTGATGGATACACAATGGAAGTCAATATGGCTGCATACGGCGGAGCAGCTGAAATCGGCTTCGAGGAATTCCTTGATGGTCGTATTACAATGGCGGATGTTTATAATTTAGTCCTTGAAGGTCTTGATGAAGTAGTTTATAAGGAAATTGCAAAAGCTCTTATTACTATGACAGAAGGCGCTAATATTCCTGCTGTGAATAAGACCAGTGGTGAATCTTGGGATGAAGCTGAATTTGATCGCTTGATTGCTACAGCTGACGTATATGGTAAGAGTACAATTTATTGTACTTATGAATTTGCAGCAACTATGCATCCAACACAGGATGGTGGTATTAATTATAATGCTCTTTCTGATAGAATGAAGGAAGATCTTTGGAATAATGGTACTTTTGGTAATTATAAAGGACATACGATGGTTATTCTTCCTCAAAGCTTCGAAGATGCTAATAACTTAGTAAAGGTTATGGATCCTCGTTATGCTTGGATTATTCCTACTGGTGCTGAAAAACCTGTTAAGATTGCCTTTGAAGGATCAGCAGCGGTTAGAGAGCGTGAAAATGATGACTGGTCAAGAGAAATCCAGACATACAAGAAGATGGGTGTTGCAGTTTATAATGTAAATCCTGGCATTTGTGTGTTTAAGAATACTACTTTAAGTAAAAATAATGTAGCTAAAACATGGACAAATGGTTAATTTATAGTTAATATAACACTATAAAGTAAAGAGTAAAAGGGACTTAAATATTATATAGTTTTTATAGTGTTTAAGTCCTTTTTTTTTATTAGGATATAAAAGGAGTTAAAAATGAATAAAGATACAATGATAAAAGTAAGAAACAGGGACAATGGAACTGTTCTTTATAAGATTCCAGAATTAAATGGATTACGTAGAGTTTTTCAGCCTAAAGAGGTAAAAGAAATTTCTTTCGATGAATTAAAGAAGTTGTCTTATTTACCAGGCGGCATGGCCTTATTGAGGGATAGCCTAGTTATATAGGATGATGAAGCGGTCGCCGCATTACTTGGAGAGGTAGAACCTGAGTATAATTATACTCCAGAAGATATTAAAAAATTGCTCCAAGAAGGAACATTAGATGAATTATTAGATTGTTTAGATTTTGCTCCAGAAGGAGTTACAGATTTAGTTAAGGTTATTGCAGTTGAGCTTCCTTTAAATGATGTAGCTAAACGAGAAGCTATTTTAGAAAAACTTCATTTTAATGTTACTAATGCTATTGAAATTAAAAAAGAAACTGAATTACCTACAGAAAAGACCGAAGCTCCTAAGAGACGTGCTGCGGTAAAGAAAACTGAAGATGAAGGTAAAAGAGTTCGTCGTGTAGTTAAATCAGAATAATAAATTAGGAGGTGTATGATGGATGAGATGAATTGTACACCTTTCTCTGTTGTTTATGACAGTTTTCTTTCAAAAATTACAGATGATATGTATATGGAACTAACTCCTTAGGATACTGATAAGATTTTATAGGAACTTTTAATTTCTGCTTTACCTAAATTTGAATTTCCAAGACAGAATCTTTAGTACGAAGAAATGCCAATAGAAGGGGAATTTGATGAAATAGGAGAACCATTTACAACACAATGCTTTGTAAATAAATTAACTCAATAGGAAGTAAATATAATTGCAACTTATATGATTGTAGAATGGTTAGGGCAGCAATTAGCTACTATTGAAAATACTCGTATGAAATATAGCGGGAGTGATTTTAAATTCACTTCTCAGGCTAACCATATGCAAAAAATTCTACAATTAAAGAAAGATTACGAGAGAGAGGGATTCCACTTACAGAGACTATATAAAAGACGTAAGAGAGATCCTGAAAGTGGAATTTATAAATCAACAATTAGCTCTATAATGGAGAAACAACCTAGAGGAGGAACTGGCGAATGGAACAAGTGGTTTTAACTTTAGGTATTTCTATTAGCAAGAGCGCAATAGATAGTAATTTAAAAAGAATTATAAATCAAGTTTATAAATTACTTCCTTTAAGAGAAGAAGGAAAAAATTGGGAAAAACCGTTAGAAACTTTAATTGAGGAACTGGCTGGAATGGCTAGTTTAATAGATGGCTAGGAAGAATTATTCTTTTCTATACTATGTAAAATGAAAGGATTGCTTAGTTTAGCTAGTGAGTTTGATATGGTTACTTATCGAAGAACTATATTAGAACTTCTAAGTTTACTAAGTGAGTTAAAAAGATATGTCTGCTAGAGATAATATGCGGAAACGGTATCGGGCCGATTTAAATAAAAATCCTAGCCATTCATATGATTTCGGTTCCGGTTTAGATAAAATGAGTAAACGATTAAGTGTTTTTGGTGGTGAAGACCAATGGACGAGAATGAGATAGGATAAGTTAAGAAGTTTGAAAAAAGCTTTATTAGCATCTTATCAAAGAGCAATCGTTCAAAAATATGATGTTAAAAAAGATAGTTTAGCAAATAATATTATTTCTATTATTACTTTACTCCAAGATAATCAAGAGTTGAGTGATAATCAGAATAATATTTTAAAAACATTAGAAGATTAGTATACAAGTTTAGCTGTTATAGATGATAAATATTCAACTAGATATATTCAAAGCTTAGAGGAGATAGTTGATTCTCTTACTTCCACCGCTCCTATGTTTAAAGCTCTAATTAATCATGATAAATTAAAAGTGGATTATGAAGATAAGATCCTTTCGATCCCCTTTAGGGAAGCACCGGAAGATAGTGAAGAATAGATAGATACTGATTTTCATAATGGGACTGTCTTTAAATGGGTTCATGGTAATAAAGAAGAATGGACTCCAGATACTTATTGGATTGTCTATATGCAATATTCTGAAGAAACTGCTTATTTTAGAGCGGAAATTCGTAAAGCTGATGAGTAGATTTAGATTATTGTTATAGATGAAGATGGTAATGAAAATACAGTTAGCTATAGAGGATGGATGACGGGTCCAAATGAAACAACAGCTCTTTGGAATGTTAAAAAGGGTGTTGTTTGGAACGATATGAATTATACCAAGTTATTATATATAACAAAAGATGAAGATACGTTAGCATATTTTCAACGTTTTGATAGGATAATAATTAATGGTAAACCTTGGGAGGTGCAAGCCTATAATGAAAATTATAGCACTAGTAAGACAGGAGATTTTAGTTCAGGTATTATAAGAGTGGCATTAAAAGAAACGTACACTTCTGCGGACCAGTTCGTTAAAGAAGTGAAAAATGCGGAAGCCGCTCAGATCTAGGCGGAGGTAGCCTATGATGCAGAACATACCTAGGCTAGAATTGATGGACCGACCGCCGCACATCCTTACGATATATTAATATACAAAGCTAAAAATTATGAATAGCCGCAAGATTGGTATATATCTGATGATTCTCTTGTTAAAGTCTTAGATTATACTGAAGATACTTTAAAACTTGAGGTTATTAGTAAAAAAGCAAATAAAGAAGGTTTTATAGTAAAATATGGATAGACTTCTATTCAAGTTCCTATTGAGCCTCTATGAGATAAAAGGAGTTTGTTATGCGTTTTGATTTAATTTCAACGAAAAAGATATTTTCTCCCTTTTTCTCTTGTCCATAGGACATTAATAAATTTTTAGAAACACTTTTTATAAAGAACCGTCCTTATAGCAATATATTGAAACGGTTATTAATAATTAATTCTCCCGATTGTTTAGATCCAGCAAAGGATGAAGAGTACAATGCTATTGTTGATAAATATACAGTAAAGAGGATGATTGAAGAGGGATATATTCGATTGAATCCTAAAATTGCTCGTGGAACACATGAAGAAATTAAAAGTTATATTATTATAACTCAAGATAATTTTTCTCAAAATAGACGTTCTTCACAGTATCGAGATTATATAATTAATATGGATATTGTTTGTTATAATGATGCATGGGTATTAAATGAATTAAAAGTTCGTCCTTTAATGATATGCGGGTATATCGATGGTATTTTAAATAGTCTTTCTGATGAAACTAAAGATTCTTCTAAAACATTGCCGTCAAGAATTAAATTAACTGGTATTGGTTATTATAAATTCTTAGGATGTAATCTTGTAGTTTTAAATGAGGACATTTCAATGTATACGCTATCTTATTTGGGATAGCATTTTACAGAAGATTTGGGAGAAGAATAGGTTGATTGAGAAAATTGCTTTATTATCTAAACGAGATATACCTTACGAAGCAGCATAGTTAATTCTTCATCAGCCTAGTATAAAATAGATTTCTTATATTGGGGAGAATAATTTTTTTAAAGGATGTCAATATTTGAATTTTTCTAAAAATAGTCTTGAAACAAAGGACAAAATTAATTTAGAAAAAGTTTCAGATTTTGAAGTATTAATGACAATATTAAGGAATAATGATTTATCAGTTCAAGAAGTAAAAATTTGCTTGCAAGAAATTTTTCTTTTAATATTACCAGATTATAAAGTTGTTTTTCTTCCTACCAGTATATTACTTTCACGGAAAACCTAGGAAGGTTTTTAGGAACATTCTTTAACGAAAGAAAATTTCTAGGGTTTTAAAAATATTGTGTCAGAAATGTTTTGTTTGAAGTATATACAAGGGGAGGATGGACAAGGTGGTTATAATCCTGGTGGTCCTCAAGCGAGAGCTTTAGTAAAGAAGTTTCAAGAAAGACAAGCTAAATTAGCTAAATTAAAAGGTAAAAGTGATAAAACTTCAATTGAAGTTCTGTATCGTTATACTTCTATTTTAGCAGTTGGCTTACAAAAAGATATGAATTAGTTAATGAATTATTCTTTATATCAATTGGTAGATTAGTTTCGGCGTTTTAAAATGCAAGAGGACTTTGAAACAGTTTTCCGTTTAAAATTAGCTGGAGCTAAAGATGTTGAATCCGTCCCGAGCTGGATGGGTGATTTAGATGAAAAACTATAAGGAGGATACACACAATGAAATTTGGTGTAAGAGAATGTGCGAATATTGTGTTCCGTGCAAAACAGGAAACTACAATTGGTACAAATAAATTCCACGTTGGTCAACCAGTCCTTTATATTGATACAGCAACAGCATCTTCAATGGAACAGGCTTCTAGCACAGTGTATGCGCAAGGTGGTAGAGGTAATGCTAGATTAATAGCATGGGAAGGTGATAAGACTCTTACTTTCACTTTAACTGATGCTCTTATTTCTCCTGTTTCTCTTGCTATGCTTTCTGGTGCTGGACTTGTTAAAGAAGCTGGAAAGAATGTTCATGTTCATGCTACAACTAGAGCAACTATGACTATTGATGGCAGTGGTAGTGGTGTTATTGATTTAACAGATGCTTTAAGAACTTTTGGTCCTGTTACAGGTGCTAATCAAATTACTGTTGATGCTGGTACAGATGCTCCTATCTTTATTATTGTAACAGAAGATGATGGTTCTATTACTGGTGATATAATTACATCTGCTGCTGATATGACTTTTGCTTATGATAATAATGGTAATGGTATTTTAACAATTCCTACTCCTAAGAAAAATAATACAGGAGATGCCATTACAACTAGTATGAACGTAATGGTAGATTATTATGTAATTAAAAAAGCGGAGACTGTTTCTGAAATCCAGATTACAGCTGCTGATTTTGCCGGTTATTACTATGTTGAAGCTGATACATTATTCAGAGCACAGGCTACTGGTATTGATATGCCTGCTAACTTAACATTCCCTAATGTTAAAGTTCAGTCTGGATTTACAATTTCAATGTCTGGTACTGGCGATCCTTCTACATTTGATTTCACAATGGATGCTTTCCCTGGATATACTTATTTTGATAAGTCTAAGGAAGTTCTTTGTGTAATTCAGGTTGTTGAAGATAGTAATGCGGCTACTTCTGAAGGACATAGCGTAATGTTAAGCAATGATGCTAGAGAACATGCTGATCCGTTAAAGGGAGATAGTGATATTAATCAACCTACTGGTATTTGATGAATGAAATGAATTAAATGGGAAGGAAATGAATATTTCCTTCCCTTTTTTTGTTTTTAAAAGGGGAAATAAATATGAGTCTAAAATTAAAAAAGGTTGAGATAGATGAAAAAGGAATATAGACTACTATGACACCTATTATTCATTCTTAGGTTTTTCCAGTTTTAAAAAAATAGGCTCCTTCTTATTTTGCAGAAGAATCTTAGAAAAAAAAGAAAGAATTTGAAAATTTAAAAAAGAAAATATTATCTTTTTCTTTAGGAGAAAGGAAGGTTCAAAATTATTTTTAGGCATATGAAAATATTTTAGACATTAGGTAGTTTTTTCTAGGAGAAAAAGGAAATATTAATTATACTATTTTATTTTCAACAAAAGAAAGAGGAAACGAAGGAAGTGTTTCAATTCATGAAATTACTATTGATAGAAAAACTTTTAGTGAATTAATGCTTTCAAAAGATGGTGAAAAATTTTTAAAAGAATCTGGGGGAAATATTCGTTTTACAAGAGCTTTTGTTTCTAAATTAAAACAAATGGCAAATAATATAGAAGCACAAGATGGGTTTTCTTTTGAAATAACAGATAATAATTTTAAAGTTGTTAATGAAATAATAGGAAAAAGTAAAGATTATAAAGGAGCAGATTTATTTAAAAAATAGATTGAAAGACAAAAAAATAGAGCAGGAGATCGATATGATTTTATAATAACAGTAGAAAAAGCTACTAAGGGGAAAAAGGGTGAAGATATACTATCTTATTCAATTTCAGAAGTTAAAAATGGAGCTGAAAGTTCTTCAATTTTTTCTGCTATTGGTAAATATTCTGCGGATGAATTAATAGCAAAAAATGAAATAGTGGCACAAGGAAATTTTAATACAAAAGTTTATATTCCAAATAGAGGAAATTTATCAGAAATTTATTCATTAGCAAAAAAGAAATTAAATAATGATAAAAATAAATTTGGAAGCGGTTAGAAAGAATATCGTTTTATTTCAGGAAAAGATTTATTTCCTATTTATGCTCAGGTTTTAGGAAATATAGATCCTTTTTATTCTGGTGGAGATATATTATCAACTCAAATAAAAAGTTTTTTAGGAAGTTGTCCTTCTCTAACTAGTTTTTCTACAATAGAAAAAACATTAGAGAGTTTTCAAAAAATATTATCTAAAGACAATTTAGATGATATTCATGCTGATTTACAAAAAAAATTAATACAAGAAGAAAATGAAAATGCCATTTTAAAAGAAGAAAATGAATTATCAAAAGAATTTACAAAAGAATTGGCAAAAAATATAAAAATGTTAAAAAATTGACTAATTAAAAAATTTATGTTATAATAAAAATAAGAGTTAAAAAGGAGGTATGACATATGTTATACAAAGATTTAAAATTAAAAGTAAAAGACCAAACTGAAACTATTTCAATTCAAGGACAAGATATTAATGTATTTCAATATCTTCCAGTCCGTGATAAAAATGATTTAGTTCAAATCGCACTTCAAAATTCAAGAGAAAATGGAGTTATAAACGAAATTAAACTTGAAATATATTTTAATATTTATATCGTTTATTTTTATACCGATCTTGTTTTTAGTGAAGAAGAAAAGGCGGACCCTGGTCAATTATACGATGAACTCTAGAGTAATGGTATTTTAACTAGGATTCTTGGAGCAATGAATTAGGATGAATATAATAATCTTGTAGATTATTTAGAAAAAATGAGAGCGGCTCAAGATGCTTATGAGAATAGTGCGGCAGGTGTTATCAAGATGTTTATCTAGGATCTTCCGAAGAATGCAACGGAGGCCGCGCAGATTTTAAAAGATACAGATTTAGATAAATATACCTAGACTAAAAATTTTGTTGAAGCCGCTAATGGTGGTAGTCCTATTTCTGCTCCTGTTGAGAATTAAAAATTCGGACTAAAATGATTAATTTATAGTGCCTTCTTTATAATAATATATAAAGAAGGCACTATTTTTTATTTTAAAAATAAAGGAGGGATGAAGATGCCTAGTTCAAGAAATGGTGGAAATATTAAATTTGGTATTGATTTTGAAGCGAATCAAGCCAGTTTAAATAAATTAAAAAAATCCCTTTAGGATTTACAGAAAATTAAATTTGGAGAGGGTTTTGATGGAAATAGACAAGAGTTTAATGAGGTTAAGGCTAGAATTACTGAAATTCAAAATCTTATGAAGACAGCTTTTAATCCAACTTTAAATACTAGCAATATTACCGCATTTAAAAATGAGTTAGAAAAATCTGGAATGTCTTTAAAACAAATACAGTCTGATTTTTCTCGTTTTGGTTCAACAGGTGATAGAGCTTTTAACCAATTAACAACATCAGTTCTTACAACTAATTTAAAATTAAAATAGACAAATAGTTTAATAGATAGTATGGGTAAAACTATGGTTAATACTGTGAAGTGGGGAGTTGCTTCAAGTGTTATGAATACTTTTACTCAAAGTGTACAAGGTGCTTTTCAATACGTTCAAAGTTTAGAAAAGTCTTTAACGAATATTAGGATTGTTACTGGTGATTCAACAGAAAGAATGGCGGAATTTGCAGTTCAGGCTAATAGGTCAGCGCAGGCATTAGGACGTAGTACATTAGATTATACAAAAGCATCATTAACATATTATCAACAGGGTTTAAATGATGAGGATGTTCAAGCTAGAACTGAAGCTACTTTAAAAGCGCAAAATATTACTGGCGCTGGAAGTTAGATGGCAGATTATTTAACTTCTGTATGGAATGGTTATAAAGTAGCAAATGAAGAAGCTGAGTTATATGTTGATAAACTTGCGGCAGTTGCTGACTCTAGTGCATCTGACATGAGTTAGTTAGCTATTGCTATGTCTAAAGTTGCATCAACTGCTAATTCAATGGGAGTTGATGTTGACCAGTTAAACGCTCAAATTGCTACTGTTGTTGCTACTACTAGACAAGCTCCTGAATCAGTCGGTACTGCATTTAAAACTATTTATACTCGTATGAATGATATTAAAGCTGGTACCGAAGATGCTGAAATTAGTCTTGGTAGATATTCAGGTAAAATGGCGGAACTTGGCTTTAATGTATTAGATGCAACTGGTCATCTTAGAGATACTGGCTAGGTTATGGAAGAAATAGGCGGCCGCTGGGAAACTTTAACTAGAGAACAACAAGTTTATCTTGCTCAAACAATGGGTGGTCAAAGACAGGTTAACCAGTTAATGGCTTTATTTGATAACTGGACTACTTATAGTGAATTATTAAATACTTCATTAGAATCTGAAGGCACTCTTGCTGAGAAGAATGCTCGTTATATGGAATCTCTTGGTGCCAAAATGGAACAATTGGGAGCGGCAGGAGAAAGAGTTAAAGATGCTTTAATTGATTCTGACAGTATGAAAGGTGTAATTGATGCCTTAACTTCTGTTACTAATTTAGCAGCTAATTTATTTGAAACTATGGGAGATGGTCAAACTATTCTACTTGCTTTTGGTAGTACTATTACACAATTATTTAGTGGTACTATTGCTAAAGAAATTAATAGTGTTATTACCAATATGCAAAATATGAAGACTAATGCTTAGACTATTAGAAATTAGTTAGAAATGACTAAAATGGTTCAATAGGTTGGTAAGGATACAAAAGGTGGTATCTTAGTTGCAGATCGTATGGCTGAAATTCAACAATATTATTCTGTAATGGATGAGGCTTCTATTAATAATCAAAAAAATTTAATTAGAGAACGAGCTTAGTTATAGAATAATATTCAGACCATAAACCAGGAACGAGAAGAAGTAGAAAAAATAGCGAAATCATTAGATGAAAATACGATTTTAGATTGGTCTGCTACCCAAGGAGAAAGTTTTGAAAATATCAATGTTGCATTAGGTAATATAGAAACTTCTTTAAGAGAGGTAAGAGAATTATCTTCAAAAGATTTATTTACTGGTATTTTTGATAGTAATGCAACTACAGAATCTACTTTTATAGATAGTTTTAATAAATTTATAGAAGATTATAAACAAATAGATCCTACTAAGGCTAATGAGTTAGCTCAAGCTTTTGATAAATTTACTTCAAATCAAATGTCTGGAGGAGCGTTTTTTAATAAGTTAAATATAGCTTTAGATGAAGCAAATTAGAAAACGAATAAATTATCTGAAACTATAGGAAAAAGTGGCCAAGCTCTTTCTGATGCTACAGGCAAAGCTGAAGTTTTAGACAAAGCTATAAAAAATGGTGCAGATAGTGCAAAACAACTTTTTGATATTACTAATGCAGTTAAAATGATTAGTGCTATTGGTCAAATAAGCTCTTCTTTAATGACTATTAAAAACTTAGGTTCTATTTGGCAAGACAAAGATGTTTCTATAGGAGAAAAAATAGCTAAAACTTTTACTTCTTTAGGTTTTATTATACCTTCTTTAGTTTCTGGATATACAAAATTAACAACTAGCGGGTATAGTTTATTAAAAAACGAAGCTATTAAATTAGCTACTTTAAAGCTTCAAACTAAAGAACTTGAAAAACAAGCAGCAATAGAAAATTTCAAAAAAACTGGAAAAGGCGTTGGTGCTATCGGTAAAATAACAAAAGAAGCAGATGCAGCAAAACAACATTTGGATGAATTACAAAATGGTACAATTTCTGGTTCTGCATTGATTGGAGAGGGTTTAACAGGTATTTTAGGCACTTTAGGTTCAATGCTTCCTATTCTTCTTGGAATTGGTGTTGCTGTTGGGGCTATTTATTTAGCATATAAAGCTTGGAATAAAGAAGCTGATGCAGCTAAAAAAGCAAATGAAGTAGCTGCTGATGCGAAAAAAACTTATGATGATTTAAAGACTTCTATAGAAAAAGTTAAATCAGCTTTAGAAGATTTACATGCTGCTGAAGATAACTTAGATGGTTTAACAAAAGGAACTCAAGAATGGCGAGATGCATTACAATAGTGCAATGATAAAGTTCTTGAATTAATTTCTAATTATCCTGAATTAGCACAATATGTAACTAATCAAAATGGTCAATTAAAGTTAAGTGCGGAAGGTGAACAAGCTTATCTAGATAAGATGCAAGAAGGAGTTCAAAATGCACGAAATGCTAGTTATATAGCAAGCAGTAATTCTAGAGAAGCCGATGCTAGAGCGGCTGCCGCAGATATTGGACATAATAGTTTTTATATAGATTAGAATAATGCTCAGGCTGGCCGTCAATATGCGAGTGCGGGTAATGTATTAAAAGCTGATATTCATTAGGCTACTCCTTAGTATGCGAGTGCGGATGATGTATTAAAAGTTGTTGGTGCTATTGATAAAATAATTGGAGAAGGTGCTGATCTAAAAAATGGATTAGGCGGACTTACTGATGAAATAGTAAAATAGACAGGTCAGAATGAAGAATTAGTAAAAGCAATTTTATCTAATGAAGATGCTGTTCTCCAGTTAAGAACTCAATTACAACAAAATGAGACTGCTGATAAATTAATGTATGAGACTATGGCACAAGGAGCTTTAGCTGATAATGCGACTTTTAAAGGTATGGATTAGTTAGGACAACAAGTTGCTAGTGCTATAGGTGGAGCTGATTTAGAAAAGCGGATTGATGATATTCAAAAAGATTTAATTGCAGATATGTCAGGTTTGAACATGAGTCGTTTTACATCAGGTTCAGATGATACTGTACAAGAAATCTTAAAAAGATTAAATGAAGCTCAAGGTACTAATTGGAGAATGGATTCTAATGCTGTCAGAGGAGGAGAAGGAGATCGGACTCTTGCTTTTCTTGATTAGGCAGGTTAGCTTCATACTTATACAAGATAGCAAATAGCTTCTACTATTGCTGCTAAGGAAGCATTAGAAAATCTGGGGACTTCTGCTGAAAATGCTTCTAAAATGTTAGCTAATATTGATACTAAAGTTTCTGGTAATGCTCAAAATGCTGTAAAACAATGGATAGCAGGGTAGGATATAACTGATATTAATAAGGCTGGATTACAGGAACTTCCAAAAGATTTATCATAGCTTTTTAATGAAGATCAATTAAAATCTCTAGCTGAAGCAAAAGGAATAGATACATAGAATAATAAAGAATGGCAAGAATAGTTAGAAAAAGATTGGGATAATTCTTTACAAGATTTGTCTTCTTCCTTTGATAATGTTACTAAAGATGCTTCTTCTACAGTTAGAGCAGCTTTTAATAGTATAAAAGATGATGATACTATAAAACAAGCTACTTTAGGGACTCAACAAGAAATAGTTGCACAAATGCAACAAACTTTTACTAAAGGTGGAAGTAAAGCTTTAGGTTAGTTAACGGAATTTTATTCAAAATTAAAAGATACTGATTCTAAGGATGGTCTTTCTGCTTTAGATGCCTTTTCTAAAGCTACAAAAGATTTTGATTTTAACACAGGTAATGTTGAAGATTTTAAATAGGCTTTAAAAGAAGCTGGGGTAGAAACAACTGCTTCAACATAGGCCATTCAAGCATATATAAATGCTCAAAAATAGGCATCAGGTTTATCTCCTGAATAGAATTATAAATCTGTACATGATATTACTAATAAATTAAAAAAAGGAGATACTATTGATACTGAACAAGCTGCTACTTTAGAGGCAGCTGGTGTTAATGTAAAAGCCTTTTTTAAACTTACTGCTGATGGAAGTTATGAATTAAAAACTAAAGCAGAAACTTTTCAAGCGTATATAAATGGTATTACTATTGAACCTTTTAAGGCTAAAATGGATTAGCTTCAAAATAAAATTAATAGTATTCATAGTTTTGAAAATGGTAATTATTCAGCCTAGAAAATGGATATTAATGAGTTTTCAGCAGTAGCTGGTACTAAAATTTCAGATTCTAGTGATGCTTATTCTATTGATGAAAATAAATTACAAGCTCAAATTGAGTTTTTGAAGATAGTAGGAGAATAGGATGCTTCTATCCAATAGGCAGAAAAAGCTATTCGAGAAGGAAGAACTTTAAGTGCTGCTGAATTACAAAAAATTTCTGAATTAGTAAAAAATCATAGTGATCAATATCAAAATTTATCAGAATTAGAAAAACAATATCTTGAATAGCAATTGCAAACTCAAGAACAAATAGCAGATGCTTCTGATAGAGGATTAGATTCTGATGTAGATGAAACTAAATGGGAAAATTTATCTGAACATTTACAAAAATATGCTGACTAGATAGATGAGGTTAGTGACTAGTTAAAAAATAATGCCGAAGTAGCTGATGATGTAGCTTAGGCTATATTAAGGTATGATAGTGCTATTAGTTAGGTTCAAAAGAATTATAGTGATTGGTTATAGGCGCTTACATCTGGTTCAATTGAAGATCAAGTTTAGGCTACTGAAGATTTAGAAAATGTTTATTCTGATTTATTAGATTTACCTTTTGATAATATTTTATCTGCTGATTTTTTACAAAATGTTGATAATTTAAATCTTTTAAAATAGGCTGCTAATGGAAGTGAATAGGCTTACAGTCAATTGGCAGAAGCAGCAGCACAAGATATTGCTATAAAGGCTGGAATGGATACTAGTGATTTTGAAGCTGGAAAAGATTTAATTCAAAGTTATACTCAAGATGGAGTGGCTTTTGATGATATAGAAGTAGGAGCTTTTTTAGATGACACTAATTTTATTCAAGGTTTAAATGAAATGATAAATGCGGCAGATATGACTGTCGCTAAGGCAACTGATTTATTAGCTTCTATGGGTGTTGATGCAGAAGTCGAGTCTATTCAAGTTCCTGAAAATCAAAAACAAGGTCTTATTGATGCACGGCCTACTATAAGTCATACTCCAGTTCAAGTTCCTACTATTGTTCAAGATGGTTTAGGAGGTGCTACTGTTAATGAGACAACCGTAGATGTACCTTCTATTAATTATAATCCTGTTACTGATATAGCAGAACAACAGGGTTAGAAAATGGCAACTGTACTTAGAGTAAAATCTGCAAGAAAAGCTTCTGGAGGAGGATTTAAATATAAAAATTCTTCTGCTGGTAATCGAGGCGGTGGAAGCGGTAAGAAAGGTGGCGGAGGCGGTAAAAAAGGCAGAGGCGGCGGTGGCAGCAAAGCCAAAGAACCTAATAAAGCCAAAGGTGCTACTAATAAAGCTGACCGCTATCGTAATAATACTGTTAAAGCCAATAAACTTGCTAATTCAATGACTAAACTTCAAAAATAGCAAGAAAGATTAACTGGAAAAGATTCTCTCAAAAACTTATAGAAACAATTATAGATTTTAAAGAAACAAAATGAAACTATCCGTGAACGTATTGGACTTCAAAGAGATGAACAAAAATAGTTAGCAAACAATTTAAAGAAATCTGGTGCAACATTTGATAAAGACGGTACATTAAATAATTATTTTAAAGTTCATGCTAATATAATGAAAAAATATAATGATGCCGCTGCTAAATGGAATAAGATGTCTGCGGATTAGCAATAGAAAAATAAAGAGTATCTTAATAATGCTAAAACGTAGATGGATAATGCTTTAAAAGATTTATAGCGTTATGATAAACTTCAACAAGAAATTGCTAAATCCATTCAATAGCAAATTGATAATGCTCAAGAACAGATTGATTTACAAGCTAAATAGTTTGAACTTAAAATAAAGGCGGAGCTTGATTTATCCGAAGCTAAGCGAGATTGGAATAAGTTTAGACGAGATTTAATTGATGAAGTTCGAGATGATGATATTTTAGGTTTAAACAAGTATAGATTTGCAGATATATCTTCATATTTTAATAATATAGGAACTGGGTCAATTCAGTATCTGACCAACCGCCTCAAAGAACTAACTGGGACTCCAGATGGTAGTGGTATTTTTTCAGCTGACTATTTAAATGAAACTCTTAAAAATATGACTGTTACTGACCGTCAAGCTAGACTTGAATAGATTCAAAAAGTAATGGATGACTTACAAGGGCAAATGGAAGATTTTAAATCATTAGCCGATGATATAAAAGAATCCATCTTTGATACTATTGATGCAACTCAAGATGCTTTTGACTAGCAAATGGATGAATATGAATATATAGGAGATTTAATTAATCATAATATAAAAGTTACTGAATCATTATTTGGTGACTAGGCATATGATAAAATGGCTAAATATTATGATAGAATTGAAGAGAATAATAATAAACAATTAGATTTCTTAAATAATCAAAGAGATTTATGGTATAATCTTATGATGAACTAGAAAAATAATATGAATAAAATTGCTCAGTCTCAAGGAACAGATTCTAATCTTTATAAAGAAACCTAGAAAAGAATGAAAGAATATGAAAAGCATTGGATGGATAGTGTTAATAATTTAAATGGTAAGATTGAAGATGCTCTTGATAATATTATGAATAAATATGCCAATGCTATTAGTAATATTTTCTTAAATTTTGATTTAAGTCTTGGTGGTGGCAGAGCACTTGATGATATATCTGATGAGTGGGATATGTTAAATGATTTAGCAGATACTTATTTAGATAAGATTAATTCCGCTTATGAAATAGAAAAACTTCAAAATGCTTTTGAAGATGCAATAGATGATAATGAAGGTAATATTGCTGCTCAACAATCTTTAAATAATTTAATGGAACAACAATTGGCTTATTTAAAAGATAAAGAAAAATTAACTCAATATGATGTTGATAGAGCAAATACATTATTACAAATTGAAATGAAGCGTTTAGCTCTTGAACAATCTCGTAATAATAAAAATAGATTGAGATTGAGAAGAGATTCTCAAGGTAATTATACTTATCAATATACAGCAGATGCGGAAGCTATGAATAAAGCTGAACAAGAATTGGCTGATGCTAGAAATAGTTTATATAATAGTGATAAGGCAGCATATGTTGATAATTTAAGTGCTATTCAAAAGTCTGCTAATGATATAAAAGATAAATTAGAAGATATTTGGAATGATGAAAATCTTTCTAAAGAATAGAAATTGCAAAAGAGTTATGAATTATAGAAATATTACGGACAAAAGATTAATGATTTAATTGCTGAAAATGCTTCTATTAGAAATAATTTAATGGATTCAGCTTTTGAAGAATTAGCTAAAATGTACGGTATTAGCGAAGATGAATTTAGAGCAATGTCAAAAGAACAACAGAACGCAATACTTAAAGATTTAGTACCACAAGCCAATAGTTATGCGGCAGATATGGTAGAAAATATTGCGGGCGCTGGTGGAATGGCAGCTTTCTTCTAGAATCTATTAGGACCTTTAGTTTAGAGTTATGATAATAGAATAGCTTCAATTTCAGCAATTGAGGAAAAGAGTAAAACCAATTTTGAAAATATTGTTAATGATACTGATATTTTAATTAGTCAAGCTGAACAATTATTAGATGATAATGATAAATTAGTAGATACCCAAAAAGAACAATTGAATCTTCTTCAAAGTCAATTAAATGTTGTTTCTCAAATGTTACAAAAATATGAAGAATATAAAACATCTATTTCAGATGCAGTTAAATCTGGATATAATGAATTAAATAATGCTAATGCAAGTATTGTAGGAACAACTAGAGCTAGAGAAGATGCAGCGACCGCCGCCCAAATGAAACAATTAGAAAAAGAAATGAATACAAACTCTACATGGAATATGAAAAATTATACTCCATAGTGGAGTGGTTCTGATTTTGCAGCGTTATTTGGAAGTGCTAGTATTATTGATACTAATAAAAATTCTTCTCAAGCTAATAAAAGAGTTATTCAAGAATTAACAGATAACATTGCTCCAGTTTTATCTAATTTAAATACAAATACTTTATTTGGTACTATTGATAATAACATATTTAATTCTATAAATAATATATTAAATAATATTCTTGAAACAAATAAGGAATATCATGCTACATCTTTAGCAAAACAAGATGCTATTAGATAGGCTGTTGTTGCTAATCAAACTATTCATATTGATGCGGACTTCCCTAATGCCAAGGACGTTCGTAATATTATTGAAGCAATTGAAGGACTTGCTAATGCAGCGGCTCAACGTGCCAACACGAAAGGTGTTTAATGATAGGGGGGCAACCCCCTATCATATTTGATATACAAGGAGGGATAAGTATGGAATCTAATAAAATCAAAAAGGCATTTTTAGATTCTTATGAAATTTTAAGTGATAAAAAAGTTAATAATGCAAGTTTTGATAAAACAATTCAAGGAACTATATTAGAATGTAAAGATCCTTCAATTGGAAGATATTTAGTTCGGTATCAAGATAGTACGATAGAAGCCTATGCTATTTCACCGTCGATTGATTATCCAAAAGGTAATTTAGTTTATATATCGGTTCCGCAGGGTGATATGAAAAATCAAAAAACCATTTTAGGTTCTGCTAAACAATTAGGTACTAATTATATTGAAGATTTGGCTCAAGAGGATACATTTGATACTACTAAAAATCTTTTATCAACAGATTTAAAAATTGAATTATCTTCTTATCATACTGAAGAAACCTCGCTAGATAATGAAAATATAGAATTTACAGAAGCTATATAGAGTTAGATTCGTAACGCAAATTATTTAAAAATAAAAGGCAAGGTACAAACTAATTTAGATAATCAACAGAAACAAAAGGGACGTTATGGATTAAAAATAACTTTAATTATAAAAAATAATGCTACTGGAATTGAAGAATAGCAAGACTATTATTTTGATAGTAATAATTTTTCTGGTAATCCGTATAATTATAAAACTCCTTTTACTCAATAGGTATCTTATCTTCTTGATGGAATAAATTTTATAAGAGTAAAAAGTATTTCAAAATTCGTATAGGGATTTCCGCTTCAAGAAGAAAATAAAGAACCTGATATATTTATATCTAATATATCAATTAATGGTAGCTATAAATTAACAGATGCGGAAAAGGCAACAGTAGGAATTATATTATAGGCCCCTTATGGATATACTTTTTCAAATGCTTCTGAGCCTAATAATAGTACTGTAAGACCTATTAATGCTACTATTAGAGCAAAGGGAAAATTGGTAGATTTAAAGAGACAGAATGTAGAAATTTACTGGTTTAAAGCTGACCCAAGAATAACTTCTAATCATGAGGATTATTTAAAATATGGAGGGAGTGGATGGAAATGCATTAATAATGAAAAACTTCCTAATTCTTCTATTGAAATTCCAATGGATATGGTTCAATATAATCAAGAAAACTTATTTAAATGCGTAGCTGTTTATGATAATAAAACTTTTACGAAAGAGTTTACTATTTATAATTATGGAGCAGATTATGAAATTTCAATAGAATCAACAGAAGGGGTTAATTTTGCTTATTCTACTGGGCATCCTAATTTAATTTGTCATGTTTTACATGAAGGAAAAGAATTAGAAGAAAATGTTAAGTATCAATGGAAATCTGTTAATAGTCAAAATATAGGTTAGGATTTAAATGAAACAGATACAAGTTAGTATTAGTAGAAATTACAATAGATGAAGTAGATTGAAGATGAAGTAAATTTAAATCCAGATGTTTATTGGAATAGTCAGTATGATAAAAATTTAACATGGCAACAAAAATATGATGAATTAAAAAATTTTACTTTAAGTTTTGAAAAGAGTCAAAGAGTTAAAGGAAATACTATTTATAATCTTAATTTATATAAAATTATAGATTATACTACTTTTTATTGTTCATGTTTTGTAGAAGAAGAATTAGTTGGTATTGCTAAAATTGTTATTTATAATGAGGCGGCCACCTTATCAGGATATAATCTAGTTATAAATAATGGAGACCAGGTATTTTTATATGACTAGGATGGTATGTCATTACAGAGCGCCGCAATAGATTAGCCATATAATATCTCTGATTTATCATATACATTATCTTATAATGGTGTTCCTATTGAAGAAGAACAATTAAGTTTTGCTATTCCTACATGGAAGATACCTTTAAAAAATACCATGATAGAAATGGGAACTAATACTGGTGAAGATTATATGTATGTAAAAGGTTAGAATACTCTATCTTTTGATGTTTCAAATAAATATAATATTAGTAATAGTAATAATGATATATACTTAATTTTACAATACAATGATCAAACTTTTACTACAAAAACCAATTTTACTTTTAATAAATAGGGTGGAATTGGTACTAATGGAACTAAGTATCAATTTAAAATAGTTCCTAATAAGAATATTTTATATTTTAGTTCTAATGGTGGTTATAAAAGTGGAAGCAATAGTATAGAAGTGATTCCATAGATGTGGTATAATGGAAAACAAACTTAGAAAAATTTTAATGTAAGTTGGGAAGTTTTACAGGATAAAACAGCATTAGATAAGTGGTCTAATTTAGTATTGGCAAATCAAAGTAGCCAAGACGCTATTAAAAATAAAAAAGGTGTTTTTAGAACAGAGGGTTTTACTCCTTTATCAAATAAACATAAACAACAAGATAGTTATTTAGGTAATATTATAAAAGCTACAACTGTTTAGAATGGATTAAATTACTATGCAACAGCACCTATTTCAACAGTATTTTATCATATCAACGATAATAATATAAATATAGAAATTCCAGATGATGCTGGTTTTAAATATGTTACATATAAAAATGATGGAACAAATCCTTCTTATAATGAATTAAAACCTTTTGAAATAGATATATATAAAACAATTGGAAGTCAAAAGGAAAATATATCTAATAAAGAATCTGAACATTTTAGTTATGAATGGAAAGTTTTACCATAGGGAAATTCTGCTTTAGAAATAATTAGTACAAATAATAATACTGCTGAAATTAGACCTAAAGATAATTTTTCTAAGGCGGGGAATCAAGTTACTAATGCAGTTTTAATTTAGATTAAAAAAGGAGAAGAACCTTTTGCTACGATTCATATTCCTATTCATATGATGTTAAATCGTTATGAAAATGCTGCTTTAAATGATTGGGATGGAAATACAATAGATATAAATGATAATGGATATATTTTAACTCCTCAAGTTGGAGCGGGCAAAAAAGAAGATAATACTTTTACTGGAGTTTTATTAGGTACTGAAAGAACTTCAGATGGAGATAAAACTGGGTTATTAGGTTACGCGGCCGGTGTCCGCAGTATTTTCCTAGATGCAATTACAGGTAATGCTACCTTTGGATTACCAGACAAAGGCCAGATTATGATAGATGTAAAAAATTAGGCGGTTATTAAATCTGGAGATTATAGTAAAGAAAAATTATCTGGAATGGAAATTCAGTTTTCAAATAAACCTCATATTAAGTTTGGCTCTGGTAAATTTGAGGTTAGTCCTGAAGGTCATATACATGCAGCTGGAGGAGGAGATATAGCAGGTTGGCAACTTGATAATAATGCTTTATATAAGGGTGGAGTTAGAATAAGTTCTGATAATAGTAGTTCTAATAATAAGGCTATTCAAGTTACTAATAATAATACAAACATTTTTTCAGTAGACTACCGTGGTTTTTTACATTCAGAACAAGGAGATATAGCAGGATGGACTATTGAACCAAAAAGATTATATAAAAATAATGTATAGATAAATTCTGATAATAGTAAAGATACTAACAAGGCTTTTAAAGCAGGAGATAATTTTTATGTACAACATAATGGTTATTTATTTTCTAAATATGGTAAAATTGGTGGTTGGAATATTACAAATGACCGATTAATAAATGATAAGGGTAATGTTGGTATGTCTACTGGTATTACTATAGGGAATTTAACTGGAGTATGTTTTTGGGGAGGTACAGTATCTTCTTCTAATCAAATTAATTTAAATTTTTGGGTAACTAATTCTGGTATTTTACATGCAAAATATGGTCAAATAGGAGCTTGGAAAATTGCTAATGGAGGTTTGTATTCAGATGGGACAGGAGGTTCTAATGAACAAAATATTTATACCTATGATAAAAAAACAAATACATATAGTGTTGTAAAAAGAACAAAAACAAGTTCAGGTATAAAATCAAGTGATGCAAACAACTATACATATAAGAATACTTCTGGTGGAGTTTATGTAGGAGCAGATGGGATTCGTTTTGGAGATTATTTTCATGTTACTCAAGCAGGTGGTTTATATGCTACTGGAGGAAAAATAGGAGATATTAATATTGATGGCTCTGGATTATCTGCTAATAATTGGCGAATAGATGGCTCCGGTACTGCATATTTCACAAATGCTTATATAAATGGTTCTAATATCGTGTAGTGTGCTCTAAGTGGAAGGTCTTCTGGAGGAGGTGTATCTGGAGGCGGTATGCGAATGGGTTCCGGTGGAGCTGGAAGTAGTTATATGAATCCTGGAGTAAGAACAAGTCCTGGTGGATAGACTTGGGAAGATTATATTAAAGAAGCTATAAAAAATGCTTTAACTAAAGATAAAATTATAGATGTTTTAAAAAATGGAAATCATAATAGTATTAATTTTAATTGTGATATAATTGTTTAGGATGTTTATGCAGATTATGTAGATAGTTCTGGTAAAATTTATGCTACAAATGGTTTCTATACAGGTGGTGATAAATTAGCTACTGAAGATTATGTAGATAATAAAATTGCTAATATACCAACTCCTTCACCAACTCCTTAATTTTTATTAAAGGACAAAATCAAATAAATTTTCCTTCCTTTTCATAAAAAATATTGTAATATAAATTATTTTATTTTTATGAAAAGGAAGGGATGATATTATGTTAAAAACATATTTTTATTTTTATTTAGAGAAAAAAGGAGATAAAAAATGAGATAGAGATTTACGGAAATAAATATTAAAAATTCTGATACTCCTGCCATACCAGTTGGAGCAGAAGCTAGTAATATAACTCTTTCAGATGGAAGTATTTTAGAATAGGCTTTGGGTGATATAAATTTCCAAGAAAATGGAAGTATTATGACTCAAATAGCAAAAATGAAACAAAATGATATTTTATAGTATGCACCTATTGAAAAACCATATTTTAAAAGAAGTTTACATTTAAGAAGATTTAGTGAAAATAATACAGACATAGTTTCTCAATTGGCAATTTCTAATGGTGCAAAGACAAGTAAAGGAATAACAGCGAGTTATAGTAATGGAACTTGGACTTTTAATGGTACTGTAACTGGTAGCTCAAGTGGGGTAATAAATTTATACGGAGGAGGAGGAGGAGGAGGAGCGCTTCCTTCTATCGCTGACGCGGGCACTTATTCAGTTTAGGTAGAAAATCAAAATGCCTTAATAGGAACTTCAGGATAGGGTAAAACTTGTCTTCAGTTTTATTGGTATCATGATGATGCTACTTCAGATGCTGACACTAGAAGAAGTTATCATTTTTTCTATAATGGAGATAATAACCCTCACACTTTTACTATTCCTGAAAATCACCATATGACAAGAATATCACTCTATATTAATAGTTCAGCTACAGGTACAGTTTTAACAAATAGAAAATTAAAATTTACTTTAAAAAAAGTAAGTAATACTTAGAATACATATAATACTGTTTTTGATATTCAAAGAGATCCTTTTAGCAATGCATGGAAAACAACAATAGCAGAAAATCTTATCGTAGCTAAAGGTTCTCAAGGAGAGGCTAGAAGCTCTTTAGGAACTATATATAATTCTCAGTGGTCTGGGGATTTTGCTATAAAAGGTTTTATAAATGTAAATAAAGAAAATAATAAAGATGGTATCTTAATTGAAGATGGCGGAATTGGTTTTCAAACAAAAGCTAATCTTAGTGATTATGGCTCTAGTAATAATGTTGGCCAACAATGGTCAACTTCAGCCTCAATTAGACAAAAAACTCCATTTTTTATAGGACCTGGTTTTAGCAGTAATGGAAATAGTTATTTATATTTTGGAAGTAAAAATGGACATATTTTTTACTTAGGTCAAAACCCATCTGATGATAATACGGTAATAATAGCAAATAAAGATTTAACAACAATCTATAATCGATTACGAGTAAATAGTATAAGAAGTAATGTCATTATGCAATATGTATATTTAAAAGATAGAAAAACTTTAGAAAATATTATTAATGATAATACTAATTATCCTAGTGGTATGCCTTTTGTTTTTAAAACTAGCCCACAAATGAGTTCTTATTTAATTAATAGTGGTAATCCAAATAAAACTGCCACTTATATGCTTGGAATAGGATATAAAACAAATTCGGGTACAACTCGAAGATTTGTAGGTTATTTTGCTTTACAAAATTTATTTTCTATAGAATATTCTTGGACTTCTAATGTAACTAATTCAAGAACGTTAACAGTAAAAAGAATGACTCAAAATGTATCTATAACAAGTAGTTTTACCAAGAAAGGCGCGCCTAATAGTAATACAGGATGGTAATAAAAATAAAGGGGATAGATTTAATCTATCCCCTTTTTTAAAATGCACTTGCATGCTATCTAACATAAGCTAATCCTAAACAAATTGCATCACTTATATCATCATTTACTTTAATTCCATACTAATTTTTAACTAACTACATACTTGCTTTTTTTAAACTTTCTCTTTTTATGCCGCGGCCGGTCTTTATCCCGCAGATTCTACGCCAATGACTTGCAGTATAGAACTAGACATTTTGTAGACTATATGTCTAATATAAACTTAATACAATCATAGCTTGTAAATATATTAATACTTTATATACGGTCTGATTATGTTTTACATCCTATGGTAGCACATCTTCCATAATTATATTAGTTGGTTTGAATTTTTTATATAATTCTAAAATTCTATTTTTCATTTTAATAATTCTTTTAAAAGAATCTCCATCTACAGCAGTAATACACTAATAATGAATTAACTTTTCATCCTAGAATATTGCTATACCTGTACTCTTACTACTTGCATCTATCGCTAAAACTTTCATATTATTAATATACCTTTCTTATTTATAAGTCCAGTATATCATAAAAATTTTTGAAAGTCAAATTTAGGCAAAAAAATAAATGCAACAAGATAAAACTTGTTGCACTTAAATTATTTTCCAGTTGAACCGAAACCGCCGTCTCCACGTTCGGTATTATCCAATTCTTCAACTTCTTCCCATTCACATAAAAATTTTTCCATTAGAATAAACTGTGCTATTCTATCACCAGGATTAATTACTTGACTATCATTACTATCATTATGAATAGCTACAATTATTTCTCCCCTATAATCGGGGTCAATAACACCGACACAATTAGCAGGCCGCAATCCTTGTTTAGTAGCTAATCCACTTCTTGGATAAATTCCACCCCAACAATTATTGGGAATAGACATTGCAATGCCAGTTCCAATTTTTATTGTTTCATGCGGCGGGATTGATATAGATTTATCTAGGCATGAATACAAGTCATAACCGGCGGCCGCGTCACTTCCATGAGTAGGAATAACTGCCTTTTCATTTAACCTCTTGATTTTAATAGGAAAATGTCTTACAATTCTTTTTTCCATTATTCATCCTCTCCATATACAACAGTAATTTGTTCTGTAGGTTCTTTTTCAGAAGTAAATTCTTTCGTAATAAGAACTCTTCTCCATTCATCTACTACTTCACCTTTTGCTTTTGTAGTTTTAATTTCACTACTTGATTTTACAACAGTATACTGCCCGCTTTCTTTTGCTTCATTAATAAGAACTTCAGCTTCTGCTTCTGTATCACATCTATATTGTTCAGTTACTTTAATTAAATAACAACTCATTTTAAAATCTCCTTTTAACTCTTATTAAAATAATTATATCATAATTTTTTATGACTGTAAAGTAAATTTTATAGGTCTGGTATCATTCACCTGATATTCTGTATCTTTCTGAACTTTCTTAATATAGGTATCTGGACCCTTTAAAGTAATTTCATTTACTTCTTTTAATTCAGAAAAGAATGTTGGTAAATCAGGAGTAGGTACTTTTTCAATTTTAACTAAACCTTTATCATCTATAATACTTACATTCTGTATATAATTTCCTAAACAAATATTACAAAAAACTCTCATAATGTTTCTCCTTAAACTTCTATGACAGCATTATCATATGGGAATAGGTAATAAGCATAAGGTTCATCATTTATCCTAATCCAAATTTCAAAGTTCCCATCTGGTTGTTCTTCTATTGATAGTAATTCTCCTCTATCTGTGCAACAACCAATACATTCTTTTGCTGCTAAAGCAGGAGGATTAGGATTTTGTTTTTCATACATATGAAATATAGTTATATCACTCAAATCTTTACAATATAACATTGCATAATTATCACATTTCATATTAAAAAAATCTTCAATCTTAGCTTGTGCCCCACCTATTTCCAATATATTCATTGGTTTAAATATTTCTTTATTTGACATTAATCGCTTATTAGCTTCATATAATGTCCCTAAAGAAAGTTGACTTTTAGTTTCCATTTTATATCTCCGTTTTTATATATAATCCACAATGACATTCTCCTAACTCTTGATTTAAAAAATCTTTACACATACAATGATTTTCTGGAATATCATTTATTTTACAAGGGCAAAGTCCGTTTCGTTCTTTTAACTTTGCCCTTACCTAATTTACAAGTTCTGTATCCTCTGAAATTTTTACTTTCATATTAGTTGTATCCTTTTTATATTAATAAATTTTTAAATTAAAATATTCGCCGTCTTTTATTTTTTAATTTCAATCGTTGTGTATTAACAATATCATCTCTTTTAATTGCGAAGTTGGCGTATTCTAATTCATAACTATATTCTGGGTCTTGTTTAAAATCCTTCGGGTCAAATACATCAATGATTCTTTTATCCATTACTTTTACTTTCAATGTTTCACAACCTTTCCGCATATTGATTATCGGAAGCAAGATTTACACCTAATACTTCATCATAATGAGGAGTTTGATTTGGAATATATCGACCGTATTTGATAATTATATTTCCGAATTGAGCTAAAGATTGTGGAGTCTCTCTATTTTTTATAAGTTCTTCTTTTGTATATCCTGTATAGATTACAAAATCATCATTACAATGATAACGTCCTCTTAATAAAAGTATTAAACTTATAATATCAAACATAGAATCAAAAGGTTCTAATCCTTGGCAAACAATAGCTTCTGTTATAGGATTTGCTAAATATCTTTCTATAATATTTTCATAAGATACATTTATATTAGGCTCTTTAATAAGAGAATTATTCTGACAAACAGTTTCCCCACATTCCTTATCACATTTAAAATTACAATAGGGGAACTCAATTACCATAGCAGGTTTTTTATAATTAACAAAATCTTCATCAATAATTCCTTTAATAATCATTAATTAATCTCCTCGACTGTTGTATTTATTGCTTCCCATCTTCTCATACCATATTCTTGTTTTCTTTCTCTGCTCCATGTTCTAATAGGAGTATAAAAACCTACGATACGAGTATATTCTGTATATATCGGTTTACCACACACTGGGCATGTAGTTCCATAAAAAGCGTGATTATCTTCGCATGCCTGAATCTTAGTATTAAATGCAAAATAAGTTACACCTTGGTCCGCAATATAATTAACCATCTTCCATGCCTTTTCAAAAGAATCAAAAGGAGCATCAATATTAGCATGAAGAATTGAACCTCCATTACAATATCTATCAAAAATAGCTTGTACTTTAATTCTTTCTTGAAGAGTTGTCTTAATACCGAGAGGCATAAACTGATTACCATAAAGAGGTAAATCATATATATTTGCATTTGGATAAAAGAATTTATCTTTCTTTATTAGTTTTGCGGCCGCTGATTCACCGGGGATTTGTTCAGTGTTAATCATATAATCACACTGGTTTCGTACGATGAAATCATCCGCCACCCGCCTCATTGTCTTAAAAATCTTTTCTCCGAAAGCTAGAGCTTCATCTGTATAGAAAGTATTTCCGAATTCATCTACTCTTGTGTATCCGAATTTCTTCATTGTTTCATAGACTCCAATAAAGCCAATGGTGTTGTATAAGTGTTCAAAATCTACAAGTCTGTGTTTAAAATTAGGGAGTAACCCTTTCTCTACATTTCTTTTGATAATATGTCGTACTACATCTAAACCCTGTAAATTAGTCTCTAATCTGCGCTCAAGCTCGGCTAAATATTCTTCCTCTGAAGTTGTATCAAGAGCTAACCTTGCAAGATTGATTGTAGAAACTTTGACACTTCCTACTTTAAGAGCCGTTCCCCCGATACTGTTGAAATAACCTAAATCTCGTATATCACTTTTTAACCTACAACAATTACTTAAACTATTAACACTATCATCTACAAAAATATTACTATCATTCCATTGCATATTATGACGGATAGCCCATTCTGCAAAAGGTTTATCTACAAATTCTCCGTTTTGTCTTAAAAGAGAAATTGTACTAACAGGAAATGTAAACATGTTTTCTTTTCTAATATGGGCCATTTCTTCCATATATATTCTTTGGAAATCAATAATTTCTTCTTCATAATCAATCATAAAAGAACCATTCGGAAATTCTGAACCTCCAAATAATGCTTCAAAATAAGGTCTATCAAAAATTGATGTATTTGTAAATGCGGACTGCTGTCCATCTCTTGTATAAGGTTGATTTACAGCATAAATAAAACGTTGGAAATTTTGTCTTGCATAATTTTCAGCATTGCCGCTAGACGTAATTCCAAGATAATTATTATCTACATCTTTTCTCCAAAAGTAATACATATAAGGAATTAGATTAGGAAGACCAACAGCTCCTGAACTTCTGTTACTAGCAAACCCAATAAATTCTTTTACAAAATCTACAAATACTTCTAAGTGTTTTGGAGGTTTAGCATTAAAAGCCCCATCAATAAAATAAAGACCTCTTTCTGCTAAATCTTTAAGATCGTAAGCAAAGCAGTAATGTTTAAATGTCGATGTGTCTGCATCATGCATATAGAGTTGACCCATCCATTCCGCTCTAAGCCAAGTATTAGCAGCTTTAAATCCATACTTCTTTTGAATTTCGTAATAAATTTTATTAAATGCTAATAATTTTCTATGAGGTTTTGGCATTTCTGAAAGTAATGTCACTATATCTTTTTTTGTTACATTACTATTTCCATCAATAGAAGCATCTGCTACGGTAGTCTCATCAATAAAATTATCAATGAAATCTGTATAACTAAGTTGAGCATCGTCAAATCCATTAATTCTAGCGATGTCTGTTCCAAACTCTCCTTGTAGTTTATTATATTGTGTCACAAAGTTCTTACTTAATTTAATATCAATTTTCATTCTTCTCATACTCCTTTAACCATTTTACAGCTTGAGAGAAATCTAATAATTGTTTTTCAATTCTTAACATAGGAACTGTTTGCACTCCCCATAGCATCATTTCTTCTATATCATCCTATAATTCATATTCAATTCCTAGACTATCCATTTTCTTTTTTAAAACTTGACATCTAGGACAATTAGTTGTATAAAAAATAATTTTTTCTGTACCATTAAAAGGTTTTATTTCTTCTTTTGTATTATCTTGTACCATTCTTCGACTCGCATCAAAAAGTATTGTTGTCATTTTAAATTTCTCCTTCTGTTTGATATTAATATTTTAAAATGATAAAGACTTTATTACTTCATTTTGTCCTTATCATTTTAAAACATTTTCTTTAATATAAGAAATAATATCATTTAATAATGTAAATTTATTATCATTATTTTCAATAGTAACAAAATCAAAACCTGTTGTATTATATATAACTGGAATAAAATCTTTTTTATCTGCAATAAAACGTCGAATAATCTCATCACAATCAGGAGATTCCTCTCGTTGTAATTGACGCATTAATCTAGTTTTATCAGATGATTTAATATAGATGGGATAACATTCAATATTTTCATTCTTTATAATTTGTTGAATACGTCGAATATCATATATACCTATATTAATTTTATCTTTACTTAAATTATCAATAGCACTACCATAGAACCAATTTCGGAACTCTACATGTTCTATCAGCTCTTTAGCAAAGAAATCTGCGGCCGCTGGTAAGAAGTGGTAGTTAACCCCAGCCTCTTCTCCTTTACGCATCGGCCGCGTAGTATAAGAAACTACTCTGAATAAATTATCTTGACCGAAACTAGTTTGAAGAAGTTCTCTGAGAGCGAAATCTTTTCCACTCCCAGATTCTCCAAATAATGCTATTAACTTATATTTCTAATTACTCATTGCTTTCCTCCATTCCATAACGAGTGGCTGTTAGAGAAATATTCTTACCGACTACTTCAATAATTTTGTATAATTGATGCCCACCAGTAGATTTATATTTTTTAGCTACGAAAGTATCATCTCTTCTATATCCAGTAACTAATAATTTTGTCCCTCTGGTAAACCAGCCTTTCTCTTTAACTTTCTTTTCACCCTTATCATTTACTTCACTAATCTGACGATTGAACATTGCATAATAATCTCTAGTCAGCTTTACGTTCACAACTCCAGATGTAGTAAGTAATACAACCGAATGCCGCGTATCATTTTTACCAATTACTGTTCCTGCGATTCTGCATAATTTATAGATAGGAATTTGGACTCCATTTCTTTTAAAGAAATAATCTACTTCAGGAATTACGGGAAGATTATTAAAATCTACAACTCCATATTTCCTATTGTTAATATTTTTTAATTCATGGTCATGATAATAAAAACATAATGAAGACATTTCCCATGCAGAGACATTGCCCATTGCATACTTATCCCATTCTGCTTTAAACAGTTTTTGGTTTACTTCTTTTAATAACTGCTGTTGATTTTCTTTTAACCAATCTCTAGCAGTATCCATTACCTTTTGATAAATTTTTTCCCAGTTCTTTTGTTCAATCATGGGGATACCATTAGAAACTTTATCGATAGTATCTGGGTCAAAATTATTAAGATAAAATTTAATTGCATATTCATGTGGAATATAATAATAATTTATATTATCTTCTTTCCATTTATACGCTTTCAAATATTTATTAAAATTGAACACCCTTTTTTGAAAAGAAAGTTCTTGAGGTATTAAGTCTAAATTAATTAAACCACTAAAATTCTGTAAATTTAATTTCTTTTTTGGCTCTGAAGTTAATGACAAATAGTATGCCATTATAAAAATTCTAGGTTCAATCTCTTTTGTATCTTGCTCAAGATTATCAAATGCTCCAGCTTTAATTAAACTTATCATTGCAGTTTTGTTAAGAGGGCATCTATTAAGAAAATCTTTAAAAGATACATAAGGTCTACCTTCTTTTATACGTTCAATAATTGGAGAACCGACTCCATTTAATGCTTTCATACCAAATAAGATTTGATTATTTTTTACATCGGGTTTGAATCCATAATCAGATTTGTTTATATCAATTAAAGAAATTTGAATACCATCGTTAATTATTTCACCGATGGCTTTCGCAATTTTACCATAATCAGTAGATTGCTCTTTCTTTTTTACAGGTTGACCGTCTTCATCATATTCATTATCATCTTCATCTTCAAGGCTACCACTATTAACAACAAGACAAGCTGTATCCCAATAAATTGGATTCCATCGAGTTGCAATATAGGCAGTTTGAAAACCGATAAAACTATAAGCAAGAGCATGAATTATACTAAAACTATCATATTAATCAATTGTTTCCAATTGTATAGACTATCTTTTACTAACTTATTAGTTAGAATACCCATTTCCAATTTCGTACCAATAGAAATTGTACTCCCAGTCTAACCCGGGATAGTCGTTACAGGTTTCTTAAAGGATATGATAAATTATTATCTTTAAATGTTTCACCATTTTTAATTCTTCTAACTGTCTCTTCTGAAGAATTGACTATTTTTGCGATTTCTTTATTACTTTTATTGGTTGTTAATAATAATTCTTTTATTTTATCTGCTCTAAATTCATTTGTAGACTTTTTCCTTATAGGATATGTTGGATATAATCCTTTCCTAAGTGTTCCGGCATTAATTTTCTTTACTGTAGAATACCCTATTCCTAATATTTCAGAAATCCTTTTTAATGATAAATCTGAATTTAATAACAAATCAATTAAATCATCATAATCATCATTGCTTTTATAATATTTATATAACGGATATTTTTCATTTTCATCATAGAAATAAATTCCATTATTTATTGAAGAAATAAAAGAAGCTGAAATATGAAAATATTTTTCAATTTCATAATAAGGAACACCTTGTTTAATCCAATTTTTTAATATTTTTAATTCTTCATCATTTAATATTGAACTATATCCTCTGCGGCCACCACCTAAGTCCATATTATAACCAGCTCCATTACCGCAATAAGTATTTAATTGATTAATCCAATATTGTTCTCTTTTATTTACTTCATTTATATCTTCTGTATATAAGGTTTCTAATAAAGAAATCTCGAAATTTTCTTCTCCATATTCTCTAATTTTTTTATGAATTAAATCATTATATGAAGTAGCTTTTGAATTAAAAGCACAAGAACGGTGCTATCTAATTCTTCTTTTATAATTATTAGTTTGTCCAACATATTTATGGTTATTAATTTTATTTGTATAACAGTAAATATAATACATTTTTTTATCTCCTTTTATCTTTTATTTACTGTTATCATATCCTTTAAGTTTCCCACGGGATTGACATGATAACACTTGAGCTATTTTTTATATCCTCAATGTTATTTTAGTTTTCCCCGTTAGCATTAAATAATTTTTGTCCTAATTTTTAATAAAAAATTTTTTAATTATTTAATACCCTGCTGGTTAGCAGAAAAGGTATTTAGGGGCAAGTTTCTTCGTTTACCCCATTTGAGGACCGACCCCATTTTCCCATACATACTTACCAAGTTTTGGAGAAGATGCTTTATCTAATATTTTCTGATGTAACTCTGGAATCTTACTCATTTGCTTTTTACCTACTATTTTTCTGGCGGCGTTTGCTTCTGCCAGGGTAAAACCGCAAATATTCTTATCCATTAACATTAACATTAACTGCTCCTGTGAAGGAGGTACACCATATGAAGACTTGAAATATGGCTCAAGATAATGTTGTTCATCTTCTGTGATACCAGCTGATTTCATTTCTTTATACCATAAATCAATATTGTTCTTAAATCGAATATATTTTTCCATAGGAGTTTCAGCACCTTTTTCTGCGGTCATCAATCTCATAAGACCATTAGCATCTGATAACTCAAGAATCGTTTTCGGTTTAATCTTTTTAGCAGCCTGACTTCCTACTTCAGAGTCAAACTGGAATACATTTATAACACTACCATTTTGAATTGCGTCCCAAATTCTTTTATCATCTAAAGGTAAAACATTAGGATGAAAATATTTATCATACACAGGACGAAGATTAGTTCCATAATCTTCAATCACTCCATCTTCCTGTAAAAATCTAATTGCTTGTGCAAGTTTATCCTGCACTTCAGTTACAAGGAAATCATACTTAGTAAGACCCGCTGCCTCACAGTCATGCAAATCATATTGAGTGATAACTTCGCCCTTTGGAGTTTTCATAAAACATCCAAATTCATACGGGTCTTCATCAAAAAGAATAACGCCTGAAGCATGGCTACTACGTTTATTTACAAGTCCTACAATACCAAATATAATATCAAGAAGACCTGGATATGTATTTACCTCTTTTACAAATGCATGAACAGGTTCTCTATTTTTATCTTTATTACCATTAATAACATCTTCAAGTGGCCAGAGAAACCCTCTCTCAGACGGGATTAATGATGCTATATACTGAGCTTCATCATTATCAATACCATCAGGATAATTCTCACTTCTATATCCACGACATGCCGTAAGGACTGCGGATTTCGTCTGTTCTGTACCATATGTAGCTATTAAAGTACAACCTAAGTTTTTTCGAGAAAGCTCGTCTATATCAGGATCGAACCGGCTGCCGCGCTCCTCTTTTATCTTCTTTACTATTGTGCCTTTTTTAGATGGACATATATCAATATCAATATCACCTAATTCAACACGTTCTTCATTCATATATCTAAAGAATGGAAGATTCCATTCAATTGGGTCAAGTTGAGTAATACCAAGAAGATAGTGATTCAATGCTGCACAACTAGAGCCTCTTCCTGCTCCAACTAAGCTCCCACACTCCCACATCATATCAATATAATATTTTAACGTAATAGGATACTTAAACATATTAGTTCCAAGTTTTTCTCCTATTATTCTTTTTACTCTTGCTTCTTCTTCAAGTTCATCCCAATATTCTTTTTTATTTTCTTTTCCATGTAAAATTTTACTAAATTGATTTATACATTCATTAACCCAAAATCTATCATACTTATCATTAGAATTAAACAATTTATTTAATTCTGGATAATCATTAATTAAAGCCTTTTCTATTTTTGGATAATTTAATACTGGCACACTTGGAATAGTTTGATTATGAAGTAAATTATATATTTCAATTTTATCAAACATTTCCATGCTATTAGTATACATTTCATCAATTAACATACCGATAGAAGGTTCAAGATTAATTCTTATATCTTCATCAGATTGAAGATACGCATATTCATAAAACGCGTCTGTTTCTCTTTCTCCGCCTTTTGAATTAAGGTAAGCCTTATGAATATATCTATCTTCCTTTTTTAAATAATGGGCATCATCGCCTATTACCAATTTTTTATGAAATACCTGTGCTATCTGTGCCAATTTATTATTTGCAATAATCTGGTCTTTAGATGCACCAGGAGCTACTTCAACATAAAAATCATCGCCAAATAAATCATCACAAAAGAACATGAAATCCTTTATTTGCTGATGTTTTTTATTTGCAGTTTCAGTATCTTCAATCTTTCTAGCGTGTTCCATTTCTGTAATACAACTAGAAAGCTCTCCACCTAAACATGCGGACGTTGCTATTAAATGACCTGGATTTTTCTTGACAACCGCCGCAAGTTCTGATTTTAAAGTAGGAACTCTTTCCATACCGCGGTCCCAATATGAATTCATCCAGGCTATTGAAGACAACTGCCGCAATTGTTTATGTCCAATTGCATCTTTTGCTATTAATATAAAGTGATAATATTTAATTCCTTTATCACGAGTATCTGTTAAATAAATTTCATTGCCTATTGCAATTTTAAAATCTGGATTTTCTTTTTGTAATTTACAAATACGAATAGACTGCGCTATTGTTTCGTGGTCCGTAACAGCTAGCCCAGCCAATCCAATTTCTTTTCCCCTCTTTACAAGGTCGGGTAATTTATTTATACAATCCAGTAAACGGAAGTTCGACATTTCCGTATGGTTATGAGGAGAGAATCGAATCATTTAATCACCTCTTTAACATCATTCTTATTTAAACATACACGATAAGGATATTCGCCCTCTTTTGGATAAAACATTACTAATCCAAGATGATTAGGTTTAGTAAATTTACCTTCTCTACCAATATATTGACCTTTAATAACTTTTCCGTATCGCATATTTTTATACCTCTCTCTTCTTATCTTGATATATATAATTATAACATATATTTTTTATTTTGTCAATAACCACGTGGAACTTGTGGTAAAGCCTGGAATTCTTCACATGCAATTCGTACATATAAATAACTTTTATCATATGAAAAGTTATCAATACATCCCGTTATTTTGTTTATAAATTCTGGCGCATCAATTTCAGTATGTTTACAAACATTTTTATGAATACAATTTTCACAATTAAAAAAATTTATTTTAATTTCATCCATATTTTATAACCTCAATATTTATCAGTAAATTCAATTGTCATACCGCATTTATCACAATAATAAACAAAATTTGTAGAATAACGATGACCTACAGCAGTTTCATATATCCAATGTCCACCACATTCTTCATGGATACCATTATTATATATTTCCGTTGAGACAGTAACAGAACATGCGTATATTATAAATAGATTTCTTTAAAAAGAGATTCTAATTTTTTAGATTGGATATTCTAATTCTTTGCACTCTATTCCATGTTCATTGAAATACTCCTGTAAATATTTTCTTTCACTACATAAATTATTAGGTGCTTCATATACAATTAAAATAATAGTATCTTTATTAAATTTATTTAAACAATATTCAAAAGCTTTCATCATTTTATCAAAGTCAATAGTTTCAAGTAATTGCCTATATTCTTGCATAGTAAAACAATTCCCTTTAAGAATGTTTTTATTTTCGCAGGGGCAGCTGCATGTTCCATATTTCTGGACTATAAGAGGTTCATATCTTAAACCGCATATAATACCTCTCTTATCAATATAATATTCTTGACCTTCTGGCGGTTGATACCAAAAAGGATCATACATTGCTGTTGAAATAGGTATCATATTTTGTTTGAAGTTACGGATTTGATAAAAATAACTTGTATATATTTTATTTAATGATTTGATTTTCATCTTCATATTCTTCCCAATCATCAACTTCATAAGAAACTATTTCTGATTCAACAAAATCAGACTCTTCTTTAATTCTATTTAAAGTATCTTCATACCATTTAAAATCTTTATCAGACATTTCATTTTCATCAGTATTTTTTAAATCATAAAATCTTTTTTGTTCGTCTTGATTTAAAAAATTATTTAAATTAATATGTTTTTCAAGAATAAAAGTTCCTTTACAAATTTAGTTTGAATATATTCCATATTTATTACCTCACTAATACCAATTGTTCACTTGCTCTTGTAACAGCAGTATATAACCATCTTGCATGTTCTTCACGAGCAAAAGGGAAACCTTCTTCTAATACTACAACCTTATCCCATTCACTACCTTGTGCCTTATGTGTCGTAATAGCATACGCATAAGTAAATTCCATTGGTACGAGATGTTGTGTCGGTCGTCTTGAATTTAATTTAAAGATAGTTCTTGCATCAAGACTTCTTTCTCCAGTTATGATTTGATGCTTATCCATATTCAAAGTACCAAAATCTGCATTACTATCAGAAATAAAATCTGCATATAAAAC
>Ga0326513_10000109_pt1 | contig 61954 bp, 36 predicted proteins | sample 2_2465_0518_D_FD_203654 | JGI IMG/M metagenome (GOLD analysis project Ga0326513, IMG submission 203654) | Bovine rumen microbial communities from UC Davis, California, United States - 2_2465_0518 | ecosystem: Host-associated > Mammals > Digestive system > Stomach > Rumen | place: USA...
GAAATATGAACCGGATTCAAACTGCCAATTAGAGAATGTATAAGTGTCATTGTCCTTAATCAAATTGCCTTTTGAGATTTGAACATACTTGTCATCGCCCACGGCATAGTAGTATGAATCAGACTCAGACTGTTGTGATACAACCGGCGAATTCATATCTTTTATCAGGCGGACGCACATACCCCACCCACCTATGTTATAATCCTCCAGAATAAAATCCGGAATAAATTCGGACTTATTAAACTTGAAATTGCGCGGTCGGGTTCCATCACGCGTTGTTGACCAATAGTAACCGAATTCTTCTCCATTATGATCCGCATCCAAATAAAATCTCCAACCGGCTGCCGGCAAAAATCTTGCACCCCAATTTTCCATTTGTGTCCATTCGTCTGCACTATATGTATTTGCTGAAAAATCATAGTTATTGACAGCGAACACGTCAACGCGTCCCTGTTCATGACCTAAGTAATTTGAATAACTCAGATTATTTGAAGAGAACGGAGTAAATGTCAGCCCATAAGGTTCGTTCCAAATATCAGGCAGCAGAACAAATCCTTTCACACCATTCACGGTAGCGAAACCTGACAGGTCTTGTGCATTTTCGCGTTCACTTAACAGATAGAGCCATTCATCGCTTGCCGGTGTACGCCAAGTACCGGCAGGGTCGTACCCAATATTATTATAAACACCCCAATCCCACAGACTGTATTCATCAGTCAAATTCACAGGTTTGTGCTCGGGTGAAACAGGGGATACTCCGCCACGATAGTTTCCCGGAGAGTATTGACCGTCGCCACAGGGATCATACCCACTGGTGGCCCAGTTGAAGAGGTCTATTGCAAAATAACGATTTTTAATATTAGAACCGTTTTCTTCACCAATCATATCATAGGCGTGCTCTGCGAATTGCCATTTGGCATTGTCAAAATCATATTGCAGGTTACTTTTTGCCAGAGAAACATACTTAACAACCTTGACACCTGTTTTTTCATCGGTTGTTTCACCGGCAGCAAAACCACCGTAAGGCTTGTATTGCATAACAGCACTCAATGTATAATTGCCGGTGGTTATGGTCTTGTCCTGCGCCCAGACGAGAGAACAATTTTCCGGAATAATAATATCCAGACAATCCGGAGCTTTGGCAGCCTCAATGAAGGCTGACAACTGCTCAGGTGTCATCCTCTTGCTGCAACCGGTTGAAACGACATCGTTAACTTCAAAATCAACCAAATACTCGACCTGCTCGACAGTTACCGAGAACTTGTTCAATGCAGGATTATAAACAATAGATATATCATATTTACCGTTATAATTCAATTGTTTCGAATCGGTATCAACCACCTTTTCGTCAGCGTCGAGCAGTACGAATAAGAAGTTGCCGTATTCCTTCTTATATTCATACGAATAACCGTTAATGATATATTCATAAACTTTTGTATTCTCATTCCATTTGAGTTTTAATGAACCAAAGATATTGGATTCATGAACAGTATATTCCAAGTTGCTGCTCACAAGAGCCGGCTTGAGGGTAATATTACCGGAAGTAACGGTTTCGTCTATTACCCAACCTGTGAATTGAGCGGTACTGCCAGGCAGCACGATGTCGGCAAGCGAGATATTGTCGCATGGAATTTCGGCTTTTGTAGCATAAGCCTCAATTTCCTCCTGTGTCATCTGTTTGCTGCAATTTTCAACAACCACACCGTTAACAGAGAAGAGAACATCGTAAACCACAGGATTGGCAGCAATCGCAATCGAACCGGTTTCAACATTGTAGCTGACAGAAATATCATATTTGCCGGTGTAATCAAGAGACAGCGACAAATCAGCACCACCTACGGGGTCTCCGCTGTCAAGAACAACAAACGGATAATAACCGGATGAAAGCTGAACTCCCGAAACGACAGCGGTGTATTTTATTCCGTCTTTAGATGTCATTTCGATTTCAGCACCACCTGTCAATGTTTCCGATACAAACAGTATCTTGTCACAATCCAGCAACTCTTCGGCAAATTTCGCATTAAAAGCAAAGAAGTCCTTGGTTTGAGTATCCCTTGTCCAACCATCGAACGAATAAGCGTGACACTCATCGCCAGCCTTCACAACATCCTCGGCTTTGAAGACATTTTCGCAAGGACTGACTGCGCCGCTGTTTACATAATTGCTTACAAAGCCCTTCGACACTTCGTTGCAGACTTTCTCCTCATTGCCCCAACGGAACACGGCCTTGTAAGATACAGCCTCGGCTGTAAGCGAGAACTTGGCTGATGCCTGCTGTTGATAAGGATCATATACAAATGTCAGATTATAAGTACCGTCAAGAAGGATTGAGCAATAGTTGGTAATCAGTTTTGAGTCAATAATCCTTTCCTGACCGTTGAAAAGACTGAACTTGTAGTTAGCCTTGTTCTGATTCTCGAACCAGACATTTTCGAGCAGTCCTGCATATTTGCCGGCATCGTTCTTTTCGAGTTTGAAGGTCTTGGTGTTGCCTGCCCAGTTGTTGATTATCTCAACAGTCAAATCAAGTTCGGTAGCCTCACCCGCGTCTTTGACAAGACGGACAGCATTTCCGTAACTTCTGTTGCGTGAAACGCTTGACATCACACTGTCATTTTCAAAAGTGAAATACATCACAAACGCCTCACGGTCAGGAATCGGGTCAAAGTCTTCGTTCACAAGACCGGTATTGGCAGTTGAGAGCCAATAGTAACCTTTGTTCACATTTTCAACCTCCGTACCTCGTCTGAAATATGTTACAGGCAGGAATATGACACCTTGCTTCTCAAGTTTGTTCCATATCTCAACATCCAATTCATTTATGTTGTCGTCTGCGAATTTTCCGTAACTGCCTCTTGCAAGTTCTACATCGGCATAATCATAGCCGTCCGGCAGGAGCAGGATACCATAGACAGACTTGATTTTAGCGGGAGCCCACAGAGCCTTACCGTTTTTGTCTGTCCTGTCAATCAGATAAGCCCATTCTGAATTGGTGAGTACTCGCCATGTGCCTGCGGCATCACTGCCGATAGCATTGAACACACCCCAGTCGGCATTGGCGAAATCACCTGTGAGATTGTTCTGATACGAACCGCCCACGAAATAATCCTTATAGTCGGTTGAAACAGCCCACGGTTGATAAGCGTTGGCTCCGCTGTTGTTCCAACCGCTTGTACCCCAACCGAAGAGGTCAATCCAACCATCATAATCGGCAGCACGATTTGCATTATCAGCACCTACTATTGCATATTGCTTGTCGGCAAAACGCCACTTGTCAGTTGCCGCATTATATTGCAGGTTGCCCGGAGCAAATTTAACTAACTTATCTTCAGCAACCGAGAACGCGCCCTTATAAGATGGTTGTTCATTATGTTCACAATCAACTGGTTCTACTGTATAACCACTATTTAAACTATAACTTAAACTATAACATACATCTTCTGATATTGGTCCCAAATTAGAAGTTTGATTTCTATTACCATCATTAAATATAATATAATATCCTGTAGGAATTGCTATTTCATAATAACCATCAGATGTTATGGTCAGTTTAGTTCCTTTCCAAGGTCCTAATGGTTGACATTGAGAGTCATCAACATTCCACGAATAAGCATATACTTCTTGCCATAAATCATTTGCATAGAATTTGACTTTCACTTGTTCTAACACTACAGACTCAACTTCTGCTATAGGGTCAGTTTGTTCATCAAATGCAAACTTAATGGTAATATTATATGTTCCTGAAAAATCAACTTTTATGGTAGCATTATTATCATTTCCATCTACTGCTGATGGATACCATGTTCGGACATCATTGTCGTTAAGGTCTTTCATTGTTCTAACCACCTTATACATATAGGTTTCACATGCTTCGAGCGACACATTTTCCAAGGTGAGGGTATAATAACTGCCTTCTTCACTTTGCTCTAATGTCATCTTGTTAGCGTCCAAATACTCCCAATCAGTAACACCACCGAATATAACACTTGAACCCAAAACTTGATAATAACGACTATCACAAGCGACAGAACTAACAATATAGTACGATTTATTGTCTTGTTTCTTTTTAAAATCGCCCAACGCATAGCATGAATCGGCTTGGATATTTCTTATATCTTCAGTTTGTAGTATTGCGCCATTGGCATCTAATGTGTAGAATACAATATTATAGCCGGTTTTAACCTCAGTCTCAAAGTAGTCCTTACCGGCTACACGACTTATAGATTTAACTTCATCCCAAGTGCCATTATACTCATCGTCGGGGTGTTCTTTTCTATTATTGTCAACATATGCAGTATGCCATACGTATGGTCTGACTTGCTCCCACGCATTGGCATAAAAGCGCACTTTCCATTTATCAGCCAACTTATATGTAGCACAATAGGTGGCATCATCGGTAACTTTAGTTGTTTTTTCAAGATATGTACTTTCCGAATTTTCAAGTTTCCAACCATCAAATACATAATCTGCTTTTGCAGGAGGTGCGGGTATCAACTCATTGTCTAAAATTGTTGCACCATAGTCGATATGCAATGTATCGATTTCGGCTGCACAATTTTCGGACATGAACGTGATAGTATATTGTCGAGTTGATTCAGTAAATACAGCGACATAAGCCAAAACATCCGCTGACGAAAGGGTTGCATTGTGAGTCCACCCACTGAAAGTATAAACCTTATCTATGGTTGACTCATTAGTTGGATTATCCTTTCCGCTTTTTGCAAATGCCTCGGTTGCGGAAGTACCCTCTTCAACATCAGACACACTTGCATACTCAACGTTATTAACATAAAATTTATAGGTATAAGTTTTTGGTGTCGGTACGATTGGTGCGACATAATTTTCGTCGTACACAAGGCGCACAGCCATACCATAACGATTAGTTTCCGACCATATCGTTGGGAAAGTAGAATAGCCATCGTAGTCAGGTTCGACACTGAATATCAGATAATTTGATTCTGTAGTAGAATTCGCTTTGTTTGTTGACGACCAATATTTAGCCCAAACAGATATTTGATCAACCCAATCATAGTAACCCGTTGACGACAGAGCGCAGTTGTCGCAGTATTTTTCTTGGTCGTAGCCATCGGGACATTTCCCCCCACGAGGGCAGAAATTACCGTAACCGCCGACACGCACACCCGGCATAGGCAGAAAAACAGCACCATTGACTTCCAATATATTCCATTGGGCAAAATTAAACGCATTGACAGTGAACACGGCTGCCTCTTGCTGCGGTTTGGACTCGTCGCCCACCACAAGAGTGATACCGTCAGGGGTAGACCAGTCATCGGGCAGTAGCAAAAGTCCCGACATTGTGTTGTTGATTTGTGCCATAGCCCACAAGGGTTTACCATTAGCATCTTTACGCTCGCGAACAACATACAACCACTCGTCGGAAGTGAGTGTGCGCCAGTGATTACCGATCTTGACACCCCAATCAACAAAATCACCGCTATAGTCGGCTATATTATTGCTCGGATTGACACCGAACTTACCATCGGTACTCTTGCCGAAAAGGTCGATATAACCATCATAGTCAGGAAAACCAATATATTGGTTTTTCATACCAACATAGTCGAACTGACGATTGTGGAACGACCATGTATCGGTACCGATATGATATCTCAAATTACCTGTCGAGAACTTAACCTGATGACCTGCGGCAACGGAAAAGAGATGTTGTTCGGGTTGCACAACAGGTTCGTCATACTCGCAAGGTTCAAGACCTGCAAGTTTAGACACATTTTTCTTGGCAGACTTAATGACATCCGACGATTGGTCGTAGCGATTCAAGACATCGCCAATCGAGGTATTGCCTGTTGATTGAGTACCTTCTGTTTCACTTGATTGTTGAGCAAATATATTCAAACTGAATAATGCTGCAATCAGCAGTGTCAAAACGGAATAATAGCGTTTCATAATATAGTTGTTAAATTATTTACTTTATGGTGTATATATGGGAAAAGTCTATTCTCATTTCACTATAACTTTCGCTGTTTGCGTTCCGATGCGGACGAGATAAACATTATGAGGCGGAACATTAACAACTGTTGTATGCGAAGCAATTCTGCCATCGTAGATTAACTGACCAACGGCTGAATAGACTTGCATATCGAAGCCTTCATGTCCGATAACAGTGATCGTATTATCGCCAACAAACAATGTACCTTCTATCGGTGTTTCGTCCAATCCGTCTGCCACGTTGTCGGATGGATTGCCTAACAATGTCGGACGGTCCTTGCCGGCTGGGATAAAGATAGTGTTATTCGGATCACGCGGTTTGACATCTATGCCACGACCATCGGTATTACCATCACCCTTATCACCGGTATCAACAGGCTTAAAGGTATCTTTGAAATGGGCAGTAATGCGGATATCACGTTGACCTTCCGGACGGTTGAGTTCAACGATTATATTATCGCTTTCGTCATTACGACGATACCACTGACCATCGGTCAAACTATACTCAGTCCAGTAGTCAAATACATAACGTTCTTCAAATGGAATTGCCGTCAGGTCTATCCATGCTTCAACCTCACCAAGATTAGCGTTCATCGTACCGAAGGTGATATTATGTGTTTCGCTAATCGGTTTAGCCTTAACGAAGTTGGCAACGATGACTGTATCTGATATGACTCTGATAGTGCGTGGATTAACCGTTGTACTATCGTCCCATTGAGTGAAGTGATAGCCCGGATTTTCGCGCACCTGAATTATCCATTCATTACCATTATCGCACGTTGGCTGTTGGATAGTGTCAAATACGCCCATCTGTACCTCACCCTTAGGCATCGTGTAGTTAGGTACAACTTTATGAACGAAGCCGTCGGACGTTAAGGTAAGAGTGATAACAACTTTGGTATCGCATGTTTGACCTTCGGCAGCAGGCTCGTAGTCAACGATAGTAAATGTTTCATTAGGCAACGAGAGATTAGTGCGTCGGATCTCTTGAACTGTACCATCGTATCTTGTATAACGATATACTTGAATTACATTAAACTCTTCGTCAAGACCATTTTCAGTACAAGCCGTCATAGTCATTTGTCTTTCGGGTTGTACGTCGCTAAAGATAAGGCTTAAGTTGATAATTGAATCACAGCCTGTCGTTGTGGTTAAGGTGTGCTTATATTCTTCTTCGGCATAAACTGTTCCACGCTCAAAGGTCTTGCCATACCATACAAACCTATCACCACATATAGTTGCAGTCGTATCAGATGACTTAGAACTATTGATAGTCAGAATAAGTTTGTCTACCAGATCGCCATATCCTTCTTTTGTACTGCCACAATTAGTTGTCCAATAATATGTTCCTGATTTTTCATATTTTGCTCCATGCCACTCAAAAGAATCACATGCCGAATAGGTTGAAGTAATTGTATCGTTAGGCAATACAACGAGGTCGAGCAGATAGAGATGCTTGAGATTATCGTTGTAGTACGGATAGACACCTGTTTCATTATATTCAAGCCCACGCCAGCAGTATGGCAGTTGTGTCCGGCAGAGTTGGACTGTTTCGACCTCCGGTTTGTCGTAACTTGCGATAGCTACAACACGATGTGCAGGCATAGAATTGATGTTGGTATTTTCTTCGTCCATACCGTGTTCGCCTATGAGTGTCCACGACAGACCATAGCCTTGAATTTCAAAACCTTGTAATTTTTCGGCAAACGACTGACCAAAAGCGATATCGTAGGTCTGCAAGAAAGGTGACCAGGCCGGAACATTTTCGGCATCATCGGGTGCTACGGCATAGACGGTGAGTGAATAAGTATCGCTCAAACGACCGGTGATAGTTAGTATGCCATCTTGTAGGCCTTCGGTATCGGGACCTACAACATCAGTGTCGAAATTCCAATTCCAATCAACATATTGTCCTTCATTTAACTGTTGCGACAAATCAGGTTCTTGGATATATTGTCCTTCGGCATTGCACTGAAGGGTGAGATCGGGGATTTCGAGACTTGGAACTTGGAAATGTACGGTATATGAAGCCGTCTGTGAAACAAGATACAACTTAAGTTGTTCGCCCGAAACGATAGTCTTATTATCAGGTAATGGATTACCAACGGCATCAACCCACGTAGCGGTGGTGAAGGACTCACAATCTCCTAATGTAGGTAATGCTTTAAGTCCAACAAGCGCACCACATGCAATAGTTTCGACATCATCATACTGTTGGTTATTATAGTAATAGGTAACCGTGCCACCTGGCTTTTCATTCAGAACAGGACGGATATGCAAACCATCATAATCAGCAGTGACCGTTGTTGGTTGTCCATCATGTTTCCATTCGTCATCAGTAGCAAACTTATACTCCCAATATTTAAATTCATAACAATCCTGAGTGACAACTGTTGGATAAACGACTGTAGCACCGCAATTATAGGTTCGGCTCAAACCATCTTTTCCATCGTTGAATGTTATGGATTTAAGACCTTCTATATCGCTGTCAAAAGTAACAGTAAATGTAGTACGAGTACGCAGTGAATAGAGGTTGATGTCGGACTTACCCATCGTCAGCATACCATCGAGAGCAACATAATGACCTTCTTCATCTTTGGTTGACCATGCAGAATAAGTGTCGCATTGAGTGTTAACAAATGCAGCAATGAGTTCGACATTATCACCCTCACGGAATGATTTAGATTGTGCATCGGCATAGGTCTGACCACTCTCGCTATCGATGAAATTGAATATAACGTTATGTTGCTCATTATCTTTAAAGACAGCCACAACAGTCAGTTCGCCTGCCGGCATAACTTCATAACCTTTATAATCCCACTTATCGAACGACTGACCGGGATCATCGGACTGTGGTAATTCACCGCCGTTAATTTGGTCGGCGGTAGGCAATTTGTCGCCACACTTACCGTGTATAGTCGCAAAAGGCTCTGTGTCAGACTTATAACGTTTATATATAAGCGTTGCATCCTTGCTAACAGCAGTCATTTGAAGCATTATATTGTCTGTTTCTACTTTTTGATCGTGGATATCGGCACCATTGAGTTTCCATGTTTGGTCGGCAAAAGTCAGACAAGAATTTTGAGGTTCAGTCGGGACTTTATCTTTTATCACATCAGCCAACGATGTACCGCAATCAACAGTTTGAGTCAAAGAAGTCTGCAGTTCCGGGTCAGCACCCTCATTATTGATAGTATAGAAATATACTTTGAATTGTTTTTTCTTGGCAACAGGACGAATCATTATTCCGTCAAGTTCCGGCGACATGGTATAAACAGTAAGTTCTTTCCATTTGTCGTCAGTTGGCAGTTTACATTCCCAAGCAAGAGTTGATTGATTCAAACAATCGTCAAACTCAAGGTCGTCGCTTGTCGGACGGAAATCTTGCTCACACTCGAATTGAGCAGAACGTTTCTTAATAGAGATACCCTCATTCCCTGAATACTGAACAGTGAACTGTTGCTTCTTTTGGAAGGCATATAGGTCGATGCCGCCTTCAATCATTGCGAGTGATGTTTCGGTAATATCTTCGGCATTTTTGTCGTTAGTATGTTTCCATCCCGTATATCCACTGCAACCGGTGTTATCGGTAGGTAAATTCTTGATATTAAATGTCAATCCGATAACATAGGAGTCATTAGACTCAAGAGAGGTGATGTGATTGTTGTTCTCATCAATGACATAATAATGTACGTCCGCTTTACTATTATCTTCAAATATAGCAACTATGGTAACGTCTTCACTCGGGAACACTCCATTAAGAGCGGCCAGTCCAGACCATTCAACGAAATGTTTGCCTGCAGGTGCAGTAGGGTCGTCAATTGCAGGCAGCGTGCTACCGCAGAAATCTTCTTTTATGATATCATCTAATCCTTCGGCACGGAAAGTAACTGTTGTTGTCTTGGTTTGCGACATGTGGAATACCCAATAATCATCAGCGCACATCGTAGCATCAGCCGGAATCTGATCATTGTTACCTAAGGTCCATTTTTCGTTTTTAAATTCCAGACATGGATTCATCTTTTGTATAACCTCATCAGGTACAACTTCAGGATTAGCCTCAAGATACTCGGAGATATTTTGACCTTTAGGGATTTGTATTGACCAGCGCTCATCTGAAGTCCTTTCTCTATAAAAACCATCACCATCGACATCGACGCAAAATACCAAATTTCCATACGCTTGAGTTGACGATATTTTTACTTCAATATCCGAATCTTGTATTTTAACATTGTATGATTCAGTAACCTCAGCATCTCCTACATACCATTTTTGGTCTTTAAAGGTTTTGAGTCGGCAACCATTTATAGGTTCAATAGTATTTTCGAGTTCTTCTTCGGAAGGCAAACTATTCCACAACAAAACTTCAGAGCCGCAATTCTTTTTTACGATTCTACTTATTTCATTTTCATCGGCCTTGAACACGATATCATAGGCATTGATTGTCAATGCCTTGTTTAGGTTAATCTCGGCTGGTTTGTTGAGTTCGCCATTATAATTAGACGGCACCGTTTCCGGTTGATCTTCGCCGCTTGATGTCAGCCATCCACCCTCTGTATAACAGCCATTTTCATTACTGATACCGAAATCAGCCAATGTCATGGTTGGAATTTGATCGCCATAATTGCGAACAAGCGATAATGTTTCGCCCTCTTGCACTGCCTCTTCGAGTTGCTCTTTATAATATATCTGCGTGTATATTGTATAAGTAACTTTATGTTTAGATTTAGCAGTCAGCGTCAGTCCCTCTTTCGGCATCAGACCATCTTGCGGCATATCTTTCCAATCGGTATAACAATCAGAGCAATCGGCGAGTGCATTGAGATTAGGTAGTTGAGTTTCGTCAATCTCTTCACCGCAATTGAATGTTACGGGTGATTCCGGTGTATAATCTTTACCATCGATTTTGAAAGTTATTTGCAATGCACGTCGTTGAACTACCGGTCGAGCAATAATGTTTTCATACACACCGTCAGGCCATGAAGTACCTAACGATTGTGCATTATCCCATGGATTACCTTCGGGAACGGCTGTGCCTGTCGGGTTGAGATCTGACTCTTTGATATACTCCCACGACCATGAATCATCGGTATTCGGATTTTCCAAACACTGGTCTGTAATGGTAACGCTTGTAGGCAAAGTGATTGCGCCACTGCAGGTGATAGGTTGTGTTGTTGAGCCATAATTAACGCCCTCAACATCGGCAAAAGAGAGTTGATAAGATTTGAGATTGATTGTTTTTATGAAAGTAATATCGTCGGCATAATTAGGCACTTCGGTGTATGTATTGCCATTGTCTGCCACCCATTCCGAGACTTCGTCAAGGTCATAGCACGATGGGCTGAAGTCTAATTTGCTTTGCACATCATCATCGGTAGGGAAATCGATATTTTGTCCAAATATCGAACCTTCATCTGTCCTGACATTTATGGTTTCAGGATCACCGGTTTGCGGATTGACAACGTTGAGGTTGAAAATTATATTATGCTTTGAATATGTTACAAGGGTAATGTCATGTTCCGGCATCAAATCAGGAACTGTTTCGCCGGACGCAAGTTCCCACTCGGTATATTTATCCAAATCCAATTCAGGTAAATCCGGAACAACACTATGACAATCTATATCTATAATATCGCTATATTTATCAGTCTCACCATCTACAAGGAAAGAAATCTTATATTTTTTTGCTATAACAGCAGGACGTACTGAGATATTTGCAGACGGCATTTTACCATCGAACGTTGACCAATTAGAATTATCAGTACTATATTCATAACCATCTTGAGTATAACAGTTACCACCTTGAACGAAAATTCCCGGTAAAGATATTGTCTCACCACATGAAAAATCTTTATAATTACCATCAGCATGTGCCCAATCGCCTAAACCGGCTTCCTGATACCATATTGCAATAGTAGTATTTGTTGTTTTCTCGATAGTAGGAACAAGCGTTAGCCTGAATGTACCACTAAACTCACCTCTTATCTCAATATCGTTGCAAGGCATCAGATACTCATCGGAACTTTCGCTTTTATATCTCTCAAACGTTGATAAACCCCACCCTTGGAAAGCCCAACATTCACCCTCGGGAGCAGCAGGGGCGGTTTGCGACAGATAACCAGCAGGTATTGAAGTGTTGCGAAGAATAGAATCAGACGTGAAGACCACTTCTTCCGTTTCGCCATTTACCTCTTCGGGATATTCTACAACATAACGTATCACATACGATGCGTCATTTTCAGCGGCATCGATAATAAATTGTGACACAACAGGTGTTGACATCAGAGCATCAATACGGCCTTTCTTATCTGCCTCATTGTCGTCGCGGATTGCCTGAACATGGTTCATTATTGTGGCAGGCTTATCATCATACAACCATGACAGGTATGTGCAGGCGGGAACTGAATACGAACTACTACCATCTTCGGTTGTTAAGTCGGACTCACTTGGTTCTTTTGATCGTATTGCCTCATCATAGGTAACATTTGTAAGATAAATATATTTAAGGGCAGGTACGCCACTTGAAACTTGGAACTGTATCGGATACTTTCTTTCAGTTGTTGACCTTAGATAGACACTATAATCATCAGCCGGCATCGAAGGACCTGCCACAGCAGAGATTAGAGGATTTCCCTCTGCATCTTCCCATTGAGAACCAGAGAAATCATACTTGATATATTCGTCATATTTATAGATAGTATCACAATTATCCGGCAAATATGAATTAAGAATGTCTGATAAGTCTGATTCGCAATCTACCTGTCGGTCGGCAATTTTTGTATCATTATAGAAAACAGAAAGTGTATAAGGTACTTGCACAGTTGCTACTATGTTATTCACATCAAATTGATCAGACCATGCTTCATCATTTTTATACGTATCCAATTGTCCGCATGGCACATTCAGTGTGGCAGATGATGGGACATCATCTCCGCTTGTCATACTTTCGACCATAAAAGCATTACTGCCCAATGCAACCTTTGCTTTGGAAGTGATGGAAACACTTGTTAAACCTGAATGGTAAAAAGCATTATCTCCGATAGATTGGAGGTTTGCCGGCAGTACAATGGATGTCAATCGAGCGGTATTCTGAAAGGCTTTACTACCTATAGAAGTAACCAGGCTCGGACTTTCAAAGGACACTGAAGCTAAAGCAGAACAACCATCAAAAGCACCTTCGCCAATTGATGTAACGTGTTTGGGAATAGATATAGACGTCAGACTTGTACATCTCTGGAAAGCATTTTTATCGATAGTGACGACTTGACTTTCATCTTCAAATTCAACAGACTCCAAATAACTACAGTCTCCAAAACATTTTTCAGGAATAACAGTAACTTCTTTAGGAATGGTTATGGACGTGATATGCGATTTCCAAAATGCTTCGGCTTTTAAAGACTTAAGGTTTGGAAAGGTAACATCAGTAAGATTTGATGCTTCTTTAAGTGCCGAATTTTCTATGTACTCAACATTCGTTGCATTAAGTGTTGTAAGTGCGGTACAACGAGCAAAACAGCCATCGGGCAAAACAGTAATGTTGGGCAGAGTAATAGTTTCGAGATGCGTACAATCGGTAAAAGCATGACCGCTGAGAGATGTAACATTACTCTCGAAACTTGTTAACTCTTCATTCCCACTCGGAAAAGCAATAAGTTTTGAACCATCTTTAGAATACAAGATGCCATTATCATCGACTTTATATGCTTGGCACTCACCATCTGTTTCGTCAATACTGAATGACCTGATATTGGTACAATAGCGGAACGCCGCATGGTGCATGCCTTTAATAGTGAATGGCAATATTACTGAAGTAACTTCACTTGTCTGACCGCCTTTTCGGTTGGCAAAAGCGTTCTCACCTATTGAATCAACGGTATAAGTATCTACACCAATAATTATTTGTGCGGGGACATAAACATCTCCACTATAATTTTCGTGAGTGCTTCCGCTCTGCTTTTGCACCAATGCGGCTGTTCCGCTTCCCGTATTGATTTTGAAGTTCAGAGTATGAAAAGAACCGGAACCAACAGGATATTCAACTGCAAATTCCTCATCCGCCGACACATTGCAAGTCAGCATAGCGAAAACGGCTACAAGAGCGGTCTTAGTGATTTTTGAAAATATATGTTGCATAGTTGCGTAAGAATTTTATATGTTAGTTTATATCGTTATCTTCAAATAATTCCTTTCAACTGGTTTATTGAACTTCAATGAGTGCCATTCGGTTGTCGATACGCAGGATATAATGCCCTGAATATGGAACACGAATACCCATACGAGCCGGTCCGCTATAGATAATCTGACCCGCTTGGTCGAAGATATCAATCTGCTTGCCGTCTAAGCCATCTACATTGATTACGCGCTCGCCGACAGTTACTTTGCGGAACTGACGCGGCATATTCTGACGTTGCTGGTCGGTAGTGAAATCAGCAATACGCACAATATCATTGTCGGCATTGCCGGAGAGGCTGACTTCAATCTCTGATTTCTTTTCGCCCGTTGCAAGCCATGAGAACGATGTATTGTCATTATTAGGCACAGCCTTGAAATGAGCAACGGCATCAACATAACCCATCACACTATCATTAACACCTATCTCAACTCGATAGTTAGCAAAATCAGGTTTGACCTCAGAAGTGAAATTAGCAATCAGCACTACGCTGTTAGTTGCCTCATCGAAATCTGTCAACTGACTGACATCACTAATTACGTATGGATTGTCGGTTACGCCATTACTCCACGATACGAATACATAACCATTGTTAGGAACAGCCTCAACAGTTGCGCTCGGACTATTGCACGATAGAATTGCATTGTCGTCGGTTCGTTGAACAGTACCTTGACTACGATTAGCAGACAAGAGAGTCAGAGTGTAATCACATTTAGGTAACTCAACAAATTGTGCATCAAGAATCACATTCTGACTTAACATATTGTTGAGCGGATTGTCAGCATTATAAAGTGTCAGCGTAGTGCGGTCGAGCCAACCCACGAACTGCAAACCATTCAGAGTAGCATAGGCTTTCATTGCGTCAACAGCCTTATTAAACTCAGCACTGATATCATAACCACTCGGAACATTATAGTATGCAATCAAGTCAGAATTATGGAACAGCATGAGAGCATACGACTGATTAGGTATGACAGCACCGAAATAGTGAACGTCTTCGTTAGGCATCGTTTTGCGGTCAGGATAAGTAAACCAACCAACAAAACGGAAACCTGCTGGTACATTAACCTTATCACCCTCATTTGGCAATACTTCAATTGCATCTCCACAATTAGCCGTGAATGAATATGGCGTTGATTTGCCCAACTCAACATCGTTGTTTTCACCAAGCGATGTCTCAACAAGGTGATAGAAGATAGTATGCTGCTGCTTCAGATAATCAGCATAGAGATGAGTGAGTTGAGGATAATCGCTGAGAACAAATGGTTTTGTCATGTCGAGGACTTCGCCATCTTCACTATTCAGATGCCATTTGCCCGTGAAGGTTACGCAATCGACATTAGGCACATCTGTTGGCAAGGTAATCACATCGTCGCAACTATAGCTTGCAACAAAGATTTCATTACCATCGGCAACAAAGGTAAGAGTGCGTCGTTTGGCTATAGTATTGATATTAACATGAACATCTTGTGTGAGCATATCATTGCTTCCAATCCATGTCTCACCATCATAATAGGTGAAGAACGGACGCGGCTCAAATTGTCGGCAATCGGTGAGTGTTGCAGACAATGCGTCTATTTGACTTGCTACAGCACTTGATATATTAGTACCACAGTTATATTTTTCGCTCAATACGACATCACCTTTGTCAATATGGTAAGATATGGTGAACTGTTCGCCTGAGTCTTCAAAGGTGGCTGCAACGGTGATATTTGCTACTATCATCATCTGACGACCATTAAGCATATCGCCTACCTTGATAGTGCCGTTAAGCATATCGGCATATTGCGATAATTCAGCAGTTAAAGCAGATGTTAAAGGTTCAATCTTAGTTACTTTCCAACCCGCGAATTTCTTGCAAGCAGGCAATTCAACATCTACACTATTAAGTATATCATTAGATATGAGTTGTGCAATTTCAACTGAACGCATACCAAGAGTTTTGAAGCCTGTTTTGTCGGTAAAGGTAATGACCGGTGTCGGTTTGGTAACTGCTTGGAACACTACGTTTCGATTAGGCATTTCGGTCATCTCATCAAGCGATTTGCCTGTGAGACGGTCGCGCCATACGATAGTGCCAACACCTTGCGATTGAGCGGCTTGACTCACTTGGCTCTTAATCTGATCAAGCGGATAACCTGCGGGTACAGATACGAAAGTAAGCAAGTCGGATTCAAGGAAGAAGAACATTGAATATGACATGTTAGGAACGACAGCACCGAAATAGTGAACGTCCTCATTAGGCATATTGTCGTGGTGCGGATAAGTGTAGAAACCAACGGCTTGGAACCCTGCCGGTACGGTAACAACATCTGCAACGGTCATCTTATTATAACGCTCAAGCGATTCGCCGCACTTAACATCAAAGGTCTTGGCATCCTTGTCAGCATCAAACGATATAGTACCTGTTTCGTTAGCACTCACTTGAGCCACATGAAAGCGTACACGATGATTGGTTTCTTTGTATTGAGCCACAATATTGATGGTCTTAACACCGGCAAGTTGGCTATTTTCAGCAAGTATATAGTCGCGCAGAACGAAAGGTTTGTCGGTCGGGATTACATTGTCTTTCAGCAACCAATTTCCGGTGAAATCAAGACATTGACGCTCAGGAGCGGCAGCAGGTAATGTTATTTCTTCATCGCAGGCATAATAGCCTTCCCATACTTGCTGCAAATCACCCTTGTCGTTTTCGGCTACAAAGCGCACATAATAAGTCATGCTCTTAACACCCATATTGACATGCACATCGGCTACAACTTTCATTTCAGATGTTATCCATCTGCCATCATATAGTGTGAAAGCATTATCCCATTGTTCGCAGGCATCGAATTGTGATTTCCAATCAACCTCTTTATCAAGAGCCTCTTGAACTTTGCTGAGCAGTTGGTCGCCACAACTTACAGCATACGAAGCAAATGGATTGCCACTATGGTCTTTGTGGAAATAGATATAATACGGAGTATCATCGGTTGCAATATCAGCAACAAGAGTTACGTCCGCTTCAACACTGAAATTATTGATATCAACATATTGTTTGTCAGTATCATCGCTGACATACCATCCGCGGAACTGCTGACAGTCTGTTGTCTGAACTTGCGGGAACACTACTTGTTCGCCACATACATATTGTTTAACTATCGGCTGAGCATCACCAATCAAGAATTGTACATTATGTTTTATCGGAGTAGAATTGATATTGACATGCAGGTCTTGCGTCATCTCACTTGGCAAGAGGTCGTTGTTGTATTGCTTCCAATCATATCCGCCTATTGCGTTAGTGGCAAATTCAAAACAACCATCACCTTGAGGACGATACGACTCGTTAGTCAACAATTTATTGGTCAGCACATTAGCCGGATCGGCTCCACAATCAATATCTTTAATCTCTGCATAAGGCTGTGTGGACCAATTGGTGTGCAGATAAATTGTAAACGTACTTTGCGACACTTCAGCAGTGATAGTTACATCGCAATCACTCATACGTACTGGTACTGACGCATTTGACCATAACTGTACGTCCCAACCGATGAACTTATCGCAACCGCTCAACAATGATTGTACTTCATCGGCACGTGGTACTACAGACGACGGAATGGTTTGACCTTCATAATATGAATGACGTACTAATTCTACATAACCGCTTTTACCATCAGGCACACGGAATATCAAGTCGTGCATAGGCTTGTCTTCATAAACTGCCTCTACTATAGCATCATACGATGGCATTACACTACCCTCTTCTATCATCTCACCTGTCAGACGGAAACGCCAGCCTTTGAACTCACGACCTTGCAAGTCTAACGACATCATTTCAAGCAATTCTTCATTGCTGAATATCTCATACAAATCGGTGCCGGGCACTAACGGATAGGCTGCCATCAGTTTGGCATCATCATATATAGATAAGGTATAACGCGTCTTTGGTACTACAGCACCAAAGATAACCAAATTGCTGCGCACTACTACCTTGTCGCTCATATTATAGTTGTACCAGCCTACAAAACGATAGTCATCCTTGTTGGCATCACCTACAAACTCCGACAAGTCGCGCGGTGCACTCTTCAAAGTATATTCTTCACCACATTTTACTATGTCTGAGCCATAAGATATGCCACCCTCTTCATGTGCAAATGATATGCCTAAATCACCGGTCTCTACATCTGCACCTAATACCATAACCACATAACGTACAGTGTCTTGTGCTTCAGAGAAACGGGCGGTAATGGTCAGATCCTTATCGGTCGTATATACACCATTGACTGCATTGACTATTCCATATTGCTTACCATCGGCATCAAACCAACCATCGAAGACTTCACATTGCTCAGGTTTGAATACAGGGAATTGAATTGCTTCAGTGCATAGATAATCCTTCTCAACAAGCGTCTTGCCATGGGCAATAAACGTTACTTTATGTGACTGCGGACGCGAATTGATATTTACATGGATATTAGATGTTATAATATTTGGAATAATATCGCCATTGAACATCAACCAATCGCTGCCCTCATAAGTTATACATTGGTCAGTATTTTCAATCTTATAATCTTTAATCACATCATTTGGATTGGACTGACACGGAACCACAATCATATCGAACGGAGTTGCAGCCCAATTTTGATGCAGGAATATAGTGTCTTGCACTTCATTTGGCTGACTACCTCTTATATATATATTACTTACTCCCATTACGTCTTTCCAATCGGTAAGATCCCATTCCACTTTATCAGTACATGGACTAATACCGGTTACACGACTTGGGATAATATCTTTAGATATCGCATCACCGGTCATATAGGCTTTGCGAAGTATCTCATTACCATCGATAGTGAAAATCACATAATGCTCGTTGAGCGGCTGATAGAACGACTCGATAATAACATCAACTGCAGGCATAGTTGACTGTTCGTCAATCACTTCGCCCGTAATACGGAAACGCCAACCTTCAGGTTTGACACCTTTCTTGTCGAAAATATAGTCGTCTAATTCATCGGTGATTTTTTTAATGTTAACCCCCGGAACAAGAGGTATGCCTCCGAGCAATTTATCGTCGTCGTAGATTGACAATGTATAGCGCGTCTTTGGAACGACAGCACCAAAGACTACTAAATTATTGTTGACAACAACTTTACTATCCATGTTGTAGTTATACCACCCAACGAAACGATAGTCGTCTTTGTTGGCATCACCCACGAAATCTGAGAGGTCGCGCGGTGCGGTTCTCAATGTATATTCTGTGCCGCAATCCACAACATCTGAACCATAGGATATGCCGCCCTCTTCATGAGCAAACGAAAGTCCGAGGTCACCTGTTTCAGTATCTGCGCCAAGCACCATAACTACGTAACGTACAGTATCTTTTTCAGGAGAGAAGCGAGCATAAATGGTCAGATCCTCGTCGGTTTTAAACAATCCGTTGACACTATTAAGCAAACCATAACGTTTACTTTGGTCTTTGCCATTAGCATCAAGACGAGGCTCGGCTGAATCATACCAACCATCAAATTTTTCACATGCTTCCAACGTGAACACAGGGAACAAGATTTCTTGGTCACAATCATATTCTTTAACTGTTTCTTTACCACGAACTACAAAGGTAACTTTGTGGGCAACAGGTGAAGAATTGATATTGACATGCAGATATTCTTCTCCGTTGAGAGATGGAATCCAATCGTCAAACAACGTCCATGTGCCGCCCATAATGCTTTGGCACTGCGGATTGAACACATCAGCAAATTGCTCTTGCGATAATGTTTGAGTAAATGTTTCCTTATAAGCGTCAAGTTGAGTTTTCAAATCAACGGCACAATCAAAATTAACCACATCAATTATCTCCCCACGATTGATATGCAATGCAATAGGCATGCTACCAGACGATACGGAAAAGACATCGAACGACTCGCTTATTCTGTCCGGGATTTCCTTTCCGTCAGTACGTTGCCATGCCGACCATGAGGCACATCGACCTACCGACTCAGGAATATCCAAGAGATTGATAATATCTCCTGTATTGAGTTTTTGTGTCTTATAGACGATTGCGTTGTCAGGGTCAGTTATCGGATTGCCCTTATAGTACGTTATAGTAAATACTTCTTGCTCAAACGGGTCTTGATTTTGTGCTTCAATCTTTTTGAATGTTGCATTCAGGCTGAACACATTAGTAACAATCAAGCGGCGATTATATTGCACATCGCTACCATCACTCCAACCAACAAATTCATATCCGGCATTAGGTACAGCAGATATAACATAATAAGGACGCTGATCCAAGCAATTCGGACGCTGGTCGATACGAGCAAAACCGCCAAATGCTTCTCTGTCGGCTTCTGCTGGGGATAAAGTAAGCATTGTGCCGGCCTCATCTGCACCCTCTGACTCATAGTGCTCGAACTGATTCCACCATGTATTGCTCTCTTTATAAGTGGTTTCTAATCCGCAAACACAATAGACAATGGCGTTCTGATAAACTAAAGGAGTGAAACTCTGCTCATAAAGAGATGGTGTTGTTATTGCTTTGACACGTATTACAGAAAGATTGTTGACTGCGCCAAAGGCTCTATCTCCAATTGCAGCAAGAGTTGAAGGCAATATAATCTCCTTCAAGCCTGAACAATTATTGAAAGCATAAGCACCAATATGAGTTAATCCTTCAGGAAACTCTAATTTGCCATACGAACCACCAAGTTTGGAACAGCCCGCAAAAGCATAATCATTGATTTCAAGCCTATCTTCAGGCGAATTGAATTGAACATCGGTCAGACTCTGACAATCGCGGAAAGCGTATGATTCAATGACCTCAACGGTTGAAGGGATAGTAATAGTTGCAAGGTTAGAACATTTTGAGAACAGTGAATTATTGATTTTTTTCAGATTTTTAGGCAAGGTGATATTCGGAAGGCGTTCGCAGAACTGAAATGAGTAGTCGCCCAATTCCGTAATAGCATCCGACAACTTGACTTTTCGCAAAGTCGTACAATATTCAAACAAACCTTGACCTACAGTAGTTACCGACTGTGGAATCTCAATCTCCTCAAGAACTATACAATTATAGAAAGCATAGCCGCCTATTGACACCAGATTTTCCGGCAAGAGAATTTTAGAGAGCCCCTTACTATTGCGAAAAGCGGAATTGCCTATAGTAGTCAAATGAATTGCCTTGCTAAGGTCAACTTCTGAGAGCGGTTTATTAGCACCTACACCGTTGCAATTAGCGAAAGCATAATCTGCTACAGCCGTTACTGCATATTCCAACTCATCTTCAGGGTTAACAACAGTCGCAGGCACTTCAATCTTACCTGTATAACCATTAGTCGATGAACGCTGCATAATGGTTGCCGTTAACGTCTCGGCATTAAAATCGTAGTAAATTCCATTAACTGAATTTACCGCTGCTAATAAACACATGCAGGCACATGATGCCAACAAAAGGGTAAAAAATCGTTTCACTATATTGAAATTTTATGTATTATCAGAATGTTTTTGCCTATAATAGCGAAGTTAAAAATAAGTGTTTTTAACCTTATAGTGTGTAATTCAGGCACTTTAACACGCAAAAATACATTTTTTTTTAATACAATCCAAACAATTATTAAAAAAAAGAAAAAAAATGTGAGAAAAAGGTAGTTTTTTTATTCTACCCACAACATTAGACCCTTAAGATACTCTCCTTCGGGATGATAGATATTGATCGGGTGGTCGGCAGGTTGATGGAGTTGTCGGAGTATTCTGACTCGTCTGCCGGATTGAGCCGCTGCTGTAAAAACGGCTTGTCGGAACATATCTTTATCGATGGCTTGCGAACAACTGAAAGTAAACATCAACCCATCATGCTTAATTAGTCGGAAGCCTTTGGCATTTAGGCGTATATACCCCTGCAAAGCATGACGAATAGAATCACGATGTTTAGCAAAAGCAGGTGGGTCGAGTACAATCAAATCATATAAATCACGGATATTGTCGTTGAGAAAATCGAAAGCATCGACAGCAAACTCTTGATGACGCGAGTCTTCGCCAAAATTCAGTTGCATATTGCTCTTAACAAGTTCGATGGCCTTTTCGCTACTATCCACAGAATCGACCCTATTAGCACCGCCTTGCATCGCATAAATAGAAAAGCCACCTGTATAGCAAAACATATTCAACACCTTGCGCCCGGCTGCATACTTACCTACTAACGAACGATTGACGCGCTGGTCGATAAAAAAGCCTGTTTTCTGTCCTCTCAACCAATCAATCTGAAATAATAGCCCGTTTTCCTTTGATATGCAACTGCCTTCCGAGCCGATCAGATAGGTGTCACAGCGTTCTTGTGCTGGTATGGGTGCCTTAAATGGTAATGTCGATTCTGACTTATAATAAACATTTTTTAGCCCCTTAACAACTTGCATCAGAACCTTTGCTATCTCTAAACGATTGAGATGCATTCCAACCGAATGAGCCTGCATAACTGCAGTATCGTCATAGATGTCAACAATCAGTCCGGGCAGAAAATCACCCTCACCATGGATAAGCCGATAGGTATTATTAGCAGCAGAAATCAGACCCAAGGCTTGACGTACTGAATAAGCATCCGATATACGTTTTATCCAAAAATCAGCCGACAAATGGTCGGTACCAAATTCAAGAATCCGGACTGTAATAGAACCTATTTGATAGTGCCCTACACCAAGTATATCGCCTTGATGGCTACATACTGCAACAAGTTCGCCTTCTTGCGGTTGGGCACTCATGCGTGCCACTGCTCCTGAAAAGACCCACGGATGAAAACGTAATAAAGACTCCTCTTTACGAGGCTTGAGGTAGAGAGTTTTGATTGACATATTAGTCGGTTGGTTGAGATGATTGATTTTCTTTTTCTTGCTGTCGTTCTAACTGATGTTGTAATTGCAGTTGATGGTCAGCCTCAACGAGTTGCCGGACTTCGCCTTGAGACAATGGAGTTTCTTTAATAAGTGCATTGTAAATGCAAAGAGTCGCCCACGCATCAGTAGAAGCATATCGCTGCTGTAAGAGAGTTAATTGGCGGTTGTCCCAATTAGTCAGGCGCTGAGTTTTAGAAATCCGCTGACCGAAAATGATTGCAAATATTTTCTGCAAGCCTAAATCAAGTATGCCATATCGATTGACAATAGACTGAACATCAACACAATTTTGGGGTTCAAAGGGAGTGAGCCGACGTAAGCCTCGCAGGTCGTCAGTAAAAGCAAGCCCGACCTTCAGGATATTCGGATTAGAAAACAAGTCAGCAACTGATTGCGGCAATCCGATTATATTGAGTTGCAAAAGATAGCACCTCGTAAGCGAAGATATTTGAAGTAAAGAAGTAGGAAATTGTTTGCCGGCATAAAAAGCAGGTCGAGTTTCAGTATCAATGCCTAATGACGGCTGCTGAGATAGATAATCAACGCAATCGGCAACCATAGATATGTCATTAACCACAATCACCTCACCCGAAAAACTAACTATTGGCAGTCGGGCTATTTCCTCCTTTGATATTCTGCTTTTAAAAGGCACTTGCACTATAAATAATTATTAAAAATCTTCGATTTCATCGGACTTTTCAGACTCTAACCAACAAGCATGCAACGCTCGCATAACATTCAGTAATTTCTGCCCCCAGTGCTGACGAAAAGCACTTAATGCTACATACAAGGCATCGGTCATTACACTTTCGTTGCCGCTCTGAAAATTTCCGGCAAGGTCTTTAATCTCTTGGTAAATATCAGCCAAATTTTCAGAAATAAATGCAGTAATCGGGGTGTCAGAGTATTGAAAACCCTCTGCAAAGACTTCAAGATACGCATCGTCTTGTCCCATCAAATCGGCAACAGATGCCGCAACTAAATTATAGTCGTCCTCTGAAACAAAATTTTGCAAATAAGCGTTTTCATCGGGTTCGTGATATTCAATACACAATGTTTTAAAATACAACATCGGCAGCAGACGCAATAACTTGCTTACAAAAGCTGACTTCTCATTCTCATTTTCATTTACATGCTCCAAAAGCAAACAGAATTGAACACCGATAGTCAACATATCAATAACCTCTTGACTATAAACCGGACTGCTGTTAGTATCTGACATATTTTTCTAAACAATTATCGAAATGCAAAATTACAACATTTCCGGCATTACACCAAACGATAAAATAAAATGTAGGGTAAATAAATGCCTAATAAATTTGTTGTTTTAAACAAAATACACTAATTTTGCACACAAAAGATACAGATAGAATGCAAACTTATATTTGGCGACAAAAGCAACTGACTCAGGCACAATTAGAGCAAGTCCGACAGTTGGTTGTCACAGGTGGTGTGAGTCCGCTTTTAGCGCGACTTTATGTCTATCGTGGTTTATCGACCAAGCAGGAAATCGACCAGTTCAATGAGCCATCGTCGGCAACACTCCATGACCCGTTTCTCTACAAAGATATGGACAAGGCTGTCGATAGGCTTAACGTGGCCATTAGCAGAGAAGAAAAAATACTCGTCTATGGCGATTATGACGTTGACGGCACGACATCAATAGCACTTGTGTATAGATATCTTTCGAACTACCATAAGCAGTTAGGGTTTTACGTTCCTGACCGCGACACGGAGGGATACGGTATATCTATGACCGGTATTGACTACGCACGCCAAAATGGATACACACTTGTCATCGCTCTTGACTGCGGTATCAAAGACATTGCCGAAATTGATTATGCTAATAGTTTAGGCATAGATTTTATAATCTGCGACCATCATAATTCAGATGGCGAAATACCCCACGCAGTGGCAGTGCTTGATGCCAAACGTTCTGACAACACCTACCCGTATAATGAATTGTCGGGTTGTGGTGTTGGCTATAAATTCATGCAAGCCTTTGCTATACGCAATGGTTATGCGCCAAACACATTAGAGCCTTTGCTCGACCTTTTAGCAATGAGCATTGCGTCAGACATTGTACCACTGACGGGCGAAAACAGAGCACTGATTATAATGGGATTGAAACGCCTCAATAGTGAACCTTCGTTAGGTGTCAGAACATTGCTCAATAAATGCGAACTCCAACTCGGTTCTATCAATATCAACGATCTGGTGTTCAAAATCGGTCCTCGCATCAACGCCTCCGGTCGAATAGATTCAGCAGAGGCTGCCGTTCGCTTGCTTATCGCTGATAATGATGCAGACGCACAAAAACATTGTACTATAATTGACGAACTCAACGACCAACGTCGCGATCTTGACCGTCAGACAACAGAGCAGGCACTCAAACAGATTGAGAGCAATCCTATGCTTCAGTCAAAAGCCACGACAGTAGTATATGACCCAGGTTGGGCAAAAGGTGTGGTAGGTATTGTGGCATCGAGACTGATTGAAAGATATTACCGCCCGACCATCGTTTTAACCGATTCCAACGGACTTATTGGAGGTTCAGCCCGCTCGGTAGCCGATTTTGATTTGTACGATGCCATTCGAGCCTGCGCCGACGATTTAGAGACATTTGGCGGTCATAATTTTGCTGCCGGACTATCGCTGAAACCAGAGAAATTAGAAATCTTTAAGCAACATTTTGAACAATACGTGGCACAACATATCACCGAAGAGCAGAAAATACCACATATTGAGTACGACATGGAAATTAAGTTTTCAGACATATCGCGCAAGTTTTTCGATGATATTCAGCGATTTAGTCCATACGGACAAAGCAATCCCCAGCCGGTATTTGTAACTCGCGGTGTATATAATATCGCTGCTACACGATGTGTTGGAAAGACATTGGACCATTTACGATTAGAGGTCAGCGACGGCAGTATTAACGGAAAAATGATTGGCATTGGTTTTGGCATGAAAGATTTTTACCAACCTCTACATGACGGGCAAAAAGTGGATATATGCTACACAATAGAGGAGAATGTCTTTCAGAATAAATCAAGTATTCAATTACACATTAAAGACATCAAACTATCCGAACAAAAATAAAAATCTCTCAAATAAATGTTTTCAGAACGTAACATTCAGTCTCCTAATGAGAAACGCGGCAGCATAGAAGTAGTCTGCGGTTCGATGTTTTCGGGCAAAACCGAAGAATTGATACGACGCATGAAACGTGCTCAATTTGCCAAACAAAAAGTGGAGATATTCAAGCCATCCATTGATGTCCGTTATTCAGAAGAGGACGTAGTGTCGCACGACCATAATGCCATCCGCTCTACACCTGTTGACTCATCAGGTAATATTCTACTATTGGCAAACGATGTTGATGTTGTAGGTATTGACGAGGCTCAATTTTTCGACAATGGCATAGTAGATGTGTGCAATACACTTGCTCAACGCGGCATTAGGGTTATTGTAGCAGGATTAGACATGGACTTCCGTGGTGTTCCTTTTGGTCCGATGCCCGCTTTGATGGCGATAGCCGAAGACGTTTACAAGACACATGCTATTTGCGTCAGATGTGGTTCATTAGCATACGTTAGCCATCGCTTGGTTGACTCACAAAAACGGGTGTTACTCGGTGAGACACAAGAATATGAACCCATTTGCCGACAGTGCTTCAACAAACTGAATGACAACGAAGACAAGTAATCATGAACGACAACACTTTTACATTAGATCGTACAGTCAGACTTCTTATAGGAGTTGCAGTCATAATAGGATTGTTTCTACTCACACGCCGTCTAAGTAGTGTACTACTTCCATTTATAGTAGCGTGGTTTTTGGCATATATGCTCAACCCGTTAGTTAATCTGATGCAGACCAAAGCCAAACTTAAAAATAGGGTGTTGTCGATAGTAGTTTCACTCATCATAGTATGCGTGATTATAGGTGGTGCAATAGCCTTATTGGCACTTCCTGTTAAATCGCAAGTCGCCCGGATGGGTATCATCATCAACACTTATATCAGCGGTATGGACGCCAATAGTTTTCTACCGGAACAATGGCAAGACATACTGCGCGAATGGCTAAAACAACTAAACTATAAGGAATTACTATCTACATTCGATTTTTCAGCACTTCTGCAACGTGGTTCGTCGGCTGTAGGCTCTATTCTGGGTACATCTATCAGCGTAATTGAAAGTGTTTTCGTAGTATTTATCGTTCTTCTATACATGATATTTATCTTGCTTGATTTTGATGATTTATCGGATGGCTTTATAAGTATCATACCTCTTAAATACCGACCTTTCGTAAGCGGAGTAATGAATGATCTATCAACCGGTATGAGCAAATACTTCCGCGGACAAGCCATCATAGCAAGTTGCGTGGGCATACTTTTCGCAATTGGCTTTACTATTACCGGTCTGCCGTTGGGAATTGTGATTGGTCTTTTTATAGGACTTCTGAATATGGTTCCGTATCTGCAAACTTTGGGAATACCTGTTTGCATGGTTTTAGGACTTCTGCAATCAGCCGAAACAGGCACAAGTTATTGGATTATATTGCTTGAAATTGCAGCCGTCTTTATCATTGTCCAGTCCATACAAGATATGTTTTTAACCCCAAAAATTATGGGCGATACTCTTGGTATGAAACCTGCTGTAATGCTACTTGCACTATCTATCTGGGGCAGTTTATTAGGCGTAGCGGGCATGATTATAGCCTTACCTCTAACAACTGTTATTATCTCAACTTATAAGCATTACGTTATTAAAGAAAATTCAGATGCACCGTTAGAACCAGAAATAATCTCTCCACCGGCAGAAGAGACACCTGCACAAACACAACAATAAAAAATGTACATTGAAGTTATAGTGCCATTAGCAATAGATGGGACATTGACCTACAGAGTTGATGAGCCTTTCGACATAACTCCCCAAGAAGGAATGAGGGTGTTAGTACCATTAGGCAAAAAAAAAATCTACACCGGCATTATATACAAACTCAATAGTAACCAATCAGCAGATTACGACACTAAAGCAATTATATGCATTATTGATAGCGAACCGGCAATTACACAAAAGCAAATCAAGTTATGGGAATGGATAGCAGAATACTACATGTGTTCGTTAGGCGAAGTTTATAAAGCCGCCATGCCAAGTGCACTCAAATTAGAGAGCGAAACCAAAATTCACATCAACGAGGATTTTGAAGCCACATCAGCTTTGCCTACGACACAACAACGAATACTTGACATTCTTTCAGACGGCAAAGAGCACAACATCGATGAATTAGCACGACAATTAGAGATAAAAACTATTATCCGGCACATAAACCATCTGTTAGACATTGATGCCATAATTGTTGAGGAACATGTTGACGAAAAATACAAAGTCAAACTGACATACAAAGTAGCATTACATCCAGAGATTTCAACACCTGAACGACTTCAACGCGCATTGGACACATTGCAACGAGCCACTAAACAACAGCAATTAATACTGGAATACCTGCATTTATCGGCTTTCACAGAAACGGGTGAAGTAGTAGAAATTGACCGCAACGAACTCTTGAAAAAAGCCAATTCAACATCAGCCATATTAAAGCAACTGCTTGATAAACACTACTTGCAACTCATAGCACACAAGACAAGTCGTTTCAACACCGATGAAATCGCGACCAAAAGCAGTTCACAACTTAACACAGAACAAGAAAATGCTCTCAACGACATTGTTCGGCAATGGCAAACCAAAGATGCGGTATTACTGCATGGCGTAACTTCAAGCGGCAAAACAGAAATCTACATCAAACTAATTGAACAACAAATAAATACAGGCAAGCAAGTTTTATATCTCGTACCGGAAATTGCCTTAACAACCCAACTGACCGATAGATTGCGTTCGGTATTCGGTAAGAGACTTGGTGTATATCACTCAAAATATAGTGATGCTGAACGAGCAGAGATATACAACGACCTACTAAACAACAAAAAATACGACATAATTTTAGGCGTAAGGAGTTCGATTTTTCTACCATTTCAACGATTAGGATTAGTAATAGTCGATGAAGAGCATGACGGCTCATATAAGCAACAAGATCCTGCACCACGCTACAACGCTCGCGACACAAGTATCGTATTGGCAGTTCAAAATAAAGCAAAAGTGCTATTAGGCACAGCAACGCCATCGATGGAATCGTATCAAAATGCTAAAATTGGGAAATACGGTCTGACCACAATAACTACACGCTATCGCAATATCAGACTACCACAAATAGAACTTGTTGACCTCAAAGAGTCATATCGGCGTAAGGAGATAGACGGACATTTTTCAGATATTCTCACAAAACGCATCACAGACACTCTATCGGCAGGCAAACAAGTCATACTATTTCAAAACAGACGAGGCTTTGCACCTTACGTATGTTGCAGCCGATGTGGGTACGTTCCCAAATGTGTAAATTGCGATGTGGCTCTTACGATACATAAGAAGACCAACATTATGTCTTGCCATTATTGCGGATATTCCACGAGGCTAACCAATATTTGCCATTCATGCAAACAACTGACATTGAAAGAACATGGTTTTGGCACAGAACGCATAGAAGAGGAAGTTCAGCAAATATTTCCAAATGCGAAGGTGGCACGTATGGATTTAGACACAACGCGCTCAAGACGCTCGTATGAGAACATTATACATGATTTTGCAAACCACAAAATAGAGATTTTGGTTGGCACTCAAATGGTTACTAAGGGATTGCATTTCGATGATGTATCACTCGTTGCAGTTCTCAATGCAGATAGTATGATGAACATACCTGATTTTCGCTCATACGAACGCTCATTTCAAATGCTTGAACAAGTAAGCGGCAGAGCCGGTCGTAAAGACGCACAAGGCATAGTACTGATACAGACACGCCAACCAGAAGAAACTATACTACAGCAGGTACAAAAACACGATTTCACCGCCTTTTTTGAACAACAGATTGCTGAACGACAAATGTTTAGATACCCACCATTTTATCGCCTTATGCAAGTAACAATCAAAAATCGCGATGAAAGCAAAGTCAGATATATAGCCGAGCAACTGCAACAACGTTTAGCAAACATTTTTGGCAGACGAGTGTCAATGGTTATCGTTCCGGTAATAGCGTGGGTACAAAACCAACATATCAGACACATAATATTAAAAATCGAAAATCAAGCCTCATATTCAAAAGCAAAAGTGCTTATGAGGGAACAAATAAAAACTGTCAGTCAGATGCCTGACGGTAAATCAACAATAATATACGTGGACGTTGACCCACAATAAGACTACTAATCAATGAGACTTAAAGGAATAGCAGCAGAACATCACAATATAGTGAAAGTTATAGAATGGTTGGGGCTAATAATGCTGTTTTCAATTGTTATGATGACTGCATGGGCTATTATATGGAAAGATAATCCTTTAGCGACATCATCGCTAAAGTGGCTTCAATTTTTCCAAAGTATAGGTGTTTTTCTGCTTCCAGCCTTTGCTGCCGCTTATCTATGGTCTGATAATCCTATTGAGTACTTAAATCTCAATAGAGCACCGAAAAGCGATATTGTGCTTTTTGCTATAACCATAATCATTATAGCCCTTCCTGCTGTCAACCTCTTAGGATATCTGAACCAACAAATCGTATTGCCAGATTTTCTCCACGACTTGGAACTGACACTCAAACAAAAAGAAGACGATGCCGCTGTATTGACCGAAAAATTTTTACAGACCAACACTATCGGTGGTCTGACAATCAATTTGATTCTCATGGCATTACTGCCGGCAATATGTGAGGAGAGTTGCTTCCGAGGCATACTACTTCGCCTTCTATGCAACGACAAACCATGTGAAGGTGAAATAACACGTTCGCAGCACATTGCGATATGGGTGACTGCTATAATTTTCAGTTTTGTACATTTCCAATTCTACGGATTTATTCCCAGAATGATACTTGGCGCACTATTAGGCTATTTACTGATTTGGACAGGCAATCTATGGGTTCCGATTATAGCACATTTCTCTAATAATGCTGTCGCTGTTATAGTTTACTATATTGCATATAATTACAATATGATAAATACTGAAACCGCTGATACATTCGGAAGCGGCGACACTCTATGGTTAGGAATAACAAGTATCTTGGCTACTATAGCCCTGATAGCCATATACATTAAAAAAATCAGAAAAAACCCGTAAACGATGAAAAAGATTAGCGTTATGTTAAGCATGCTCTGCCTATCAATAGGTATGACATTAGCATGCACCAATTTTTTGGCAGGCAAAAATGCCACTATTGATGGTAGTACACTTATAAGTTATGCTGCTGATAGTTACTCATTATTCGGCTTTCTACAATATATTCCTGCCGCAGACCATAAAGAAGGCGACATGCGCAAGATATATGATTGGGACACAGGAAAATATTTAGGTGAGATACCGGAAGTAGCGCACACATACAGTGTTGTAGGCAATATGAACGAACTTCAGGTTACAATAGGTGAAACGACCTATGGCGGGCGTGAAGAATTGGTTGACACAACAGGCATAATAGATTATGGGAGCCTGATATACATAGCATTACAACGTAGTCGGACTGCACGCGAAGCAATCAAAATCATGACCGACCTTGTTGAGCAATATGGCTATTACTCAGAAGGCGAATCATTTTCTATCGGCGATCCAAATGAAGTTTGGATTATGGAAATGATCGGCAAAGGTCCGGGACGAAAAGGTGCTGTATGGGTTGCAACTCGCATACCAGACGACTGCATATCTGGTCATGCTAACCAAGCACGCATAACGAAGATAAATTTTAAGGACAAAGACAACTGGATGTGGTCAAAAGATGTAGTTGATTTCGCACGTGAAAAAGGCTATTTCAAAGGTAAAGACAAAGATTTCAGTTTTTGCGACGCATATAATCCTATCGATTTTTCAGGTGCCTATATATGCGAAGCACGTGTGTGGAGCATATTCCGCCAATTAGCACCCGATATGGACAAATATATACCTTATATTTTAGGCAAGACAATACGTGAGGGCGAAACACCACGAGTAAAAGAAGATGAGCGCATGCCATTATATATCAAACCCATACGCAAAGTATCTGCTCAAGATTTCAAGCAATTCATGCGCAATCAATACGAAGGAACACAACTTGATATCACTAAAGGTCCGGACGCCGGAATATGGAATAGCAAACTGCGCTTCGGAAGTTTGGGCTTCAAAGTTGATTCGGTTCAGTATTGGTTCGAACGTCCGATTGCAACACAACAAACGGGTTGGTCGTTTGTGGCGCAAATGAGAAGTTATATGCCTGAGCATGTTGGCGGCATTTTTTGGTTTGGAGTTGACGATGCAGCATCATCACTCTATGTACCTATGTATTGCACTATTACAGAAGTGCCATGGTGCTACGATGAGCGTAATGGCGACCTACTAACCTATTCAGAAACGGCAGCATTTTGGGTTTATAACACTGTAGCCAACTATGCTTATACCAAATATAGCCGAATGATGCCGGACATTCTGAAAGTACAGACTGAATGGGAGGACTATTTCAACACCATGATACCAATTATCGACCGCACAGCAATGAACATGAGTGAAGGTGATGCAGCGAAATTCTTAACACGTTTTTCATGCAAAGAAGCCGAGGCAAGCACCGAGGCATGGAAAAAATTAGGGCAATACCTCATGGTCAAATACTTAGACGGTCAGGAGAAAAAAGAAGAAAATGGCAAGTTTGTTCGCAATGCCTATGGCTATCCCAAAGGACCTAATCGTCTGAAACCATCAGATGACTATCTCCGTTCAATAGCACCGTTCGTTGAACATGAATAAGACATAATGATTATGAAATTTCAATTGAGCAAAGATATAATTGAAAACCTCGTCAAGATTGGTGTGTTTATCTGCCTAATAATCATATTAGTGCAGTTCCATTCTATACATTCCAATAGTTTCAGATATCATTATACCGAAGGCAGACCATGGACATACGAGGAATTGCAGGCACCTTTTGATTTTCCGATTTACAAATCGGATGCAGAAGTCGAATTAGCACGAAACGAGGCGTTAAGAGCCTACTACCCATGTTTCAGAAAACAAGATATTGATATAAGACAAAAAATCGACTTGATAACCAACGAAATGCCCGGTCCTAATAACCAGAGGTGTCGGACATTCCTTAACAAAGAACTTCCGCAAATATTCGCAATAGGCATTATCAGCGGCAACGATATGTCGCTACTGAAAGATAGCAGTTACAATAAGATAAAAGTAATAAGCAAAAATAATATAGCCAAAAATCATGCAATAGATTCATGCTTTACTCCTCTTACAGCATATTCAAAAATCAAGTCGAACGCTGATTCTGCCATTTTTGCCGACCTTGAAGAAGCCAATTTTTATTTACAACTTGAGCCAAACTTAACATACGATGCCAACTTATCGATGAATCTTAAGTCAGACTTATTAGGTAGTGTATCACTCACAGAAGGCATCATACAAAAAGGCGAACGTATCATAGGAAGAGGTGAGATAGTTACACCTGATAAGTATAAGATACTTAACTCATTAGCAAAAGAATATGGCAGCGGACAGACCTTATGGTCAACTATAGGAGACTTGCTCTTAGAGATATTTTTCATACTTCTGCTTATTCTCTACTTAGTCCGTTTCCGCCCTAACTACTACAAAGGTCTGAAAAATGTCATGTTTTTCCTTATCTTAGTAGGAACAATGGTTTCTCTTTCTGCAGGTGCAATCAAAATAGGCGATCAACTTGACGTTCCAATGTGTGTTTATATAGTTCCTTTGGCTTGGATACCTATACTGACACGAGTGTTTTTTGACGCTCGCACAAGTCTTTATATTCATTGGATAACATTGATGCTCATCGCGCTGATGTTAGACGACCCGTTTACCTATATAATCATTCAGGTTGCAGTCGGCATGGTTGTGGTAACAAGCATGAAAGATGTGAGCGAACGCGGGCAATTAGCACGGACTGCCTTTTACGTTTTCCTAACCTACTCTTTTACATACACAGCATTAACATTATCGGTTACAGGAAGTATAAATAAATTGAACTGGTTGCCATACACCCTATTTGCAGCAAACGGGATATTACTACTGCTTGCATACGGCTTGATATACGTTTGCGAAAAAACATTTAAGATGCTGTCTTCGATGACATTAGTTGAATTGTCAAATGTAAATTCAGACTTAATGTTACGTTTAGCAGAGTCTGCTCCAGGCACTTTTCAGCATAGCCTGCAAGTAGCCAATTTAGCCACAGAAGCCGCAAAACGCATAGGTGCCAATAGTCTGTTGGTAAGAACAGGAGCAATGTATCACGACATAGGCAAATTGGCATGCCCACACAACTTTACGGAAAATCAAGTAGGCGGTGCCAATCCACTAAATAATATGCCTATATTAGATGCTGTAGCAATAATCATGGGACATGTAACTCATGGCGTAGAAATAGCCAAAAAAGAACACTTACCGCAACCGATAATAGATTTTATCATAACTCATCATGGGACTTCAAAAGTACGATATTTTTACAACACCTACAAAAATCAACACCCTGATGAAGAGATTGATGAAAACTTATTTGCCTACTCAGGTCCCAATCCGTCAACACGCGAACAGGGCATACTTATGATGGCAGACGCAATAGAAGCAAGAAGCAGAAGTATGTCGGAATATACAGAGCAAAGCATCGATGAAATGGTAGAACAAATGGTCAGTTTACAAATGAATGATGGTCAACTACGAAACACACCGCTAACATTTAAAGACATCGAAGATATCAAGAGTGTGTTTAAAGAAAAACTGCGCAATATATACCATCATAGAATAGCGTATCCCGAAATTAAAAACAATAAATAAAATTCAAAACATAACTAATAACTAAAATTATGAGCACAAAACAATTAAGACGTTCAAACAACCGCATTATATGTGGTGTATGCGGTGGATTGGGTGAATATTTTGGTATCGACCCCACAATAATTCGTATTATTTACGCATTAGTAACAGTATTTTCAGTAGGAATACCGGGAATACTCGCATACGTAATTCTGATGGTTCTCATGCCTGAATAACATGCCAATAAAACTTATCATATTCGACTTTGGTGGCGTTATTATTAACCTTGATCGCGAGGCTTGTGTCAGACGATACCAACATCTCGGAATTACCAATGCTGATAGCTTGCTTGACAACTATATGCAATCCGGAGTATTTTTGGCACTCGAAAAAGGAGATATCAGTATTGATGAGTTTCACAATGAAATCCGCCGAATAAGCGGTAGAAATATTTCTGACAAAGATATTGACGATGCTTTCAGGGCTTTTCTATTAGATATTCCGAAACGCAGAATGGACAAGATTGCTGAATTGAAAAATCAATATCGCATAGTTCTATTGAGTAATACTAATATCCTACATTTTCCGATGGAAACGGGGAAATTAGTGAATAGTGACTACGAAATTTGCGATTATTTCGACCATTGCTATCTATCGTTCAGAATGCACCTGTCAAAACCAGACAAGGCTATTTTCGAAGCCCTACTTCGAAATGAAAAAATCAAGCCTCAAGAATGTTTATACCTCGATGACGGCGAGAAAAATATCGAAACGGCTCGCAATTTGGGTTTTAATTGCTATTACGTCAAAGATGAAGACTGGGTAGATAAAATTGATTTGTATCTTAATCAATAGGTGCAAATCTAACATTTTTACATTCAAATAAATAAACAAAACTTATATGAATAAAGATCGTGTTGAATTACCCGAAAATGCTAATCGGGAATTAAAAGAAGGTGAAAAATACGAACCTATATTAAAGGGGAATCAGAATTATCCTGAAGTGAGCGTATATTCCGTTTCAGTAGGTCTGCTGATGGCGGTTATCTTTTCTGCCGCAGCCGCCTATTTAGGCTTAAAGGTTGGTCAAGTATTTGAGGCTGCCATTCCTATCGCAATCATTGCCGTTGGTCTTTCGAGCGCAACACAACGCAAGAACGCTCTCGGTGAAAACGTAATTATTCAGAGCATAGGAGCAAGTAGCGGAGTTATAGTAGCAGGAGCAATTTTCACATTACCTGCCTTATATATTCTAAAAGCCAAATATCCTGATATCACCGTTAATTTTATGCAGGTATTTATGAGTTCACTTCTCGGTGGATGCTTAGGTATTTTGTTCTTAATACCTTTTCGCAAATACTTTGTGAGCGATATGCATGGCAAATATCCTTTTCCTGAAGCCACAGCCACTACGCAAGTTCTGGTTAGCGGAGAGGGGGGCAGCAGCCAAGCAAAACCGCTGATATGGTCGGCTATCATCGGCGGATTATACGATTTTGTTGTAACAACATTTGGACTATGGTCTGAAACATTATCTACACGCATGACAACATGGGGCAATGCCATTGCAACAAAAGCCAAACTGACCTTTTCAATCAATACCGGTGCTGCTCTTTTGGGATTAGGATATATAGTTGGACTTAAATATGCAGCCATAATATGTGCTGGCTCGCTTTTCGCATGGTGGTTTATCGTTCCCTTGTTAGGCATGACAACTGTTGACTCTGTAATGCTAAGCGAGATGGAACCTGAATGGATATTCAGCAATTATGCACGCTACATAGCAATAGGTGCTATAGCCATGGCTGGTCTGATTGGCATAGTCAAATCATGGGGAGTAATAAAAGGTGCCGTAGGATTAGCAACCAAAGAATTTGGCGCAAAAGGCAAGAAAATAGCCGAAAACATACCACGCACAGAACGCGATATCAACATGAAATTAGTTGTAATTGCTATTGTTTCAGCACTGCTGATTACATTCGTTTTTTTCTATTTTGGAGTAATACATAATTTACTGCAAACAATCATAGCATTTCTGGTAGTAACGGTGATAGCCTTTTTATTCACCACAGTGGCAGCTAATGCGATAGCCATGGTTGGTTCAAATCCTGTTTCAGGAATGACTCTGATGACACTTATTATAGCATCAGTTGTTCTCGTAGCAGTCGGCTTGGAAGGTACGCAAGGTATTGTTGCATCAATGATTATCGGTGGTGTAGTATGCACCGCACTATCTATGGCGGGCGGACTGATTACCGACTTAAAAATTGGTTATTGGATTGGAACGACACCTGCTAAACAAGAATCATGGAAATTCCTCGGCACTTTAGTCAGTGCAGCCACGGTAGGAGGAGTAATTATCATCATGAACGAGACCTATGGTTTTGTGGGTGAAAATGCGCTCGTTGCACCTCAGGCAAATGCAATGGCTTCGGTTATCGAACCACTTATGATGGGTCAAGGTGCACCATGGTTATTATACGGGGTTGGCGCACTATTAGCACTGCTACTCAATCTTTTAGGAGTACCTGTATTAGCCTTCGCACTTGGTATGTTTATTCCTCTGCAACTCAACATACCATTACTTGTTGGCGGTGCAATAAGTTGGTTTGTTTCAACTCGAAGTAAAGATGAGGCATTAAATAAGGCACGTTTAGACAAAGGCACACTTATAGGTTCTGGATTTATAGCAGGCGGTGCACTTATGGGCGTAGTCAGCGCAGGCTTAAAATTTGCCGGAGTTGATTGGTTTATGGCTGACTGGGAAGGATCAAATGCAGCACATTGGCTCGGAATTGGGGCATATGCACTTCTGATTACTTATTTCACTTGGACATCAATGCAAGCCAAAAAGGAATAAAAATATCAACTATACTTACGTGGAAAGCGCAAAACAATAGCAATAGTTGCTATTAAACCTAAAATAGGCGGATAATAGAGATATCTTATTAGACTAAACGTCGCTACTTGGGCTAAACCGGATGCCATCAGAAGGTGCATTCCGTATGGCACTAAACTTTGCATCATGCACGAAAAGGTGTCCAAGATACTTGCCGATTTAATAGGATTGATACCAAACTTGTCGGACACTTCGCGCGATATTTTGCCGGTGGTAAGAATAGCAATCGTATTGTTGGCTGTACAACATGTAACAAAACTCACTAAAATACCTAAACTCAACTCTGCACCAATCTTAGTATGCAGACGTTTGGCAATAGACTTTACAATAAAGTCAATGCCACCATTGTAGCGCACCAACTCAAGCATACCGCCTGCCAACATTGTAACTACTAAAATCTGATCAAGGCTCTCAATTCCCTGACCGATTGACACCATCCAACCAATAGCATCATATTTTCCAAATATTATGCCAAGCACTCCGTTAAGCAATATGCCAAATGTCAAAACTGTCACAACATTAACGCCAAACATCGCAAGTGAAATAGTAACGATATAGGGTAAAATCAAAAGCCAATGGATCTCACCTGTGGCAGGCACACTTGTAACATCACTTCCAAGAAAGATATATAGAACAGCCACAATCAACGCTGCAGGTCCGGCAATCATAATATTTGCTTTAAACTTATCGCTCATATTGCAACCCTGCGTTGTGGTGGCAGCAATAGTAGTGTCGGAAATAAACGACATATTATCACCGAAAGTACCACCACCAATAATGATTGCTGTTAACAATGCGACATTAAGTCCTGCACTTTGTGCAATGCCCACAACTATAGGCACTAAAGCCACTATCGTACCTATATTAGTACCAATTGCCATCGATATAGTACTTGCAGCAATAAATAACCCAAGGTATAATAAACGCCAGGGGAGGTAAGTTAAGACGATATTTGTAACAGCATCAATTGCACCTATAGCCTTACATGTAGAAGCGAAAGCAGCACCAAGAATAATCATCCAAATCATAAGCAATATGTTCTGATGACCGGCACCTTCAGAAAAAATGCTTACAATCTTAGACGTTGATTCGTACCTGCGAGTAATGACAACAGCATAAACAGATGCCAAAACGAACGGCACAGTAATAGAAATCAAATAAAAACTATGTGCATAGATAGATGATGCCAAAAATATAGCAATAAAGACAAAAAGCGGACTCAAGGCAAGCCAACCATTCATTTTATCGGAAGATGCCTTGCGTCTGAAGTGAAATTTTACAGGTAATCGCATTGAATAAAATAACAAAAGGACTATATCACTATAGTCATAAAAACACAATCTTTATAAAAAAAGAAAAAACTGCAATACACTCATGGAGTATATTGCAGTTTAGCTATAAGCATTATTTTGCACGCTCTAAATACTCACCGCTACGGGTATCAATGCGAATCAACTCACCTTGGTTGATAAATAGAGGAACGCGTACTGTAGCACCTGTTTCAACAGTAGCAGGTTTGGTGGCATTAGTTGCTGTATCACCTTTCAAGCCAGGTTCTGTATAAGTTACTTCCAGTACCACCTTAACCGGCAATTCAGCAAATAAGATAGTTTCTGTAGAAGCATCAGATACAACTTCAACAGTAAAACCTTCCTTCAAGAAGTCAACACCGGTAATAAGATCATGTGCGATAGGTATTTGCTCATAGGTCTCATTATTCATGAAGATATAGTCATTGCCTTCTTTATATAAGAATTGATACGGACGACGCTCAACGCGTACATCTTCAAGTTTTTCACCAATATTGAAACGACGTTCAAGAACACGTCCGTCAACAACATCTTTCATCTTAACACGCATGATAGTATTACCCTTACCCGGCTTTACATGCTGAAATTCAATCACAAAATACAAACGTCCATCCATACGGATGCACATTCCGTTTTTTACATCTTGAGAGTTAATCATACAATTATATTATTAAATTAAAAAAGTCGTTTAGTTTCTTGCCCATACATGGTGTTCAGATGCCATCCGGCGCATATTTATCAAGGCGTATCTCATCCTACCCAGTGCTGTATTGATACTTACATTGGTTTGCTCTGCGATATCTTTAAAAGGCATTCCTTGAAAAATACGCATTTTCAGCACTGTTCGCTGGTCTTCAGGTAAATAGTCAATAAGACTAATAGTGTCAACAATAACTTGCTCCTTGACAATCTTATCTTCTATTGAGTCGTCTAAAAGTTCAACAAAGGCAGTATCAAAAATATCTTCTACAAAATCAATTTTGGAAGTTTGCTCTTTTCGATAGTTATCAATAAGCAATCTATATGCTGCTGAACAAAGCCATGAATTGAGTTTGCCCTGCTCTTCGTATTGGTTGTCGCGAATGGCAACTACAAGTTTTATAAACGTTTCCTGAAAAATCTCTTCTGTAAGCGAATAGTTGCCATTAGTCAGAAAACTAATATATGAATATACAGAATTTTTGTAGCGTCCCAACAAAACACCAAAAGCGATATCATCACCGCTTCGATAACGTTCGACTAATTCCGCATCTGTTGCGCAATCATTTGTTTTCATTACTTTCCTAATTTGGTGAAGTAATTATTTCCTATAGGCGCTTTGTTTTAAGTTAATAAGTTGATAAGTTGATAAGTTGATGACGTTTATTATTTTGTTTGCAAAATTAGTCATTTTTTGCTATAAGTTCCAAATAATTAGTCATTTTTCTTGCATTTTTTTATCCTACACTACCTTCTAAACTTACTTGGAGCAACTTTTGCGCTTCTACTGCAAATTCCATAGGCAACTTATTGATGACTTCTTTGGCATAACCGTTAATAATCAGACCAACTGCATCTTCTGTGTTAATGCCACGCTGCTGACAATAGAATAATTGGTCTTCAGATATTTTAGATGTTGTTGCTTCATGCTCTACAATAGCCGTTGGATTGTCAATTTGCATATTCGGGAATGTATGCGCACCACATTTATCACCAAGCAATAGCGAGTCGCATTGTGAATAATTACGGGCATTTTCGGCTTGCTGACCAACACGCACTAAGCCACGATAACTATTTTGGCTTCGCCCGGCAGAAATACCTTTCGAGATTATACGGCTACGAGTATTCTTACCAAGATGTATCATTTTGGTACCCGTATCCGCTTGTTGATAATTATTAGTTACAGCAACCGAATAAAATTCTGCTGAAGAATTGTCGCCTTGAAGGATACATGAAGGATACTTCCATGTTATAGCACTGCCGGTCTCAACCTGTGTCCAACTCAAACGCGCATTCTCACCTTTGCATATACCACGTTTTGTAACAAAATTATATATGCCCCCCTTACCATCTTTGTCGCCTGGATACCAATTTTGGACGGTTGAATATTTGACTTCTGCGTCACGCATTACTACAATCTCAACGATAGCGGCATGCAGTTGATTTTCGTCACGCATGGGGGCTGTACATCCTTCAAGATAGGAGACGTACGCACCTTCGTCTGCCACTATCAATGTGCGTTCAAACTGCCCTGTATTGGCTGCATTGATACGGAAATACGTAGAGAGTTCCATCGGGCAACGAACGCCTTTCGGAATATATACAAACGAGCCATCTGAAAAGACGGCACTATTTAATGCTGCATAATAATTATCGGCACTCGGAACTACAGAACCAAGATATTGGCGAACTAAATCAGGATGCTCGCGAACGGCTTCGCTTATTGAACAAAAAATAATGCCCTGCTCGGCTAAATTTTCACGAAATGTAGTCTTCACACTTGTACTATCCATCACGGCATCAACAGCCATGCCGGAAAGTGCTCTACGCTCCTCTAAAGGAATTCCTAATTTGTCGAAAGTCTTGACTAATTCCGGATCAATTTCTGAATCATCTGATTTTTTCTGACGAGGTGCCGCATAATACGAGATAGACTGAAAATCAATTTCGGGTATATCAAGATGAGCCCACGATGGTATTGGCATTTCAATCCAACGCTGATAGGCTTTCAGCCGAAAATCAAGCAACCACTCAGGTTCACCTTTCTTTTGAGATATAAGACGAACAATGTCTTCATTTAATCCACGAGGTATAATGTCGGTTTCAATATCGGTATGAAAACCATATTTATAATCCTCTTTGGTGATGTCGTTGATAATATCCATTTATATTAGAATTTAGTCTGATTATTAAGAGTTCAGTTATAGTCCCAAGAATACGTATTTGTCAGGCGAATAAGTCAATTTATCGCTCATAATGTAAGAAGCCTCAATTGGTTTACCAAGTACTTCAGAACGCTCCGGCAACGAATATGAAACGGACGTTACATTGAATGTGTTACAAAGTCCATTGGTAATATCTTGCATATTGATTTTACTTACTCGACCATTATGTTGCATTTTTAGAGTAATTTCATCAACTATAAGCATCGAATTATTCACGCTACCCATCAATGTTCCAATAAGGTTATAGTAGGAAAACGAACAAAATATCTGACCACGCTCTGAAAATTGATTGATTACGTAGTTGGCATAATTGATAGACCACAATAAACCATTCGAGCGAAAAGCACGGCGACGAGTTGTTTGCAACTGATGACACGAAATTGTAGCCAACTTCAGATCGGTGTTCAATTTCGAATATTCCATTACAACAACTTTCTTTTTGGTAAAGAGATTAAAACCTCTATTTCGGAAAAAAGATGTCAATTTGTCAGTATTTGGAACGACAACGATGCCTTCATATTTTGATTTTCGACACAACTCGTTGGCATAGGCTAAGATGTTTGTCATATAGCCACGTTTGCGATATTCAATTAATGTAGCACATCTAAAAAGGCATAATACATTATCAGAATTTTCAGTTGTAACATACGAAGCCTCCACAAAAAGAGCAAATGAAGTAAGAATACCATTTTCTTCATTTACTACGGCTGTCGGTTTTGGAAAGCACTTAAAAAAATAGTCTATTTCACTTAAAGTGTTAAGCCACGACTCTTTCCAAATGTAGCGCAAGTCGTTAAAATCTTTATTTTCTATTAGTCGTACCAAAATATATAATAATGTTTTGCAAAAAATACTCTACAAAAAAGTCGTTAGTTACCTAACGACTTCTCCACTCAGTTTCAGAGGTACCATCCGGATTCGAACCGGAGTCCCCGGTTTTGCAGACCGATCCCTAACCACTCGGGCATAGTACCATAAAAACTTACCTAAATCAAGGTTAATCTATACGAGGGATTGCAAAATTACTATTTTTTTTTGTATTAACAAAGTTTCAACCACATTTTTTTATTTTTTTTTGCTATAAAAAGGACTTTTTCAGTTGGTTTTTCGCCGATTTGCAGGGTGATAAGCAATAATAGCGGCACGCAAGTCGTTGATGTCGATATGTGTATATACTTCTGTTGTGGTAATTGATTCGTGCCCAAGCAATTCTTGTATAATGCGGATGTCAGCCCCATTCTGCAACAAATGTGTAGCAAACGAATGGCGTAAAGTGTGCGGCGATATATTTTTCTCAATACCTGCCATTTTTGCAGCATCTTTGATTATATAAAACACCATCACCCTCGTGAGTTTTTTTCCTCTTCGATTTAAAAAAGCATAGTCAGAATTTCGCTGATCAATAGTCAATTCGGCACGCATTCCACTTTCCCAAACCCTATACGCTGATTCGGCTGTCGGTGAAATTGGGACAAATCGTTGTTTTGACCCCTTACCTTCGACCAACATATATCCTTCATTCCACTTGATATTGCTGATTTTAAGATTTACCAACTCACTGACGCGCAACCCTGAACCATAGAGCATTTCAATAATAGCACGATTTCGCGGACTTTCTGGCTTGTTCTCATCAACTATTGCATTTACCATGGCATCAATCTCATCAACTGTCAGTACTGCAGGTAGATATAAGCCAATTTGAGGAGATTCAAGCAGTTCAGTAGGATCAGTTTCTATCTTGCCGGCATACAGAAGATATTTATAAAATGATTTGACCCCCGACATTATTCGAGCCTGCGACTTGGCAGACTTTATATCTCTGAAAGTGTCGTGCACAAAATCTTTGAGATTGTCACTTGTCGCTTCAATAGGATCGATCTGCCGTTGGTCTAAATATGAGAACAACTTATCAATATCTTGCCGATAAGCAATAGCAGTGTTCTCCGAAAGCGAACGTTCGAGAAGCAGAAAATCAATATATTGGTCTTGAATAGTCATTGCATTCGAGCATCATACATTGGCAATAAGCCTTTAAAAGACGGAGTATATGATTTACCATTAGAACGTGTGAAATCAAAATCAATCCTTACGCTATCGCCAAAGTTTTGCAATTCAAAAGTACCATCTGTTAGGACTTCAACAGTATAGCCGGATTCTGTTACAACCAACATATAGGCACCGATAGGATTACCATCAAATGACTGACCTCGCAGAAAAGTAAATGCAGAGGCACTATCGGTTGCAGAATAACTTCCATTTGGTAATAAGGTGTCGGATGGTGCAAGAAAGATATCGGAAATCAATAAATTAGTACCTGTTCCAACATAATACCCTGCAGAGTCAACTGCTAAAGATGGCGAAAAAAGGCTCATTGCCACTACGTTTTCTTTAATGTCAAGATAATCATAATGACTACCATAAAAAACACAATAACCGTAAGTAAATAGATTGCTCGCCAAAGAGTTATTTTTTGGTTGTTCAGCGTGTTTACAACTAATTATCATCGCTGATATGAAAAGACAAGAGATATAATATTTGCTTACTTTCAATAGTTTCATACTTTTTTGCTTTTAATTTTATTAGCCGGTATCCACGCTGCCAAATAGCCTAATAAGAGAACAATGAACATAGTTAGAAAGATGTCAGAAATCTGAACATCAACCGGATAGGCAGGAATAACATACTCTTCACCATTACCCAATTTGATGATACCAAAATAATCTTGCATAAGGGAAAGTATTGTACCAATCACTATGCCGCATAATGCACCGAGTGACGAAATAAGCCAACCTTCATACAAGAATATGCGTTGAATAGATTTTTCAGTTGCTCCTAATGAATTTAAGGTTTGTATATCGGCTGATTTATCTATTATAAGCATTGACAACGAGCCAATGATGTTAAATGTCGCTATAAGCAGGATAAAAATCAATAAGATATTGGTCAGCAACTTCTCAACTTGCATGATACGAAAGAAGTCTTGCTGTTGCTCGTACCTATCAGCAACAATAAAATCATCGCCTAATAGTTCTCGTATCTTATGTTTAGTTTTTTGCTCGGACGCATTATCTTTCAATTTGATTTCAACAGCAGAGGCAAAGTTGTCATCATATTCGTAGAGTTGACGCGCCAAAGGTAATGAAATCAACATGTAGGTTTCATCGTATTTAACTTGCTGCACAGTAAATATACCAGAAAGAAAAGCAGACGCCTGATTAAAACTTTTGTCGGGACGTAAGAGATTAACTCTTGCAGTACGTCGAGGAGTATAAATATGTATAGGTTTAATAAAACCAACAGCAATACCTAATTGATTAGCAAGACCAACTCCTAATACCGCATTGTCGAACGCACCATCGAACACAACGAACTTACCGCTAAACATTATGCTATCAATGTTAGTAAGAGCCTGAAAGGTTGTGTCAACACCTTTTATTCTCGCCGGCACTTGCTTGTCGTTGAACTCAATAAGCCCCGTTTCCTCAATCGTTTCGGCATAGATATCAACTTCAGGAATAGCCCTCAGTGCATCAAACCGTGGCGTATGCGTGTCAAACACTTTGCCGGAAGTTGCAGTAATGCGAAGTTGAGGATCGAAGTTGGAAAACATATCTTCAACAAGTTCCTTAAAACCATTCATAACTGACATCAAGCAAATAATGGCAGCCGTAATGACACAAACAGCAGCAGCACTAACACCTGAAACAATATTGATGGCATTAGTGCTTTTGGGCGCAAATAAATACCGCCATGCTATGCGCAGTTCGTAACGCACTAAACTATTTGTTTAATAATTGGTTGATATGTTCCATCTGATCAAAGGTAGTGTCGAGATGGAAATGCAATTCAGGTATAATGCGTAGTTGATGACGCTCCTTATTACCTAACTCACCACGTATTTGAGATATATTGAGATTGATTTCATCCATAACCTCTGAAGCCTTTTCAGATGGGAAAATAGACAAATACGCATTAGTTACCGACAAATCAGGCGAAATACGGACCTCAGTTACACTAATAAGTACACCATGAAAACGATGAGCAAAAGTCAGAAAGATATCACTTAAATCTTTTTGTTGCAATCGAGCAACTTTTAGTTGACGTGTTGATTCCATAAGATAAAAATAAAAAGACTATTAAAAAACACTAAAAGGGAAAATGAGTAAACTCTCTTTTCCCTGCGCTAATAAAGTAAACTTACAATGAATACTTTATCAAAGACTTACCAATCACTATGGATTAAAATTTATGACGTCCTTCGTCAGAAATGGTCAGTTTAGCACGACCTTTAGCGCGACGTGCAGCAAGCACACGACGACCATTGGCAGTAGCCATACGAGCACGAAAACCATGTTTGTTGTGTCTTTTACGTTGGGAAGGTTGAAATGTACGTTTCATATTATATAGGTATTTTTATGAATATTGTTAATAAGTGGTTGAAAAATTAGCGTGCAAAATTACTGCTTTTTTTCAAATTGAGCAAATTTTTAGTTAGAAAAAATATTTTTCTACTTTATATTTATTGTTTTTATAATTTGTTTTGACTAAAAAAAGTCCTCTTAACCCTAATTGGCGCAACTGTTCTGACATATTTGATAACGACAATACTCGGATAAATGAACCATCAAGGTTGTAAATTTCTATACTTTCTGCAGTATCCGACTCAAAAACAATTTCGCCAATATTTAATTGAGCAGTATCTGCAGGAATAGGTTTAATGGATTTGTCTTGCGGAATGGAATTGAGATATAACTCAAGATTAGAATATCCACTTTCAGTTATCCGACTACCATCAGTTGAGTCGTTGGGATTAAGTCCTAACTGCATTTCAATATTATCGGGTATTCCGTCAGAATCAGTATCTGTATATGGCGTACCATTTAATACCGGCCACCCTCCAACGACATCAGGATTATCTATTATACCATCTTTACCTTTTGAACCTTTACCTATTGCTGTACCATTTAGTGCTTCCGTAATGATACGGCCATCTTGCCAGTCACGGCTTGGAGCACATGCTCCTACTTCATCCAACACAGTAGCAAAGGCTTGCTCAGGCGTCTGAAGCGGAAATTGCAATGTCTCAACTTCCGGTGAAAAAGTTGAACTTCTGAACACTGATTTAGCATAAGCCGTATCGCTTATAGCATTATATTGCACTCCACAATACCAATTATCTGCCGTAATATCAGGATAATTGGAAAGAAAATTGCCGGTAATATAATGGTGCGAATAATAGCCGGCATCAAGCGATGCTTTCGATTGGTCGATACGCACCAAACGATTTACCTTATTAGACTGCGAAGCCTTCTGACCGTTATAACCGGATGCAGGCCCATGCTTGTAATAATTATTGACCATATTGAGTTCGTTACGTGTAGCAGATGTTTGGATTTCAACTTCCAAACCGTAACCGGAATTATTTGATCCCCAATTATAGACAACATTGTTATGATAGTCAACCACAGCAATCGTGTCGTGCGCTCTGGCTCCATTGAAACGTATATTGCGAGAATCGCAGTGCGCAACAAGATTATGATGATACGAAGCAAACTGACCGCCCCAGACTCCACAATAAGAGCGTGTACCTTTCTTATGATTAGCATTATAGAGACCTTCGGCAATCAAACAATACTGAATAGTAGTGTTGCGTGTATCATAGATGGCAAGACACTCTTCATTGGCCCATGTCATGGTACAATGGTCGAAAATTATATTTTCGTAATTTTCAATATCTGTGCCATAAGTTACATACGATTGATCGGTTGGGATATTAGGTCTGAAACGTAGATAGCGAACTATGACATTTGAACGTCGCGGACCAAAATACCACATTTCGCCACCCGTGGCACCATTGAAAGTCATGGAATGACCGGTAATACAAACGCCATCGCCAGGCGCCGATTGTCCGGCAATCGTCAGATTTGAACGTTTTACTTTTAAGTCCTCAAGTAGTTGAATATTGCCTGCTACATTAAACACAATAGTAAGTGGCTCATAGATTGTAACAGATTTTCCTTCAATAGTTTCTGTATGCTTGAATTGCTCTAATGCCCACCGCAACGAGCCTTCAATAGGTGTTTGACCAGATGTATAATCTTCAAGAGTAGTTACAGTTACGACCTTACCTGCCCTGCCACCGGTAGCATATTTACCAAAACCTTCGGCTTGCGGAAAGGCTATGACTTGTGCGTACAGACACAACGGCAGACATGATATTAAAATAAACAATAATCTTTTCATAATTGGTATATTATTTAGCATTATGAGTTTTTTCCCACTCTCTATATTGTTCTAAAGTGAAGCGCGCTGAAACTAAAAGGCGATAATTCTCTTCGCTTATACAAATTATCTGAGCGCTATACTTTGCCAAAATTTGCTGCATATCTATATTATTTTGCAGTAAATCAGCGTACCATTGCGTTTCGGCTATTGATTCATAACCCGATATTTTCAAAGCCGATAATTCCGAGGTAAAGTGTTGAGCTGTTTCTAAATCAAATTCTTTAATCAGAAATTGACTGAAATTAAATAAGGCGACTTGATAGAGCAAATCATTGATGGCAACCATATCATCCTGTTTAGGAATTGCAACCACAACAAATGAACGCACATTTGTTTCTTCTGACCATTGCACATTTGTTTCTACTGTGTCTGCTTCCACTTGTACCTCACCACGTAAACTCAAAAGTTCATTATTATTGGCATTACTTTGCTTCACTTCCATCTCCTGATTCATCATGGCAAGCATTTCTTTTGCCATGCTTCCCATTTCACTTTCAGGATAGCGGGAAACTAAATCTTGAAGACGCTCAATGAATTTCTCTTGACTTTCCGTTTTGGCAACTGACACTGCGTTCAAAAACAAAAAGCGCGGCATCAAATTAGTTGTTGGTATTTCTACTTCTGCAAATGAAGTGTTTTGTTTGACCCTATCATAATGACCACTCATATAGGCTTTATACGTATCCTCATACAAAGAATCTTGGATTTGCTCTGCCTTCTGCAATTTAGCGAAATAATCAGGTTGCCCCACAATTTTGGCTTGCTCGGAAGTTGGAAATTCTGATAAAATCAGATTTTTATAATATTCTATCTTTTCAGAGTCTGATTTTCTGCATGACGCAAGATATTTATCGAAATAGATGTCAACTAAATGGACACTTTTCGGGAAACGCCTTAACAATTCGTCAAATGTCTCATCTGCCATAGGTTGATCTTCGATTTTGTCTTGGTAGATATAGATCATTTTGAAGAGTGAAGTCTCAATCAGCGCATTAGATGCTTCTATCTGCTCTTCAGTAACGGGTAAATTTTGCAAATAATATTGAGGTTCGTGCGGATTATTAGAAGTCGGAACAGAAGCACGATTGCTTGTACTATCAGAACTCAATGTATCTGTTGTCAACTCTGCCGTTTGCTCGTCGCCCATAAATGTAGCCATTACGACTTTTTGTGAGTGTCGCCAATCATCTTCCAATTGTCGATTGCCCCATTTTTTAGAAAACTCCTGTTTGCCTTGCCGCAAAAGATTTGCATTATAGAAATACCAATCTGCATTTTGCTGACCTCCTCCAAGCATATTCGCAGTGTTGACAGACATCAGACCATCATCGTCAAAATCACCTCTTGCTTGACGTTGTAACTGCTCGCGCTGCTCCTCTTCTTGCGCTTTCAGTTCATCAATAATCTTATTGACTATAACCAACTGACTATCTTCAGGTAGCGATGCAACATACTGCAACGAATCTTGCAACTGAACAGTGTTATATTCTACGACTAATTCACCGAGCATTTCTGCCAGACGACGTATGCGGGAATAATCTTCATATTCAACAGTGTATATACCACTTGCTTCTTGATAACAAGGCTGTGCCTTAACGTAATTGCGTTGTTGGTAATACAAGTCGCCGGCACGAACTAATACTGCCGCTTTATCAAGCGATGACTGTGTTGCTTCAGATATGGCTAAATCATAGTTTTCAAGGGCTTTAAGAGTATCTTTGCGCGAGAGATAGATATCGCCTATAGCACCATATACAAGTTCCAAGCGATCTTTGTTCTTATAATCTTTCGCCATTCGATTGAGTCGCTTAATTGACTTGTCGGAATTATCTAATATATACATTCTCAGTTTAGCATTAAACTCAAGAATTTCAGATGGTTGCATCTTAACCACATGCTTGTACTGCTCAAGAGCCGATGCTCGATCACCTGTGCGCTCATACAATTGCCCCAATATATAAGTGAAACGTGGACGATAACCGCTACGCGACTCTTTTTTTAGTGCTGTTTTTAGAAATGGTATTGCCTGTTGATATTGTTTTGTGCGAATATAATAATCAGCATTAACTGCAGCATATAAAGCACTATGCTTACGGGTCAAGTCGTCTTGATTAACCTTTCGTAATATATCTTCAGCCTCATAAAGCCATCCCATTTCAGCATAGGCTCTGGCACTCCATAACTGACATTGAGCAACCATATCCTTGTCGTAATCATAATGTTTGGCAATATAATTAAACGTTCCTATAGCACCTAAAAAATCGCCCTTATGCAATTCCGAACAACCTAATAGTATCCAAGCATCGTCAAGATTTTCGTTAAATTCCTCTTGCTTAAGCCACGCTTTATATTTAGGGTCAGACGATTTTTTGGGGTTTGGTTTAGGTTTCTTCTTGATAGAATGTAGTTTGATTGATTTTCGGCACTTCTCTATTGACTTGTCCATTTGTGAAGTACCAGCAGAAATAGCATCATGGTTAGAAACAGGATATAATGGCAAGACATCAGAAAAATTATCTTTATTGGCCTTATCAATGGCTTCTAAACCTTCTTTGTAGGCATTATTGCCATTGAAAAAGACGTTGAAACGCGTTGTTGTCTGATGATAACTGCGAGATGCCCATGTGTTTTTCTGTGTTGAACAACCTGCAATAACAAAAAAAACAATGCAAAGCGTTATATAGCGCACTTTGCCTGCCACTTTTGGTATTATAGAATGATATTTTACTCTATCCATGCTTTGTTATATATGTTTACCTTTGAAATCGAATAGGTTAAGTCTTCTTCAATAGGTATTTTAATAGTATATATTTTCCCTGCTTTGTTAGTTAATTTAGTACTTCTAATCCAAGGATTAAAATCCCTTAGCATGGCATAAGTTATACCTTGCTCTTTTGCCCACTCAATCCAATTTGGAACAGCAGTGTTGACTACCACCTCACGTGTTCGTATTGTGTGATAGAAATCCATCTTTTGCAAATGATAACCATAGTCGGCAGGAGATGAGAAAAAGTGTTTTGCCGCCATGATACGAAAGACGTAACGTGATGTTTCTTCAACTAAATAGAGGTCGTAAGAATTATCGACCATTTGTTTATTCAACTTGTCGTTTATCCCATTCATGCCGGCATTATATGAGGCACATGCCGTTGACCAATCTCCGAAATTTGCATAGGCATCTTTGAGATATTTGCATGCTGCCACTGTAGCCTTTTCGATATGATAGCGTTCGTCAATTTCATCGTTAACCTCAAGCCCATACTGACGAGCGGTAGAAGCCAAAAATTGCCATAGTCCGGCAGCCTTGGCTGGCGATAGAGCCAACTTGTTAAGATTAGACTCGATTACCATTAGATAGATTAAATCGGCTGGCATATTGTTGGCTTTTAGAATAGGCGCAACAATAGGAAATATCTGGTTAGCCTTTTTGAGCATCAATATAGACCGTTGGTGAGAATAAAGAAAACTAATCTGCTCGCGGTCGAATCGCTCGTGCATATCATAACGACGCAAATCAATCTTTTTCCCGCAAAAAGTCATTTCTGTAGGGACATCAACACATTGTGCAACAACACAATTGGTTGATAAAAATAGTAAAAATGCCGCAAACAGAATTTTTGATATTAAAATGCTAAAGTTAGAATGTTGATTTTTCATTTCGGTTCAAGAGTTATAAGCGGTATTAACATCTCGTCAAGAGATATACCGCCATGTTGAAAAGTATTTCGATAATATTGTGCATAGTAATTGAAATTGTTAGGGTAAGCAAAAAAGTCGCCACCCATACTATAAACATATCTACTGCTTACGTTAGGCGAAGGTAATCCATATTGCTTGGGGTTGACCATTTCAAATACTTGTTTTTGATTGTAAGATAAGGCTTTACCTACTTTATACCTCAGATTAACATTTGTATTCTTGTCGCCCAATATTTTAATAGGATTGATAACGCGAGTAGTTCCGTGGTCAGTTGTAACAACCACTTTATAACCTAATTGCCCTATTTGGTGCAAGAGTTCATAAGTTGGCGAGTAGCGGAACCATGAATATGTGAGTGAAAGATATGCGGCTTCGTCATTAGCCAATTCGCGCATCATCTTGCTTTCTGTACGCGAATGAGACAGCATATCAATAAAATTCAAAACCACGATATTAAGCGGTGTAGATGTGTTTTTTAGTCTTCTAATAAACTGTTCGCAATAATCCGACTCATTGATTTTGGTATATGAAAATTTATCTTTCCTTCTATACCGGTCTAAAAGAGTTTGAAATAACTGTTGTTCGTATTGATTCTTGCTTTCCTCGTCCTCTTCTTCGACCCAATACTGCGGATACATTTGTTGTATCTGCAATGGCATAAGTCCTGAAAAAATTGCATTTCTGGCATATTGAGTGGCCGTCGGCAAGATTGAGCAATAGATTTCGTCGCTCACTACATTGAAAGAATCGGTCAGAAGCGGTTCAATAACTTTCCATTGGTCATATCTAAAATTATCAATCACAACTAAAAACACCTTATCACCGGCATCAAGCATAGGGAAAATAGCGTTTTTCATAAGGTCATTGCTCATCAATGGTCTGCTTGTAATAGATGATGATTTAACCCATTGTTCATAGTTGCGCTGAATAAATTTAGCGAAGGCTGCTTCTGCTTGCGATTTTTGCATTGCCAACATATCGCGCATAGGGGAATTAGCATCTTGCAACGACAATTCCCACCTAACTAAAATACGTTGGATTTCAGTAAAAGCAGCAAAAGTATCAGCAGTATCGATTTTATAACTAATATCAGCATATTCCTGACGATAATGAGTATCGGCATGTTCCTGAACAATCTCTTTACTATGAACATGCTTTTTGAGTGTCAGCAATATCTGATTAGGGTTAACCGGCTTGATAAGATAGTCGGCAATCTTCTGACCGATAGCCTGTTCCATGATATTTTCTTCTTCGCTTTTCGTTATCAGGACCACAGGTATAGTCGGTCGAAGGTTTTTGATTTGGGTCAGTGTGTCCAAACCTGACAGACCCGGCATATTTTCATCAAGAAAAACGATATCAAACACATTATCTTTGCATAAATCAATAGCGTCCTGCCCATTAGTAGCAGTAGTAACTTCATACCCTTTTTGCTGCAAAAAAATGGTGTATGGTTTTAAAATATCTATTTCATCGTCTGCCCAAAGAATATGTGCCATAATTTCCTTACTATCTTAAACCTCATAATGCCGCCATTTTTCAATCAAAGCAGCAAAATCAATAGGCCAATTACTATCAAAAAACATATCTTCACCCGTTGTGGGGTGTTTAAATCCAAGCGTTTTGGCATGCAGAGCCTGCCGGGGACATATTTCAAAACAATTATTCACAAATTGTCGATATTTCTGTGTCGGTTGCCCTTTAAGTATTTCGGTTCCGCCATAGCGTTCATCAGCAAAGAGCGGGTGCCCAATATGCTTCATGTGTACTCTGATTTGGTGTGTACGCCCTGTCTCTAACTGACATTCTACAAGAGTAGTATAAGCAAAACGCTCTAACACTCGATAATGCGTAATGGCAGGTTTGGCAGTCGGATTATCTTCAATATTCCACACTCTGAATATGAGCCTGTCATGATTATCACGTGCCAAGGCTCCATCAATAGTGCCTTCATTTTCTTTAAATGTTCCCCATACCAAGGCGTTGTAGGTACGAATAGTCGTTTTATCGTAAAATTGCTTTGCAAGCCGCTGCTTAGCGTTAGCATTTTTTGCCACCACTAATAGTCCTGACGTATCTTTATCAATCCTGTGCACAAGACCTATGTTGGCATCATTCATATTCGCATAGGCTTTATGATTAAGATAAAAAGCCAAAGCGTTAAGCATCGTGCCTGAATAATTGCCAAAGCCCGGGTGAACGACCATACCGGCAGGCTTGTTGATTACTAAAAGATCACTATCTTCATACCTAATATCAAGCGGAATATCTTCCGGCTCAATAGAATAGTCATGCGGCTCATGGTCAAGCATAACCTGTATGTTGTCCAATGGCGCAACTTTAAAATTGGGGTTAACCGGTCTGCCGTTAACCAATACAAAACCTGCTTCGGCAGCATGCTGGATACGAGTTCGCGATGTACCTCCCATCACATTGAATAGATACTTGTCGATCCGCAATGGCGCCTGACCTTTGTCAACACGGCAACTGAAACGTTCGAATAGTTCTTGCGAAGAATCCGATGTTACTTGTTCGTCGTCAAACAAATCGTCAACCTCGTAATCAGGTTTGTCAGCATTGTTCATAAGTTAAAGGGTTTTATTGTTGTGTTAATATTTTGAGCAGGAATTTTAGAAAAATTCTTCTTCTGCCTCTTTTTCTGCTTCTTGTTGTTGCCGCTGATTGTTCATACGTTCCACTTTGGCAGCATCCGTAGTTACATAAACAGAAACTGTTGCGCCTGCAAATGTCGCAACACGCGGTTGAGGTTCTTGATCATACACCAAGTATATGTTCTGAACTGTATCCAACACGCCATCGTCAGATATACAACCTCCCAACTGCAAATTCTGACTTTGTATGATATTACGTGCAATGCTCAATGGTGTACCAATCAGATTAGGCACAACAACATTATAATTGTCAACTCCGTCTTCCTTGCCTTTACCAAGCACTAACGTGATTGTTTCCCCTTTGGTAAGTTGCAATTTTGGAGCGATAGGTTTGTCTTTATATAGAATATCCAATACCAAGTCTTTATATTCTGACTCTTTATAAATTGAATCAACTTTTAGTCCAATTGACTCAATACGCAATCGCGCTTCACGATATGATATATCCAAAACGTCCGGCACTAATACTTTGGCAATCTGCTTTCGATTGATGCTTAGATATATTTCGCGATGTTTTTTCACATGCGAGCCTGCTATAGGAATTTGCTGAATAACAGTACCCAATTTACGTGAACTATCGTAAGTTGAATCAACTATCTGATAACTAAGTTCGTTTGCTTCCAAAACTATTTGCGCCTCCTCAATATACATACCACTCAAGTCTGGTACTTCAATCTCCTCACCATGATGGGTAGAACTCAAAAGTGAAAAATGAACAACTAATAGTATTACGACAACTAAAACTGTCGCAATAAAAAAATTCAGAAGCACAAAAAGCACCGGATGCTGACTAAAAAATCTCCCTTCCGACATAGAGTTAGACCTTATCGTTAATAAAAATAACCTTTCATATTATAAACTGCAAAGTTAATACTTTTATTTTATTGTATCAAATTTTTTTGTTTTCAACATATAAGATAAGGCTACGAATTACATTTTTGTATGAAAAAATGTAATTTTTTTAGGTTTATTAAGTAAGTTTGAAATTTTCGTTTTGACCAAAACAAAAAAAAGATGTAATTTTGCAAGTTTTAAGTATTTAACACATTATTGGCAACCTCAGAAACAAATAGTATTCCTTCAAGTCTTGGTGTTGACCCATTACCATCATTACTGCGAGAGTATGCAACTCCTGCAGTAATAGCCATGTTGGCATCGTCACTATATAATTTAGTCGATTCCATTTGTATTGGTCAAGGATTAGGTCCTTTGGCTCTTGCTGCAATGGGCATTACTTTTCCGATGACTAATATCTGCGCGGCTTTTGGTACATTAGTTGGTGTTGGTGCAAGTTCGCTAATGGCTATTAGGTTCGGAGCAAAAGACTATCAATCGGCAAAACTCATATTAGGCAATTTGCTGATGCTCAACGTATTCATTGGGCTTTTGGTTATGGCATTGGCACTTTTATTTCTTGACCCGATACTCTATTTCTTCGGAGCAAGTGAAAATACCATAGATATGGCGCGTGAATACATGACCATCATTTTGATTGGCAATGTGATTACGCACCTTTATTTTGGATTGAACGCCATACTTCGCAGTTCCGGACACCCACAGTTAGCAATGTATGCAACCTTAGTTTCCGTATCACTCAACGTGATTATGGATGTGGTTTTTATCTTTGTTTTCGGTTGGGGAATAAAAGGAGCCGCATGGGCCACTATTATAGCGCAAATAGTGGCTTTTGGATGGCAACTATCGGTATTCTTTCGTAAAAACGAATTTCTGCATATTGAGCGGTCAATATTTAAGTTTGACATTCAATTGGTGATTGATATATTTGCTATCGGTATGTCGCCATTTTTGATGAACTTGGCAAGTTGCGCTGTAGTGATTATTTTCAACAAGCAACTAATGTCGTATGGTGGCGACTTGGCTATCGGCTCATATAGTATAATACACAGGGTTACGTTCATGTTTTGCATCTTCGTAATGGGCTTGAATCAAGGCATGCAACCAATTGCTGGTTTTAACTATGGGGCAAAGAAATACGACCGCGTGACAGGCATTTTCAAACTAACCGCCTTATGGGCAACTGCAATTACTACATTTTGCGGAATTTGCTGTATGCTCATACCATCACTTTTAGTCAAGATTTTTACTACCGATGCTGCAACATTAGACATGTGCGTGCCGGCAATGCGTATTCAGAGCTGGAGTTTTCCTATTGTTGGATTTCAGATGGTGGCAGGCAATTTCTTTCAGAGCATAGGCATGGCTAAAAAGGCTATTTTCTTATCACTAACGCGTCAAGTACTATATTTGATACCTTTGGTATTGATTCTACCATATTTTTGGCGACTAAACGGAATATGGCTAAGCATGCCGATATCTGATGTTTTGTCGGCTATCACCGCTGTCATTATGTTGGTTTACCAATTTAGAAAATTTCAGGCTTTAAATTAACTAATTTTTAAAATATGAATATAGCAATAGTAGGAGCATCGGGAGCTGTTGGTCAAGAATTTCTTAAAATCTTGGCTCAACGCCATTTCCCTATTGATGAATTACGACTTTTTGGTTCAGAGCGTAGCATGGGAAAGCAATGTCGCTTTCTTGATAAGTCTTACACTATAGAGCGATTGGAACATAACGATACTTTTCGTGATGTCGATATTGCTTTTGTGTCGGCTGGCGCAGGCGTTTCTAAAGAATATGCTGCTGACATAACGCGTTTCGGAACTTTAATGATTGACAACTCAAAAGCTTTTCGAATGGACGATGACGTACCATTGGTAGTGCCGGAAGTCAATGCCTCAGATGCCTTACAGAGTCCGCGACACATCATTGCCAATCCAAATTGCACCACTATTCAGATGGTAGTAGCACTACAAGCAATAGAGAAAATATCACATATTAAGCGTGTGCACGTATCAACATATCAATCGGCATCAGGGGCAGGAGCGCAGGCTATGAATGAATTAGTCGAACAATATCGCAACGCGCTGACACATGATGATGATTTTCATGTTGACACGGAAATAATCAACAAATTTGCATATCAATTAGCATTCAACCTGATCCCGCAAATTGATGTTTTCACCGACAATGACTACACATTGGAAGAGATGAAGATGCACAACGAGACGCGCAAAATAATGCATTCCGACATTAAAGTGAGTGCAACATGCGTTCGCGTTCCATCGCTACGCGCTCATTCAGAGGCTATATGGTTAGAAACAGAATCGCCCGTCAGTCCTGTGCAAGCACGTGAAGCATTTGAACAAACAAGCGGAATCATAGTGATGGACGAGACGACCGCTCAACCCTATCCTATGCCATATTTCCTATCGGGCAGAGATGAAGTATTTGTAGGTCGTATTCGTCAAGACATTACCAATCCTAACGGACTGACATTCTGGACAGTAGGCGACCAAATACGCAAAGGGGCAGCACTCAATGCAGTGCAAATAGCAGAATATATAATCAACAATAAATAGAATAATTATGGACAAAGTAAGTTACGCCCTCGGATTATCAATGGGCGTTCAGATGAAAAGTAGCGGCGTAGAGAAACTAGAATATGCCGACTTAGCACGCGGAATGAAAGACATCATTGAGGGTAATAAGCCCGAAATCAGTCTTGAAGAAGCACAAGAAGTATTAAACAAGTTCTTTGGTGAATTAGAGGCTCAATCAGCCAAACGCTTTAAAGAGGAAGGAGCAAAATTTTTAGCCGAAAACGCCAAACGACCGGAAGTTACAACAACTCCTTCAGGGCTGCAATATGAAGTTCTTGAGCCCGCATTAGGCATGAAACCTACATCAACATCAACCGTTGAAGTTCATTACGAAGGTCGCTTGTTGGATGGTACAGTTTTTGATAGTTCATATCAGCGCGGACAGTCAATAAGTTTCGCTCTTAATCAAGTGATAGCCGGTTGGACAGAAGGTCTGCAACTAATGTCGGTTGGTGCAAAATACAAATTTTACATCCCTTATAACCTTGCTTATGGCGAACGCGGTGCAGGTCAGAGCATTCCACCTTACGCAACTCTCATTTTTACAGTAGAATTATTAGGAATAAAATAAATAAGAAAAAATGAAAAAAATTAGTGTTTTTTTATCGATAGCAATCTTGTCTATCGCTTTAGTATCGTGCGACAACAAAAAATATGAAGCACAAGCAGTTGAACTCAACTCTCAAAATGACAGTCTGAATTTTTCAGTAGGTCTTTTATTAGGAACTCAAATTGAAAAAAACATCTTTAAGGATGACAATCATGACGAACAAATAGCAACTTTTATTGAGTCGTTAGACAAATACTATTCAGAAGATATCACTCTTTCCGAATATGAAAAGCTGGGACTTCAAATTGGCTCATATTTCAAAAGACTATCCGAAAATGGACTTGATGGTCGTGGTGCATGGCAATACAACCATAATATAATATGTCAAGCACTGATTAATAGTTTGTATGACTACAAAGGTAATGTTGACTTCGAATATGATAATTTCTTGCAAAACAAATTTGCATTAGCAAGTCAAGAATCTCAACCTGACGATGTTACACCTGCTAAAATCAATGGTGATTGCCCAACAACAGCAGCAGACGTTGATTTGACAACAGAAATTGACTCTATCAACTATGCACTTGGCTATTTGAATGGTCATTTCATACAATCGCAATTCGGACCTTTCAATACCGACTCTATTGAAGTCTTTACTTCTAATTTTAACTCAACAATAAAAAACAATAAATATCCGGATTTAACACTGCAAGCAATACAAATGGGAGAGACATTCAAGACATCTAAAGGACTGCTCAATGATAGTACTATCCCATTTGAATATAATCTTGTGCGTCAAGGTTTAATCAATGGTCTTAATTTGGATTCCATTTTTATCAGTGCTGATGATGCACAAATATATTTCCGTCAAACTATAGATGAGCGCCAAAAAGTCGCAAACGAGAACAATCGCATTGCTGGTGAAAATTATTTAGCCGAAAATGCCAAACGTCCTGAAGTCAAAACTACTCCATCCGGTTTACAATACGAAGTAATCAAACATGGCAAAGGCAAAAAACACCCAAAAGAAACAAGCACCGTTACTGTTCATTATCATGGAACACTGATTGATGGTACTGTTTTCGACTCAAGTGTGGAAAGAGGGACACCTGCAAGTTTTCCGCTCAACGGAGTTATCAAAGGCTGGACAGAAGGTGTGCAACTAATGGTTGAAGGCGATCAATTCCGCTTCTATATCCCTTACAACCTGGCATACGGTGAACGAGAAACAGGAAGTATCAAACCATATTCTGCTCTGATATTTGATGTTGAATTGATAGAAATAAAATGAAAAATAAAATATTTATAACCGCTGCAAGCATTTTATTGATTGCAGGTTATGCAGAAGCTACCATACTGAAATCGCAAGCCGATAGCCTCAACTATGCTATCGGTTTGCACAATGGTATTCAACTGCTTTCTCAACATTCTATTCTTTCTGAACCAAAGGCACAAGAGGTATTTCTAAAAGCCGTTGATGCCACATTTAAAAGCGACTCTATACCGGCAGAGTCAAAACGTATAGGTCAAGAAGTGGCAATCGTATTTGCCGATCAAAACGAAAGAGGATTAGCAGACATCAAATCATGGAACTTTAATGCTGCCTTATGCTTTCAGGGTCTCGTAAATGGACTATATGGTGATTCGACAATTACAACCGACAAAGCAGTAGAATTTTTCCAAGCACAATATGAAAAAGCCCAAAATGATAGTAGCATACAAAGTCCAAAGCAACGCAAACAAAAACTCGTATGCCCGACTAAAGTTGCAAAGGTAACGTTAAAAACTACCATTGACTCTCTTAACTACATGTTCGGAATTATCAATGGTAGCCAACTTGGTAATATCGCAACCAGCAATGACGACAAACAACAACTGATACAAAATATCAACAATGCACTTAAGTCTTACAATCAATATAGCCAAATTGAATTGACGGGGGCTACCATAGGCTATGCTCTTATCAGTCAGCGAAAACAAGGATTGATGGGGCTATCAGATGTTGCTCTCAACTATCCGATAATACGCCAAGCCATATCTGACGGTTTAAAAAATGACACTTCAATTTTTAGTGTCACAGAAGTTAGCAACTATTTGACTGATATCATGAGTATGAAGCAAGCCGAGCAACAGAGGATGCATTTTGAACAAATAAAAAGCGAAGGCGAACAATTTTTAGCCTTTAATAGCCAGCGTCCTGAAGTACATACGACCCCTTCAGGCCTGCAATATGAAATCTTGCAAGAAGGTAGCGGCACAGAACACCCAACCGCCACAAGTAAAGTGAAAGTGCATTATCATGGTACTCTTATCAATGGGCAAGTATTTGATTCAAGCATAGAACGTGGCGAACCTATCAGTTTCCCGCTTAACGCTGTCATTCCTGGCTGGACAGAAGGCGTACAGTTGATGACTGAAGGGTCTAAATTCCGCTTTTATATTCCATTCCAATTAGCATACGGCGAACGCGGTGCCGGTGGACAAATACCTCCATACTCAGCACTAATTTTCGATGTTGAATTATTAGAAATCGAAAAATAATACTCACCGTAATAACAAGAGGCTGTCTAACAAGTTTTGTTAGGCAGCTTTTTTTGATGTACACCATCAGCGAATGGATGTCTGTAAGAATTTGTGAATGGTAGTCGTATTTTGATTAGAAAAAATGGGCTTTCTTGCTGTTTTTCAACAAGAAAGCCTTTGTTATATGACAAAGTTTTTGTAACTTTGTGGTGAGAAAAAAAACATATAACGATGGCAAAGTTAGCAATAAAATCTGAAATGAGCAAATCAAACTCACTTTTTCCTATATATTTATCTGATTTGATACCTCAAACTCACATCGTGCGAGTTGTTGATAGGGTTGTAGATGAGTTAAGTTTAAGTAAAATTTACGAGACTTACAACGGTGGCGGCAATAGCGCCTTCTGTCCACAAACGATGTTGAAGGTGTGGGTGTATGCCTATTTGTGCAACATATATTCCTCTCGCAAAGTAGAACAAGCGTTAAAAGAGAACATCAACTTCATGTGGTTGTCAGGTATGACGAGGCCGGATTACCGTACATTGAATTGGTTTCGTGGCAAGCGTCTCAAACCGCATTTTGACGAGATATTTACACAGATAGTTATTTTATTGTCAGAGCAAGGTTTTGTAAGTCTGAAAGTTCAATATGTAGATGGAACAAAATTAGAGAGTTGTGCCAATAAATACACATTTGTATGGCGTGGCAGTGTAGAGAAAAGCGATG
>Ga0326513_10000110_pt1 | contig 61823 bp, 96 predicted proteins | sample 2_2465_0518_D_FD_203654 | JGI IMG/M metagenome (GOLD analysis project Ga0326513, IMG submission 203654) | Bovine rumen microbial communities from UC Davis, California, United States - 2_2465_0518 | ecosystem: Host-associated > Mammals > Digestive system > Stomach > Rumen | place: USA...
CGAGGCCGAGCGCAAGGCAAGGAGAAGGGGAGGCAGGAATTGCCAGTACTGAGGACTAGGCATACCAGCAACTTCACGATACTTCCCAACGAGATCGCAGACAGGCGTGACATGAGCCTGAAGGCGAAGGGGCTACTCTGGTACCTGCTGTCGAAGCCAGATGACTGGGAGTTCTCCTTCAGCTCTCTTCAGAAGCACTCCGGCAAGGACGGCAAGGACTCGATAAAGTCGGGAGTCACCGAGCTGGTCGAGCTGGGGTACCTGAGCATCAGTGAGGGCAGTAAGGAAGGTGGCAGGTTCGTCGGAGGCGTCTGGACGGTGTCCGACTCGCCGATGGACGAACCGGAGCGGGAAACCCGCAACGGTACCGCAGCGGAAGCACCGCAGCGGAAAAACCGCAGCGGTAAACCCGCTACTACTAATACTAAAGAACTAAGTAATAAAGAACAAATACCCCCTATAGTCCCCCAGAACGACGGTCAGGCTTCTGCCATAGCCGAGATAGTCTCGTACCTCAACGAGAAGCTTGGGACTAGGTACAAGTCCAGCACCGAGAGCACGAGGAAGCTCATCAGGGCGAGGCTGAACGAGGGCTTCACCGTCGATGACTTCAAGGCAGTGATAGACGCCAAGCACGCCCAGTGGGGCAACGACCCGAAGATGGCCGAGTACCTCCGTCCCTCGACGCTGTTCGGCACGAAGTTCGAAGGCTACCTCAACTCAGCGGCCACTCGGAGTGCACCACGCGCCACGGTGGACCTCTCCGTCTACGACCAAGGCGTGAAGGAATGGATCCCAATAGAGGAGGACACGTCATGGAGTTCATGACCGAGCTGCTGCACAGGCATCCCGACTACGATCCCGCCCACGGAAGGTACGACGACATGCCCACCAACGAGGAGGTGTGGGCGGCGAACAGCGCGTCGTTCTACGACCTAGTCCGGGAAGGCATCCTCACCGACACGGTTGAGAACGGCGTCATAACCAAATCCAAGGAGGAGAAGTTCCAAGCCATCTGCGAGCGCTATGGCTCCAAGGGCAAGCTCGACACCGAGGCGGAGATGCGAATGGTTGAGATTAACTTCCAGCGTCTCATCGCACGACTGGCTAGGGCGGGAGTCCCCGCGCTGTACTACGACGTGGTCGCTGACGAGCGCATGAACGCTGCGTTCTCCGCTGGGCGCGGCGCGTACATCTACGGTGAACCGGGCGTCGGCAAGACCACGTCCGCATGCTCGCTGCTCAAGGGCTGGATGAAGGCGAACCCATACGGCGACCCGATATTCGCCACGTCGCCGCAGATGCTCTCCGAGATGAGGTCCACCTACGGCACTGGGATGAACCTCGAGGACGTCATGCTGAGGTACACCAAGTGCCCGTTCCTCGTCATAGACGACTTCGGCAAGGAGGTCCTGAGCGAACAGGACTCCGCGAGGATGTGGCGCGTGGTGAACGATCGCGCCGCTGACAAGCGCCCCACGGTCATCACCACCGAGCTGGCGGTGTCGGAGCTGGCGTCCAGGTTCGACGAGCGCAACGCGGCGAGCATCGGCTCGAGGATAAACGGCTACTACGATTTGTTCCTGCTGAAGGGCAAGGACCGAAGAATTGCTTAGGTGTCTCATGGTGAGACAGTGAGAAGAGAGGTGGTGGACACATGTCTGACAATGGTTTGCAGACATACACGCCTAATGGCGGCGCTCTAAGCGTGGAACACTATCAGACGTTCGAGATGGCGAAAGAGAATGACGACATTCTCGGCGGCGATAATATCGCACAGCTTCTCGTCTATACAGCAAGTGCACGTGCAAAAGCACAAGCGATTCACGCGGCAATGGCTGCAACCAAGAACCTTGACGAAGCGGTTACACTTCGCGCTGACTCGATAGCGACTGAGCAAGCGTACGCAAGAGTAAGCATTTTTGGCGACCAGCGCATCGGCGAGTTGCTGCGGGAGCTGCCTACTAGACAAGGCGCAAGAACAGACAAAACTTCGGTCGCCGTACCGACTAAAGTTCAAGCCGAACGCGAGGCGGGCATCAGTCACGCAGTTTCCATTGACCTCCAAACACTCGCGGCTAATCCCGACGTAGTTCAAGCTGTCATAGACAAGGCCGAGGCAGAGGGACGTCTCGTATCGCGCAAGCAAGTACTGGACGCGATCAACGAGAAGAAACGTGCCGAGCAGCAACGAGACGAGGCGCTGGACGAGCTCGAGGAAGCCTATCATTCAGCCGAGCTCATGGAAGCCGAGGTTGCGTCGCTCAGGCGTCAAGTGGCAGAGAAGCCGCAGTCTGAAGTCGTCGAGCGCGAGGTCGTCCGTGAGGTCGTGCCGAGCGACTACGAAGAAGTCAAGCGCAAGGTAAAAAGTCTGCAAGACGAGGCTAGCAGGCTTAATAAGGAATACCGTCAAATGTGGACGGCAAAGCAGGAAGTCGAACGACAGCTCCAACAAGCAAACGAGCTTCTCGGAGAGAAGGGCCGCACGGACAACGCGCAAAGGGACATAGAGCAGTTCGCTATGGCGGCGAACACGTTCCTTCGACAATACGCAGGACGTGCTCTCGCTTTTGACCAGTTCGATCGCGTCGACGAGTCCACAAAGGCCGAGTTCAAAAAGTCAATAACAAACCTAGCTGCATTTGCTCAAAACCTTCTAGGCATGATAAGCGAACAGTAGATTGGATAACCAACCATGAGCGAAATGATGATGACCCCCACCAACGGAAACAACTTGCCCGACAACAACCAGCTTCAAAAGCTTATGAAGGAAGTAGCCGCTACCCTCGTTCACGTCGCAGACAAGCTTGGCGACGCTGACGAGAAGATTGAAAAGACCAACATGGCTGTCTCCGGCATCAACGATAAGGTACAGGACCTGTCAACCGACGTCGCCGACCTGAAGGAGAACCAGTTCGTAGAGCCTTGGCAAGATGCCGCCATTCAGCGTGCCGCACGAATCAGGGTCTCGACCTTGCTCAAGATTAAGTGGGAAGATGGCGGCGTAGCAGAAGAGAGCGCACGAGATTACAAGCTCTACTTCGGGAAGTTCTGCCAAGCGCTTCATAGGGAAGCGAAGCGAATTGGACTTGAGGGTCCCAAAATCCACCAGACGAAGCGCAAGGACTACGAGAAGCTCATCGAGTTTATCGGACAGTGGGTGCCCATCCGAGGTGTGGAGGGGCAGAAGGCCTACTACGACATGCTCTCCGCTCACTAGTCAGCAGAAACGGACGCAACATGAACATCGAAGAGCTGACCATCTACTCTCGCAAGAAGGCACCTGACTCCACGATGGCGCTATCAAAGGCGTCGATAAAGTTCACGTTCCAACAAAGCTCAGCTTCATATCCGGAATACGCCCATAATGGCATGATCAGAACGAAGCCAGTATCTTCTGCAAGGTTCACTTTTCGCGATGACATCGCCAAGAAGATGCTGGATGACTGCGGAGACCATTTCTCCGTTGGCATCGACAAGCAGCACAAGCAGATAGTCCTCATCCCAGACAAATACGGCTACAAGCTTTCGCCGCGGAACAGCACGTTCCGCTCAAGCGTGACTGTTCCGGCAGCTGCACTTGATGACATATTGGACTTCTGGGACGGACAAGCAGCCGAGATGGCTCTTGACTTCGAGCTAGTCGATGGGTTCGTGGTGCTCACAAAGACTGAGGAGGCTTAACCATGGCACGTACGCAGATGGTGACCATCCCATTGGAGGAGTACAAGGAACTGCTCCTCCGCGACCGTCCGTCAGACCATGACAAGGAACTCGTCGAGCGTCTGCTTAGCATCCTCGGCGAGTCCCTCGAGTACACGGACGAGAACATGAGCGCATGGAACGACGTCGTCGGGCCGCACATGCAGCTGGTTGGCAGCAAGTCCTGCGTCAAGGACATGCTGACCATGCTCCGTTACGTCGATCCCGAGCGTTACATGCAGCTGTTCAACAAGGTCATGACGGCTGAGCGCGAGCGTAAGGCCAACGAAGAGCGCATCAAGCACATGAACGAAGCGAAGGAACTTCGCTCACAGCTAGAAGAGGAGTAAGACATGGCAGTAAATTCGGTGACACTGGCAGGCAATTTAACACGCGATCCTGAGCTCCGCACCACTCAGAGCGGCTCTGCGGTGCTCTCCATGGGAGTGGCGGTCAACGAGCGCCGCAAGGACGCGAGCGGCAACTGGGTGGATAACCCTCAGTTCTTCGACCTGACAATGTTCGGCAACCGTGCCGAGAAGATCGCGCCCTACCTCACCAAGGGCACCAAGGTCACGGTGCAGGGCCGTCTGCACTACAGCTCGTGGCAGGCTCAGGACGGGAGCAAGCGCTCCAAGGTCGACGTCATAGTCGACGAGATCGAGTTCATGTCGCGGGGCCAGCAGCAGGCACCGCGTCAGGCACCGCCCATGCAGCAGGCACCGGGCGGTCAGGTGTACGTGAACCAAGCGCCCATGGGCTACCAGCAACAGCAGCCCGAGTACTCGCTCGAGGACTTTTACGACGGGGATATCCCCTTCTAAGCCACCTGAAAGAACGTCGTCAACGGGGCCCTTCGGGGCCCCTCTCAGTTAGGAGAGAAACATGAAGGCAAAGAAGTACCTGAAGAAGCACTCTGAGCAATACGATCTCCTCATTGGCATGCTGGCCGACGTCCTTGATACGTGGGCTGACGACTGCGACCAGATCGGCAAGATGGAGTTCATCGGCATGCTCGAGTACGCCAAGCATGACGTAGAGAACGTCGTGGACCATATGCTCCGCGAGGCACGCTTCGGAAGTTGTGAGGAGTAGGCATGGAGTCGATTTACGGAATGAAGCTGACTAACGTCACCGTCGAGCACAGCCCGCTCGGCGTCAAGTGCACCGAAGAGTGGGAGTCGCCGGCGACAGACGTCAACTACATCGTCTCGGCGCTCAGCAAGCGACTCAAGGAGGACGCCTTTGGCTACGTGCCGAAGAGGCCGAGCCTGATGGACAGGCTGCTCGGCGTGAACGGCTCCAACAGCGCCGTGCACGTCTACCCCGTAGCCAAGAAGGTCGTCTACAACGACCCGGCCACCGTCGTCTTCTGGGGCGACGGCACCAAGACGGTGGTCAAGGCCCACGACGGCGACCAATACGACGAACGCTTCGGCCTGCTCATGGCGTTCCTTCGCAAGGCTCGCGACAACAAGCGCTATGACCAGTTCGAGTTCCTAGTCAAGACAGCCGTGTGCATGCTCAACAACCCTGACGAGATGGACGAGTTCGCCAACGCGCTGCACGGCGTGGCGGCGCAGGTCCGCAAGGAGGAGAACGATGGGTAACCCTACGATCAAGTTCAAGCTCGACGAAGGTGCCTTTGAGCCGGTTCGTGCGCATGCCACGGACGCCGGCGCGGACATCCGCACGCCAAAGCAGTTCGTGCTCAGCGGACGCAGCTCGGCGATCGTCAAGACGGGCGTCCACGTGGAGCTGCCCGAGGGTACGGTGGGCATGCTCAAGTCCAAGTCTGGGCTGAACGTCAACTCGGACATCGTCTCCGAGGGAGTCATCGACCAGGGGTACACGGGCGAGATAGTCGTCAAGCTGTACAACCACGGCACCAAGCCGCACTACTTCCATGTGGGCGACAAAATCACGCAGCTGGTGGTCATGCCCGTGGAGTTCCCGACGTACGTACAGGCGGACGAGATCGGCGGCGGCGAGCGCGGCGACGCCGGGTTCGGCAGCACGGGCAAGTAGTTCAAAGAGAGAAGGGTAACGGAAATGGCAAAGAGCGCAGCGATGAGGGCACGCCTCTCCGAGGAGACCAAGCAGAACATCTACGACGCGGTCAAGGCGGGTGCCTCTCAGGCGTCGGTGGCCGAGCGGTTCGGCGTGGCGCAGTCCACGGTGAACAGGGTGGTCAAGTCCTTCGAGGGACGCACGAGGGTCGTGGTGTCCGACGAGGACGGCGAGCTCAAGTACGACTCGACAACCGATTCGTACATCGGCACCGTGTACCTGCCCGACGGCACCAAGGGCGGAGAGCGGTTCACCAACAGCAAGCACCTGCACGAGCGCGAGATAGTGTCCAAGTACGTGTCGTGGCGCAAGCGCCGCCTCGACGAGCACGAGTTCATGGCGATGGTCGAGCGACGCGACCCGACGGTGCCCAAGGAGGAGCCGAAGGCCGCTCAGGAGCCCGCCAAGGAGGCACCCAGCGGCTCGGTGTACGTGCTCATGCTCAAGGGCGAGAAGGCCAAGGCCGTCGGCTGGTACCACACGCTCGAGGCGGCGCTCGACAGTCAGGACTCGATGAACGAGGCGCTCACCATGGCGGGGTTCGAGCCGCTGTACGACGTGTACGAATGCGAGTGCCGCGACTGAAAGGCTTCGGTCTGCTGTGCGACGGATTCGCAATGACGAGGAACGCGCAGGCGTTGGACGGCGAGGCCGGGAAAAGCAGGGGAAACGCTATGACCGGCGACGCAAAGGAAATGCGATGGCCGCACCGAGAGGGAATCGAAAAGCATGGCGACGGCATAGCCTCGAACATCCCTGACCTGCGACGCGGTGGAATGGCAAAGCTTAGAGGTGCCGAGGAAAAGCCACGATCTGAAACGCCATGGACCGGCACAGAGGACATGCGCACTGGCAGAGGGCAGAAGAGCAACGAGAAGTCATGGCAAGAAGGGGAACGACATGGAGAAGGTACACATCCACATGAGGTTCGACGAGCCGGTGCTGGGGACCAGCCCGGCAGACCCGGACATCTACCGACGCTACATCGCGTCGAAGTCGGAGGACGCCACGAAGATAGAGGAGGAGGTCGCGTCGCTGGGGGTAGACGCGGTGGCCGAGCGCGGCATGACCGTGTTCCCGCGCCTCGACGACGGGCGACCGTTCATCTGGGACTACCAAGTCAAGGGCTTCATGAAGGACGCCTGCGGCATGCTGCGCAGGGCGGACGACGGCGCGTCGAAGAAGCTCCGCGCGTACAAGAAGGAAATTGACGGCCTCATCTTCCCGTCCCCGCGCAAGATACCGTACATGGTCCCCGAGGACGGCGAGATCGGCATCGTTGAGCGCCCGCTCCGCGCCTCGACGCCGCAGGGCGACCGAGTCGCACTCACCGCGTCGGAGACACTGCCCGTCGGCACGACGCTGGACTTCGACGTGTCGATGCTTACCAGCTCGCACATGAAGTACCTCGTGGAGTGGTTCTCATACGGGCAGCTCCGCGGCTTCGGCCAGTGGCGCAACGCCTCGTACGGACGGTTTCACTGCACCATCACCGACGAGTCGGGCAAGGTCATCTTCTCTAACGAGTAGCTACGGATAGGAGCAGTAGCGCGGTGGAGTAGATCGGCTTGGCAGCGGCATCGCGAGGACGGGCATCGTAAGCGCGGCGCGTAATGGCGGCGGCGGTGAAATGAAATCCCCATACGAGAGCGGCGAACGAGTAGCGTAGATAGGATGTGCGACGCAGGTGAGTAGCGAAGAGCCGACCAGCGTGGCAGCGAGACGCCGAGGAGAAGCGTGGGGTGGATACGTGCGGCAAAGGATAGGAATGGATTGGATGGGAATTGCAGTGGAAGTGCAGGCAAAGGCGACGCGAGGGATAGGCGTAGATGAGACTAGCGACGGAAACGACATGCACCGCACAGATTCGGGCGAAGGCGATGAGACGTGCCGCTTCGAGGTCACGTCGAACGTTGTTCAGGACGGCGTGTCTTGGGACTGCATGGGCATCGTCTGCGACCGATGCGGGTACGCGCAGATGAGCTTCACGCCGCCCGAGGTGTGCCCGAGGTGCAAGAGGCGGGTGGTCAAATGAAGGGGAGGAACCGATGAGCGTGTGGACGCACGTGGCGGCTGTATTCCGCATCGACGCGCCGAAGGTGGGCATGGACGGCCCGAGGATCAACGGATACGTGAGGCCCGACTGGGACAAGGTTACGAAAAAGGCGATCTACGACTGCGACTGGTGCACCGAGGACTCGTACGAGATGCAGCGCATGGAGGAGAGCTGGAAGGAGTATGAGGAGCATCCAGAGCGATTCATGCCGACGGGGTCCGAGGGCTCGCTCCATCGCCTCGTGTGGGTCAACCCAGAGCGCTATCGCTGCGCCCGGTACGTGGTCACGGTGTTCGGCGACCTGCGCGACTACGATGACCACGAGGCAATCCGCGAATGGTTCGACTGGGTTTGCGCCAACTGCTACATAAGGCAGGCGGTCTGCCACTGCGACGTGAGCGGGCAGACCTACACGTGGGAGCACGAGTAGAGGAAGGTAGGGACGAATGAGCGAGGACAAGGCATACGAGGACGGCTACCACGACGGGTTCGAGGACGGCAGGTACGTCGCGTCGCGCAAACACCTGATACAGATCGACCAGCTCGAAGCGGAGAACCGCGAATTGAAAGAGCTGACGCGGGACCTTATGGATGAGTTTCGCGGCTTTGGCCTCGACTTCAGCCGCCGATGGCATGAGCACTACGAGAAGCTACTCGAGTTTGGAATTGATGTGCGATGACGAAGAGCAAGTTCGAGAAGCGCTATACGGGAGTCGGATGGGACTGGTACCTAGAGACGGACGAAGGCTCGTCGTGGGTGCCACACATGGTCAAGGACCACATCGAGCGCCTAGAGTCCGAGAACGAGGAGCTGCGAAATGAGCTCGGGCAGTGGGAGCGCCTCACGGCGAACGTCGAGCTGCCCGAGTACCCGGTCACGCAGTTCGTGCCGAAGGACCTAGAGCGCGAGAACGCAAAGCTCCGCGCACTGGTCCGCAAGCTGCTGTGGGGCTATGACCATGACCTGCCTCCCGCAGACACTCTGACATGGTGGGGCGGGGTCTTGACGCAGTTGCGCGAACTTGGAATCGAGGAGGACTAGATGGCCGACATCGACGCGCCGCTGTCATGGCGCATGCAGCAAGACGGATACCTAATGCAAATCGATCAGCTCAAAGCAGAGAACGTCGAGCTGCGCAAGCTGGTGAAGCGCATGCACAGGCACATCAAGCAGACGTGCGACGTGTGCGACGAGTACTACTGTTCTAACTTCGACGAGGATAACGAGTGCTGCGTCTTCGACGTGCTGGCACGCGAGCTGGGAATCGAGGTTGAGCGATGAATGTCGACGTGAAGACCAACGGCGACACCTTCGCGTGGCTGGAATGCGGCGACGTGCGAGTCGACTTCTCCAAGGACGGCGACTCGCCCGCATGCCCGAACAGCTGGACGTGGGAGATGTGGTTGGACGGCAACCTAATCGACAGCACGTGCGACGAGATGTCGCTCGCCGAGGCCGTCAAGGATGCCACTGGAAGCATCGCCGCGATCATGCGCCAGCTGCGTGGGATGCACGACTACCTCGTGGCCTACGGCGCGTTCGGGGAGGTGGTCTGATGCGCAAAGGGACGTGCGTCGAGGTGAAGGACCTCATCACCGGCTATTGCCCAGCGTGCAGACACCCCCGCATAGAGCTTCAGTGCAACAGCATCTGCGGCAACGATGTGGATATGACCTACAAGTGCGTGATTACCTGCGAACACCTAGCCGTGTGCAAGCTGCGGCATGACTACATGGAGGAGGGCAAATGAGCTGGTCAGAGGCGGCTTTGTTTGTGCTGATATCGCTGTCCATTCCTCTCGGCATCGTCATCCACGCGATGGGAGAGGAGTGTGGCTCGCGCGACTGCCGACGTATGCAGAACTACATACTCAGTGGCCGTACGTGGCTGTGGGTCGACGGACGGTTCTACCCGGTCGATGCCACCGAGGACCAGATGGAGCAGGTGATGGCGTTCGATAGGGCTAGGAAGTCCGTCACAAAGGAAACGATCATGCGGGACGCAAACGTAGAGGTGGACGAGTGAGCTGGATTGCCGAGTACGACACGCAAGGCAGGGAGTTTCCGACTTGCGTGCATGTGACCAAAACCACAGGCACCATGACGCATGGTGCCACCTACGTGCCAATCGAAGACGGAAAGGCCGTGCGTGCCGAGAACGAGAGGCTGCGGGAGTTGGTGCGGGACATGTGGGATTTCTACTGCGTCATGCCAGACGAGCCGTATACGTGCAAGGAAGAGCTCGATTTCAGCGTCGAGGTGTGGAAGCGCATGCGAGAGCTGGGAGTGGAGCCATGAGCGACATCAGCGACCAGCGCAGATACTACGAGCGAATGATGGACGAGATAGCGGCTGAGCATCAAAAGCAGCTCGACCAGCTCAGGACTGAGAACGCCAAGCTGCGTGAGTACGTGACCAAGCTGGAAATGGCGAACATCGACGTTACGGCAAGGCTCGCGGACTACATCGGCCAGTATGACCCAACTGATGCGTTCGTAGCTGAGGTCAAGGCCGAGAACGCTAAGCTGCGGGAGCTGTGCAAGATGTTTGCCGAGTACGTAAGCAAAGACCGCTGCGAGGGGTGCGTGGTCAAGTGCCGCTGCAACGATGGCGAGGTCGAGGAATGCTGGCAGAGAACCGAGATACGCAAGGTCGCCCGCGAGCTGAGAATCGAGGTAGACGAGTGACAGTCTATGAAGCCCTGTTTGGCACGCCCGAGCGTGCCGCTAAGACGTTTGACGAGATGGCGCTGAACGCGCTCGACTACTGCTACGCGCTCGACGCACTCACGGATGACAGAGAGGCGAAGTGTCGGAACTGCCAGTATGACTTCGATAGGTACGGCTGCGAGCAAACTGACATGACCATTCTGCAATGGTTGAACAAGGAGGTGGCCGAATGACTGACGGACTGAGTGAGGCTTACGAAGGCTACGGCGCGTTCGAGGGGGTGGACAATGCTTAGGTACCCGACGTACATGGCGGTCGAGACGCTGACGATCGCCATGGTCACAGAAGACGGGCAGTCTTTCGAGGACTTGGGCATAGAGGAGCGCAGAGAGGGCCAGATCATCATCAAGTGCAGGGCGGCGGAGCCCATGCGCGACGGTGCGCCTTGCGAGTTCAACAAGATGGGCAGCGACGGCTATCCGTTCTGCGCATCGTCCACCGAGGTCATGCGCCTACGGGAACAGAATGCCGAGCTGCGCGAGCTGGTGCGGGATATGGCGTGCGAGTACGAATGCGGCTATCTGACCTTGCCGCAATGGCTGGCCGACCGCATGCGCGAGTTGAAGGTGGACGGATGAGCAAGGAGCATAGCTACGCATATGAGGCTGGATACAGAGACGGCTCTATAAATTATGAACTTGAGCATTGTCCCGCCTGCAAGAACGTCGCAGACCTGCAAGAAGCGCTGGACGAGAACGCCAAGTTGCGCGAGCTGGTGAGAGCTGCGTGGCGATGCATCCATACAGGAGCAAGCTGCTCTGACTGCCGCCTGATAGCGGGAGGTTGCACACTGCAAACAGCGATGCGCGAGCTGGGGGTGGACGATGGCTGAGTACGTGGTCAAGGGTGCCGAGCCAAAGGAGACGGTGCTGCACACGCGAACCCCGAACGGATACGAGTCGTGGGAGTGGCTCCCTGTGTGCGAGGAAATCGTGCGGTGTAGGGACTGCGGATACGCGACCGACGATGGCTATGGCTGCACATTATTTGGCCGTCCTGAGCAGACAGGCAACTACAGGTGGGTGGACGTTCCCGCCGAGGTCGAGCCTGACGGCTTCTGTAAGTGGGCGAAGAGGGCCGAGCCGGTCCCGAAGCTATCTGACCTATTCGGCATATTGAAGGAGGACGAATGACCGCGACCGACGAGCGTGGCGTGGAGAGCGGCTATCCGCACACTCTTAGGCCCGAACTGCATAGGGCGCTAGATGCCGCTGGCATCGACTATTGGGTTGCACAAGGCATCACGTTCTGGAACCGAGACGATGGATGCGAGTGCCTCGCCTATGGATTCAAGGCAGACGGAGTGCCGAAGCTGGCAATCAAGGTCGTAGGGTTCACCGACCCTGAGCAGGCCATCGCCACCACGCTGGGACGTAAGCCATGGGTCAATCCAGCGTGGGAGCGCTGGCACAAGAGCCTCAGGCACGACGAGATCAAGTCTGTCGGCGATGCGGTCGAGCAGCTGATGTACGAGGCCATCGAGTTCGGCGGCGACATGGGGCCGAACGGCAACACGTACAACGGCATAGACGAGGGCGACGTACTCACGGCGGGCTTCATCAACGAGTGGGTCGAGCGGTTCGAGAGCACGTTGGGGCGCGACAGGTACAGCTACGGGCAGTGGCGCGAGATTTCCAATGCTGTCGGCGACGCGATGGAGTACGCACACGACAGGGCCATCGAGCATCCAGACGCGGCTGACCCGCTTTGGAATCTTGACGAGTACGTGAACCGAATTCTCAAGGTTGCCTTTGAGGGCGAGGCCACGCTGGGGTGCGGGAAGTGCCACAACGTAAGCAAGTGGGTGAATGTGTTCGAGTGCTCCGAATGCGGATTCGACTATGACTTCGTGACCGAACCGTACCAAGGGCCGAACTTCTGCCCCAACTGCGGCAAGAAGGTGGTGGACGAATGAGCGAGTACACGGAACCTGGACGGTATTGCAGTTGGGATCCCAAGAGCAAGCTCGTTGGTCAGGCGAAGAAGCTTGCGCAAGCGGCTACCAAGGACTCGATACGCGCGGTGTACCAGTGGTGCATCGACAAGGTCGACTATGACCAAGACAAGGCTGACCAGTTGGAAGGAAAGAGGGGGTACGTCCCAGATCCCGAGGAGACGTTCGAGTCCGGCTCCGGCGTCTGCTTCGACGAGGCGAGCCTGATGTGCGCCATGCTGCGGTCGCTGGGCATACCCACGAAGCTGGTCATCGGCACCATCGACGGAGTGTCGCACGCATGGGTCTCGGCCTTCGACGGCAAGAAGTGGCTCAAGTGCGACCCGACGCTGCAGGGCTGGCAGAAGGACAGAGAGTACGTGACCAAGTACGAGTTGTAAGACGAACGCGTCTGATAGGAGAAGTGACGTGGAGAGCATTACTGAGGAACTGAGGAGTTACTCCTTCAGGTTCACCGGGTCCGAATATACGAGGTTGCTCGAAATTGCCGACCACATCGATGCGAGTGTCGCCGATGGCTACATGAAGCTGCCAGTAGGCGAAGACGGCGAGGTGTGGCATATCGGGGACGTGGTCGAGTGGTGCGACGGCACGACAGCCGAGGTCATAGCCATCGGCGGGAACACGCTGTACTACATCGACGATGGCGAGGACGATGTCGACTGGACGCGGGCTGATACAAACCGTCACCACCACGGTCTGACGGTCAAGTGCGTGCTCACGGAGTTTGCAGAGAGGCTTTACGAGAAGCCCCTGTTCTTTAACAAGGATTCCATGTTTTTCGATGAGAGCCACGTTCGAGAGATCGTCGACGAGTTCGCCGAGAAGTTCCAATTGGCAGACGATGCCGCTGAACACATGGAGGACAAGTGTGAGTAGCAACCCTAGCGAGGTGTGGATGCCTTGTCCGGGGTTCGAGCGAACGCACGCAATCTCGAACATGGGTCGCATCGTGAGGTATCCGAAAGTCACTGGTGGAAAGCCGAGGATGCTCAAGGCAGGTGCTTCGCGGAAGGGCGACAACAGCGACTACATAAGGGTGACCCTTATTGACGGAGATAGAAGCGAGACGCTCTATCTGCATAGGCTGGTCGCTCAGGCGTTCGTCGGTATGCCCGATCAGGTGCTGCAAGCGTCGTACAGATACGCCTTGCCGTTGCAGGACGTGGTCGTAGGTCATTCGTTCGAGGTCAACCACATCAACGGCGACAAGACCGACAACAGGGCTGAGAACCTCGAATGGGTCACCCATGAAGAGAACCAAGTCCACGCAAGGGACTCGCTTGGAAGATTCCGAGGTCCGCGAAAGACATTGAGGAACCTATCTGATGATGACGTTCGGGCAATACGCGCCTCGACCGACTCGCAGCGCAAACTGGCGGCTCGATACGAAGTCTCGCAAGTGACCATCCACAACATCAAATCCAACCTGATTTACAAGGACGTTGAATAAAGGGTGAGACTGCTGACTACATGAAGGAGGAGTGACATGGCGAGAATCACGGACGAGCTGAGGGAGTTCGCAAGGCGTTGGCCCTGCACCGATTACATCCATAAGGACATGGTCGCCATCGCCGACCGCATCGACGCGGAGCACAAGAAGGCCGTACGAGAGTTGAACGACTACGCAAGCGACAGCGTTCTTCTCCCACGCGACGCGGACGGCGAGGTTATCCACATCGGGGACATGATGGAGTATGGAAAAGCGCGTGGTCGCGTAATTGCACTCATGCTCTCGAACTACCCGAAGAAATGGGGTGGGGCACTCCATTGGGGAATCCAGCTCGAAGGCGAGCACGCTCCGACCGCGCTTGACGGCTTCTTCCATCACTACCACGAGCCGACCGTCGAGGAAGTGCTGGACGAGATGCTACAGCGCTTCGCGGAAGACAGCTACGAGGGTGGCTTGACGGACTTCATCGCCTCATACGCCACCAAGCTTCAACTCAAGGAGGACAAATGAGAGTTGACTCGATCCAAGTCCAGTGTGACATGTGCGGCGAGACTCGCACGTTCGCGCCAGCCCAAGGCAACCTATGGCGCAAGGAGCTGTATGCACTCGTCCGCACCGACAAGACGCACCAGTTTGGATACCAAACCATTGAGATCGACCTCTGCCCGAAATGCCTCGGTAAGGCAATCAGGATCGAGCGCATCGACCACGAGGTCGAATACAGGCACCCCATTGCCGAAGCTGGCTTCGGACATGAGGTCGAGAGTAGCGAGCTCAGGTGGAGGGAGGATGCCGAATGAGCGATGACGTCAAGCGAAGGGTCCTAGCCCAGCTCCATCAGGCGGCGACGCTGCTCATGGCGGTCGAGGCGTACTGCTACGACAACATGGACGAGAACATGGGCGACCTCGTGAAGCGCATATGGGAGGACCTCGAGTCCGTGGCCGAGCTCGTCGAGGACGACAACGAGCACACTGCGGTCACCATCGACGGCCAGCTCATCTCGGAGAACAACAACCTCAGGGACTTGGTCAGGGACATGTACGACCACACTTACTTCGTCGACTGGGGAGACCTCGAGCCGCGCATAAGGAAGTGTCTGGGCGTCGCCACGAGGGTGGTGAAGTCCGATGACTAATGACGAGGCGCGTGATTACTTTGCCAAACGCGGCATGGATTACTCGAGCGACCCTGCGAAGCTGATTGCCTATCCCATCCGCTGGGGAGACATGATAAAGCTCTGGACGCTGTGCGAAGAGCACGTCGGGCATGCCGAGCTCGAGATGCATATGAGGCCGAATCCTGTGATAAAGAAAATTCGAGGACGTGACCAGGTTTGCGAGGCGTACCTCAGAGTAGACGGCCCGTACTTCCGCGACCGCGAGGCCATCAGCTTCAACGCGGACGGGTTCATCGGCTTCGCAGGGTGGGCGTCAACCGCGAACACCAAACCGTTCCTCGATGCCTTCGTCGAGTGGGTCGACTGGTTCGTCGCGAAGTATGGCGAAAAGGCGAGTCCGAATGAACGTTGCTGACACGACAAACTGGTACCTATGCGACACGTGCGCCGTCCCTCACTACGGGATGGCGTACATGCTCTTCGGATGCGAAGCGCACACCGGCCTCACCGTCAAGCCGACTGCGTGGAGCGGGTGCGATCCGAAGAAGCTGTGCAAGCGGTACATACCGAAGGAGGATGACGATGGGGTTCTGGCACAAGATGGCTGACGAGCAGCCTACTGACGAGGACGGCAAGTACCTGCTGCTGGGTAAGCGCGGCGCGATGTACTTCGCCAATGGGTTCAAAGATTGGTTCAGTGGCAGGAAGACCTTCTACATCCCGAACAACAGAAGCAGCTACGTGGACTTCGACAAGGTAGAGGCGTGGGCCGAGGTGCCCAAGTATGGGGAGGACGAATGAAGGTTGACGGCTTCTGCATCTTCTGCGGCAAGGAGGAGTTGGAGACGGCCTACTGGCACCGCGAGAACACATACTTCGTTCGCTGCAGGAACTGCAAGGCTACGGGGCCGAGCATCGCACGCACGGAGCGCGAGGCCATAGAGCTGTTCAACACGAGGCACGACGGCCCGGTGCAGGGGAGGTTGGAGATATGAGCTGTCCTTACTGCACGCCGACTGACTGCGGGATGATGGTGAACCTACCGTGCACAGCGCCGAACACGTACGCCGGGATGGACTGTTGCAGCATCTGGGTGGAAATCCTGTATGAGAAGGAGAGTGACCATCGCGGCTACCCGACCGGCGTCGCCCGAGGATGGATCCCAGCCAAGTACTGCCCGATGTGCGGGAGGGAGATGCCATGGTGAACGAAATCAAGTCAGAGATCCGGCTTAACAGGGCCATCCTGTGGCTCGTGATGGCGAACCTTACCGAGAGCAAGCACGCGGCCGCGCTCTTCGCGGCGTGCGCCGTGCTGAACCTGCTCGTGTCTATTTGCGAGGGGTGGGAGCTATGAAGCGAATCGCGTTGGTCGCCGTGCTGGTAATCGCGGCGTCGGCCTTTGCGGTCATACACGGCGGCGATGACCGTGTCTAGGCGGAGGAAGTGCAGCGACGAGGACATCGTCGCCTCGATAGCGAAGTACACGGAGGAGCACGGCTACCTGCCCGGCGTGAGGGACGTCGCCGCCGGCGTCGGCCTGACTGTTGGGCCCATGCATGAGAGGTTGAGGAAGCTCAGGGACAAGGGTGTCATAGCGTTCGAGGACAGGGTGCCACGAAGCATAAGGATTGTGAGGAAAGATGGAGATTCAGGTCACACAGGAGCAGATTGACGCGGTAATAGAGTCAATCGTCCGCAAGGAGCTTGACAACCTCGAAGTCTACGATGACTACTACGAAGGATATCGCAAGAAACCCCTCGGCGAGTACCTTGAGCACAAGGTGCAACTCATTGTAGAGGAGTACCTAAAGGAAAAGCTTGACACCATAGTCGACGACGAGGTCGCCGAGGCGGCACGCATGGAGGCGGTCGCGGCCTTCCTAGCCAAGCCCGTCAAGATCTCCGACGGCTACCGTCAATCCGAGTTCGACTCGTGGTCGTCGTACCTACTGAAGCGGATACACGAGCACTCGCTCTCAGACTGGAACGTGAACAAGATGATCCGCGAGGAGATAGACAAGCGGGTCAACCAGCTCTGGAAGGAATGCGAGGAGAAGGCTAGGGCCGTGGCAGTCGCCTCGTTCACCGAGGGGATAGAGCAGCTGTTCGAAAAGGAGGGCAAGCGATGAACGTGGAGATTCTCCGTCACCCGACGGACGAGGACTGGCAGCGCTGCAAGATGCTAGCGATGAACACCATCGGCAAGCGTTGGAGCGGCGAGGTCACCGAGGAGTGGAAGCACAAGATGCTCGAGGCCGAGCACTCTCCCATCCGCACGCTCATGTTCACGGTGCGTATGGAACTCCCTTATTGGGTATCGGTGCACTTCTGCCGACATAAGTACGGCGTCGAGCACTACGTGTCCTCTCAGCGCAACGACAGGCAGAAGGCGTATGACAGGACCACGGCACCGCAGGGCGCGATGGTGACGCACGTCATGGACGTGAACGCGCAGGAGCTCATCCAGATGGCCCGCATGCGTCTCTGCGGTCAGGCGTCGGTAGAGACTCGGATGGTCATGACTGAGATCAGGGACAAGGTGCTCGAGACCAACCCCGAGTTCGCCGACTTCCTCGTGCCCAAGTGCGTCATGCGCAAGGGCTGCAACGAGTTCGTCCCCTGCGGCTACTACCGGAAGGACTGACATGGAGATCGACATCACCAAGTACATACCGCCCTCGGAGATCGCGGACATCATCCGCGAGGAGCTGCGCGACTACATCCGCAGGCTCTCGTGGAGGGACTGCCAGACGCTCGTCGCCAACGCAGCGCACATGGTCATCTGGGACGCCCTCAGCAAGGAGCTCGGCGAGGACGCCAAGCAGCTGGTCGTCGAGAGGGCCAAGGAGCTCATCGGCGAACTGGACAAGTACGAGGTCTTCCACTCGAAGACGGAGTACACGGAGGAGGGCGTCGGCCGCAAGTACCTAGACGAGGCCATGGGAGAGTGCGGAGACGCCATCAAGGGCAAGGTCAGCTCGATAGTCGACGGGCTTGACGCCAACGACCTGTACGACATGGTCACCGAGTCTGTCTATGACGCGGTGAGGGAATGGATGTGGGAGCGGAAGGACCGATGAAGATGGAATTGGTCATGAAGTCCGAGCGCCGTCCCGCCGTGATACGCGAGGTCAGGCGCGAGAAGGTGGTGAGGGACGGGTGCCTCACGTACGAGGAGCGATACGGCGACGAGGAGTGCGTGTTCGTCCACACGCTCGCGTCTAGGGAGAGCGCCCTGTGCGAGCACGGGGACGGCACCCTGAGCAACGTCAGCTGGGACCACATAAGGTTCCTAGACTCCGACGAGATGTTCAAGGAGTATGCATGGGAATGACGAACTCGCAGGTTGGATGGGCCGTGGCGCTCTGCGCGAAGGGCATCATAGGCGCGATGATAGCCTGCACCAACGTGGTGCTGAGCGGCGGCAAGGACCTGGACTCGATGGCCCGCGCCCTTGAGTACCAAGACGAAATCTCGATGCTCGAAGACCGCATGGAAGCCGCGAGGCGCAAGGAGAAGGAGGAAGAGGGATGATAGTCGGATTCACGCTCCCGGCAGACATAAAGGACGGCGAGTGGCCCGACGAGGTTCGCGTCGCACATTTGTCCGACATGAACGAAGGTCGCGCCGAACGTGCGATGGTGTACGTCCCCGCACGCAAGACTAAGCACGTCGTGATTTGCAACCCAGACACGGACAACGCTATCGGCACGTGCAAATGCGGGAACTGCGGAGGCTCGATAGGCCAAGACGATAGATTCTGCCGCCACTGCGGGGCGGAGGCATGCGATGCTTGACGTACCGAACTGGCTGTGGATACTGCTGGTCGCCGTGATGGTCGTCTCCGTATTGGGAGGCGACTACTACATCAGCAAGGGCGACCAGACGGGCTACATGATGTGCGGCTGCACCCTCTGCCTCTCGATAATCCTCGCGCTCGTGCTGCTGTGGGTGCACTTCGGGCGCGTGCCGAAGGCGCTTGAGGGACGGCCGGGATACGACGAGCCTCGCGGGTCGATTTACAACGAGGAGTTCGAGCTAGAGGTAAGGGACAGGATGGAATGATGTACGAACCGATTACGTGCGGGACGTGCGGCAAGTGCGTCACCGAGTGGCTGCTGGTCGAGGGAGGCCCGTTCGCGTTCGTCAAGAACGAGCCGCTCAAGACGACGTTGGAGAGGACGTGCGGGCTCTGCATGGACTGGAAGGACGAGCCCGTTGTCGTGATGCTGGACACCGACCAAGACGACATGCCGTGCGGCGGCACCGAGTGGGTGCCGAAGGAGGACAGCGATGGACGAGACGAGTAGGGATGCCGTCGTAGGGCGGCTCAAGGAGCTCTCGCTGAGGGGCGGCTCCCACGAGATGCTGAGCACCATATGCAGGGCCGTGAGGCCGTCGCACCACGGCTGGACCGAGCGGGAGTGCGAGGAGCTGAGGAAGGACCTCATCCGCCTCATAGGCGTGCCCGAGGCCGACGGAGGAGCCGATATCCGGGCCGACGCGGACAGGATCGAAGAAGTGTTCGTCCCGTTCGTGGACGAGGCGGAAATCGCCCCTGACAGCCCCGTCCCCGGCGAGTCCATCACCGAACCTATGCGCGACTGGGTGTCCTGCCACCGCGACATGTCTACTGCGCTGACCACCTACCCGGCGCAGTTCCCGTTGGCGGGGGTCACCGACAAGGACGTCCTCATCCGTCTGGACGCGGTCGACCGCGAGCACGTGTGGCGCATGCAGCAGCTCCGCATGTCCATGAACGAGAGGAACTCCCGAACCGAGACGGAGCTGGACGAGGCGCTCGAGGAGCTTAGGCGTGCGAAGGCCAAGCTTCAGGAGGCCGACTCCATGCTCGGCATGTGCATCCGCCTGCCGTTGGCGTCGGACAACGAGCCCATCAGGGTGGGCGACGTCCTAGAGGACGGCGAGTACACGTTCGTGGTCGACAGCGTCACGAAGTACGCTGACGGAGCGTGGAGCATCTCCGACGAGAACGGCGTCGCGTGGGCCGCGTGCGACGTGAGGCACAGGCGCACCCCCACCGTCGAGGACGTGCTGCGGGATATGTTGTGTGCGTGGGAGGACACGCTGACGAGCGAGGGAGTCGACGGCATCATCGCCGAGTACGCCGCCAAGCTCCAACTGAGGGAGGAAGCGTGAGCGACACCGAGAAGGACTTGACCTACGAGGAAGCCGAGGAGCTGTGCCGAGAGGCGTTCGACGGCGGAGCCCGCTATGGGGCGGAGAGCACGCGCTACGGCGTCAACGCAGTCGCATATGACTGGGAGCACTGGCTCAAGAAGAACGAGCACCTGTTCATGCCAGCGCCCACCGTCGAGGACGTGCTGCGGGAATTTGCGCACGTAGGCATTCGCATTGGGTCTAAGGACGGCATCAAGGCTGGCGAGTTCGACTTCTTGCCTGACGAGGATGCAATCGCCGAGTACGCCAAACGCCTGCGTCTTGCGGAGGAGCGGTAATGGGAACGATGGACTCGTCGCAGATACTGGAAGTGAAGCTGGACTTCTCGCTCTCGACCTCGCAGAAGGTGTGGAAGCTGTTCCACGGGGGGCTCCCGTGCTCGTGGATAGACGACGTGCTCGAGCTGCCCGCCGGCACCGCCAAGCGCGAGGTCATGTACCGATGGAGCTGGGAATGACGATAAGGCGCAGGGGCAAGAAGGAGCTGGTCGAGCAGGTCTGCGAGGTCTGCGGGACCACGTTCTGGGTGTGGCGTCCGATGAACCGCATGCGCGGCGGGGGCCACGAGAAGCGGCTCTGGTGCACCGTGTGCGGCAAGAGGACGAACCACCTGCAGATGAGGGAGATTGACAAATGAGCGTCGAAATACTGCTGAGGAACGGGTTCTCCATCTACCCGAAGGAGAGCTCGAAGGTTGTCGAGGACCGCATCAAGTCGGCCGTCAAGGGCAAAGCATGGGGCATCGAACTCGATAACATCTACGGTGAAAGGGTGATGGTTTCGCTCGACGCAATTGACTTCGTAAGGCTCGAGCCCAAGGAGGACTAATGGGGAAGGTAGGGACGGTCCTGATACGCCATGCGGTGGAGCTGCTGGTGAACAGGCACGACAAGGACGGGCTGATCACCGACCGCGAGTACATCGCCATGGGCGTCGGAGCGATGTTCGGCGAGAACATGGCGAACGGGAAGATGCAGCCCACGGACGCGGACACGCTGGTGCGTGCCATCGAGCGTGCGTTCAGGATAGCGGTAATACAGAAGAAGATCATGGGGGCGGACATCCCGCTGCCCGGCGAACAGGAGGAAGAATGATCGACGTCAAGGGAAAGCGCGTGTACATCTCCGGTCCGATGTCGGATGACTTGGACACGTACCATGCGCACGACTTCGTGGACGCGCACATCGCGCTGAAGAATGCAGGGGCCGTGGACATCTACGACCCCGCCGTCGAGTGGTTGTGCGACTACTACCCGATTCGCCCGCACGAGGACTACATGCGCGAGAGCTTCCACGAGCTCACGAAATACACCATAGACACCAAGACTATGGCAGAGACCACCTACTACGACATGGTCGTCATGCTCCCCGGCTGGCAGCTCAGCGAGGGCGCGAAGCACGAGTGCCTCGTGGCTGGCTGGTGCGGCATCCCATGCTACGAGCTGAAGGACGTGGTCGAGTGAGTTACGTGACCGACCCGATGGACTGCCTCGACCTGCTCGAGGAGTTCCTCAACGGCATGCTCACGTGGTGCGACCAGAACGGCGTGCGCCCGACCGAGCAGCGGCAGAGGTACGGCGAAGTCGCGCACTCCGTGAGCCACGAGACGGTCATCAAGATGCGCGACCTCCTGCATGTGTGCGTCAACGCCATAGACGAGTGCAGACAGGTCGAGTTCCCCGACGGCAACGATCCGATGAGCTACCTCACGTTCACGGGCTCGGAGCCGCCGAGGCTTAGCTGATTCCTAACAATAAACCTGAGATTGAGACCATGGGCACCCTGCGGGGTGCCCTTCCTTTTTGGAGGTGAACGTGGACCTCTGGCAGGAGATATTGCAGAAGCGCCGCGACCTCGACTACTGCATCAAGCAGCTGAGGGCCAACGGCACGGCGTATGCCGAAGCCGAGCGTGCCTACAAAGTGCGGCTTAGGGCCGAGTGCCTAGCGCTGAGGAACGAGGGCATGCCCGTGACCTTGATACAGCTCACCGTGTACGGAGTGCCCGAGGTGGCGGACCTGCGGTTCGAGCGCGACAAGGCCGAGGCTACGTGGAAGGCCAACTCTGAGGCCATCCAGAGCGTGAAGCTACAGCTCAGGCTACTTGAGAGCCAGCTTCAGCGCGAGTACGGAGCGCCGAACTTGGGCCGCGGAAACATGTAGGAAGAGCATGGCGAGCAGATGAACGAATACCACAAGCAACTAATGAAGGGCCCGTCGATTGACACGGGCGGGTGCTGCGCAATATGCGGACGCTATGGCGCTGAGGCGCATCACGTCGTTTTCCGCTCTCAGGGTGGCAGCGACGGCCCATGTATTCCACTATGCGGCCGTGGCAACGGCCTCTATGACGGCAGCGGCCGCATGTTCCATCACGGGGCCGCGCACCATCACCTGCTCCATTTCTGGTGGGACGGCAGGCAATGGTCCTACCTCATCACCGAAGAGCCGATGAAGCTCGAGAAGGCATTGAAGCTTGACGGCTGGAAGCCCATCGAGTGGAGCGGCGGCACCGAGGAGATCGAGTACTCCGAAGACATGCCGTGGCTCCACTCGGTGCGCACCAAGCCCGTACGTTACGAATGGGACCCGAACTGGGAACCGCCTTTCTAAGGAGGAAACACATGGCAAACCCCGAACGCACCATGGCACGCATGCAGGTCGTCGGCAAGGTCTCGCCCATCGAGGGCGCGGACAGGATCGAGCGTGCGAAGGTAGGCGGCTGGGAGGTCGTCATAGCCAAGGGCTCGTTCCATGATGGCGACTACGTCGTCTTCTACGAACCCGACACGTTCATGCCCGTGGACGACCCGCGCTACGCGTTCCTAGCCGAGCGCGGCAACGTCAAGCAGATGGAGGTAGAGGGCAAGCCCGTCACGGGGCACGTGCTCAGGACCTCTAGGCTGCGCGGCGTCTATTCGCAGGGCCTTGCGCTCGACCCGCACGAGGTCATCCCCGACGTGCCCGAGGAGCACTACGCGGACCTGTACAGGAACAAGGTGCGCCTCGACAAGATGGTAGGCGTCTGCGAGTATGACCCCGGCATCGTGATGAGCGCGGAGTTCATCGGCCCGTATGACCCGGCCATCGGCCCGCAAACCGACGCCGAGCGCATACAGAACGTAGAGGAGGACGTGTTCGACCTCATCAAGCGAACCGACTACTTCGCCTCGGTGAAGGTCGACGGCTCGTCCACCTCGATGGTCTATGACCCGCGCCACTCCCGAGTGCGCGTCTTCTCCCACCGCAGGGAGCTCGACCCAACGAAGGGAATCGGCAAGGCGATGTGGCAGGCGGCTGAGGCCAAGGGCCTGCAGGCGTGGTGCGCGGAGCATCCCGGCATCACGCTTCAGATGGAGCTGCTGGGACCCAAGTTCAACTGCAACAGGCTTGGGTTCAAGGAGAACAGGCTGATGCTGTTCTCGATGTGGGACATGGCGAACTGCAGGTACCTCGACCCGTACGCCTACTTCGTTGCCGAGAACCTCCACGTCAGGCCGCTCGGCCTCGACCTCGACGAGTTCCAGACCACGGACATGCTCATCGAGTTCATCGACGGGCTCAGGGGCCACACGGTGAAGGACAGGCTAGACGAGGGCGTCGTCGTCCACGTCATGGGGCCGGGGGACCTCACCGACGAGGAGTACGACAAGGTCAGGGACGCGCTGGGGCAGACCATGCAGATGAAGGTCATCTCGCGGGCCTACCTAGCCAAGGCCAAGGAGTAGGCATGGAGCCGACGAACTACGTTGAGATCACGGGGTTCTTCCCGTGGAGGCGCTACTACCTGTTCTTCGACCGCATCGAGGACCGAGAGCTACATAGGCTGCTCAGGCGCGAGGGCGTCAGGCCCACGGTCAAGAAGGGCGACGTCTTAATAAAGCCGGGCGTCCCGTACGAGATGGTGCTCTGCAGCGTACTGGAAAAGCAGGCGTACAAGTTCGAGGACTGCATGCGCAAGAGGATGAAGCTGGCGATGATAGTCGGCGACGACGAGTACGTGGAGTTCGGAAGGCACTTCACCGCCATGGTAAAGCAGATGGAGGAAGAGCAATGAGGGAATACGAGGGCCTCTTTTCGAGGGAGACGAAGGTAGCCATGACGAAGCTCGCCATGCTGTGCGCGATCCTGATGGTCACGCTCGTGGCGAACACGGGCTGCGAGGCGTGCTCGACGGCGTACAGGACGTCGCAAGAGGTGTCCCGCGACGCAAACGAGTTCAACGTCACGCGCAGGATAACGGTGCTGAACACGCGGACCGACACGGTGCTGTGGAGGCTCACGGGCAACTTCGCCACGTTCGGGTCGGGTGGCGACCTCGACGTGATATGCCAATTGCCTGACGGGACGTACAGCAAGTCGTACTTCGACCTGAACGAGTGGACCACGTACGTCGTGGAGGACCTCAACGGCATGGACATCAAGCCCTACACGTACGAGATGGAGTACCTGCCGCAGGACGTGGCTGGCACCACGGTCGAGCTCGGATAGGAGGGGCGATGAAGGTCTACTTGGTCCACGAGGAGGACGGCGAGTACTCCGACTGGCGGTTCAACGTGGCGGGAGTGTTCTCCACGCACGAGAAGGCCGTCGAGTACATCACGTCCCAGAGGAGCCGAGACAGGTACGGCGAGCACGAGCTGAGGCTCGACCCGGAGTACGGCGAGAGGAAGCACGAATGGCAGTTCGGCGACGAGAGGTACTCGCCTAAAGAAGTCAACAGGTGGATCCACACCGAGGACTGGTACGTGACGGAGCTAGAGCTCGACGTCGGTGCCGTGGTCACACATGACGAGTGGAGCCACTACCCGCAGTTCGGGTTCCCGAAGGTGTCCGTCAACCTAGTCGCCACGTGAGGCTGACGGCATAAAGTGTCCGACTAGTCGGCTAGTGGGACAGACGACGGCATAAAGTGTCCGACAAAGGCACCTCTCTTCGGAGGGGTGCCTTTTTCTGTTTAGGAGGAACATGAGGAAGTTGAAGGTCCTCGAGCTCTTCAGCGGGACCAGGTCGGTGAGCAAGGCGTTCGAGGCGCACGGCCACGAGACGTTCTGCGTGGAGTGGGACAGGCAGTTCGAGGCCGACCTCTACATGGACATCGGCAAGCTCAAGGCGGAGAAGGTGCTGAAACTTTTCGGCAGGCCCGACGTCATATGGATGAGCCCCCAGTGCGACACGTTCAGCGTCGCCGCCATATCGAAGCACCGTCGCGAGAACGGGCGCGGTGGCGGTCTTGTGGCGATATCCGAGAAGGCCATGCAGGACGACCGAGTCGACGTGAACTGCATGAGGCTGCTCAGGGACCTGCAGCCGCTTGCGTTCTGGATCGAGAACCCGCGAGGCGGCATGCGGAGGGCGGAGTGGATTCAATGGTGCCCGAGGCACACGGTTACGTACTGCCAATACACGATGGACTTGCCATTGGAGCAGCGGAGAATGAAGCCGACAGATCTCTGGTGCAACATTCCGAACCCCGGCCTGAAGCCGCCGTGCAACAACGGCGACCCGTGCCACGTAAGGGCACCGAGGGGAGCGCGGACTGGTACGCAGGGACTCAGCCCAGTGGACCGCGCGAGGATACCGGAGCACCTCTGCGAGCACATCGTCGAGATCACCGAGGACTACATAGAGAGGCTCGACCTAGCGAACGAGTACCTTGTGTCGCTTGGTAGGAAGCCCATCACGCCAACGTTGGAGGAATAGCCGATGAAGATATGGAACATGGTGCTTGGCATACCCGTTGCCATGATGATCGCCATACCCATTACCTTGCTCGCCTGCTCGACGCCCGTCGAGACGGAGGCGAAGGACGAGCCGACAAGATTCGAATACCAAAGGGCCGTGGACTCTGAGGCCATCGACACGTACGTCATGACGGACACCGTCACCGGTGTCCAGTACGCCGTCATATTCGGCGAACACTTCGGACACATAAGCATAGGCGTTACGCCTTTGCTCGACGTCAACGGCAGGCCGTACAAGGAGGTCGGATGATGGGTGACGACAGCGTGTCCAGCAGTCAGTTCTGCGTCATGTCGGTGGACGGGGAAAGCGTTGGGTACGTCAGCGAGGACGGCGTCACCGTCAGCTCGGGCGGCGATCCGATAGCCGTGTTCCGCGACTCGTTCTCCGACTCGATCACGCTCGAACTGAAGCAGGCTGACTTCTCGGCGATTGACAGGATCATCAAGAAGGGTCGTGTGACGGCGCTCACGTTCGCCGCGAAGAGGCCGCTCACCCGCAGCGAGGCGCTCATGGCATACGCCCGCGAGCGGGGCGGCAAGTTCTGGCGCAACTACAAGAAGGCGCTGAGGCGCAGCCTGAGGAACAGCGGTGCCGAGCCGACGGCGTGGTGCCCATGAACAGCAGGCAGTACGCCGAGGCCATGAGGCTGTGGGCCGAGGGCGCGAAGATGAAGGAGATAGCGGCCGAGGTGGGATGCACCATGAGAGCGCTAGCCCACTACACGTACAGGAACAGGGAGGACTTCCCTCGGAGGAGGAAGTACAAGACGCTGACCGACGACGAGGTGCGCATAGCCTCGGACATGGTGGCTCGCGGCATGAGCGCCGCCAAGGTCGCTAGGCTCGTCGGCGTGAACCAGTGCACGCTGCGGAGGAGGATGGAGCGGTTGAAGGATGACTAGGGGAGAGAGCAGGGCGTGCTTCCTGATATGCCTCGTGCTTGCCAATCAGTGTGCACAGGCCCACTGGCCGCTGTTCGTGGTGTGGATAGCCATCGCGCTCTTCTACCTGACCAGGGAGTGGCTATGACGTACAAGGTTCGGCCAGTATTCACGTGCGCGGTGTGCGGCAAGCGCAAGAGCGGCAGTGGCAATTGGTTTGTCGGCGTGACCCCTCCCGCTGGGTGGAGGCACACGGGCGGCAGGGACGGCATCAGCATATGCGGCGTATGCGACCTCACGTTCAGGGTGTACGGCAGGGACAAGGCCATCGAGAAGCTTGGGAGGGCAAATGAGCAGGACGCTGAAGGACCGCCCGTACAGGCTGGGCGGCGACAGGCATAGGTACGTCATAGCCGACTGCCACGGTCAGCACGGCAAGTTCAAGAGGCTTATGAGCAGACTGGCACGAAGGGAGCTGGGGCGCGAGTTCAGGAAGGACATGGACGGAGCGCCGAAGAAGTCGAAGTGGATGTGGTTCTACTTTGACTGAAGACATAGACAGATTCGTTTGCGAGGGCATCCGTTCGGGTGCCCTCTTTCTTTTAGGGAGAACCATGCCAGACAAGCCAAGGGTCCTCGTCGCGTGCGAGGAATCGGGTACCGTCGTCGACGCGTTCGTTCGTCGCTGGGGGGGGGTCGTTCGAGGTCTACTCTTGCGACCTGCTGCCCACGAGCGGCAAGCATCCGGACAGGCACATAGTCGGTGACGCGCACGAGGTGTGCAAGATGGACTGGGACCTCGTGATCGCGCACCCTCCGTGCACGGCCATAGCGGTGAGCGGGGCCAGGTGGTTCGAGGAGAAGAAGCGCAACGGCCAGTACTACGAAGGCATGGGGCTGTTCCTGTTCTTCACGGCCCTAGACCACGTGCCTCACGTGGCCGTGGAGAACCCCGTGAGCGCCGCGGCGTCGTTCTACAGGCCACCGGACTTCTACACGCAGCCCTACCAGTTCGGCCACATGGAGCAGAAGAAGACGTCGTGGTGGGTCAAGGACCTACCTGCATTGAGGCCGACGAACGACGTCTACGAGCAGATGATGGCGCTTCCGAAGAGGGAGCGAGAGCGCGTGCACAACATGTCGCCCGGCCCAGAGAGAGGCAAGGAGCGCTCCAAGACGTACAAGGGGCTGGCGGACGCGATAGCCGACCAGTGGGGCGCATACGTATTGGGAGAAACAGGATGAACTATTCGGCGATAAAGTACTGCGACATAGCAAACGGCAGGGGAGTGCGCACCACGCTCTTCGTGTCTGGGTGTAGGAACCACTGCGAGGGCTGCTTCAACCCCGAGACGTGGTCGTTCGAGTACGGCGACCCGTTCACCAATGAAGTAGAGGACGAGGTAGTCAACAGCCTCCGCCCCGTCTACGTGACGGGCCTCACCATCCTCGGAGGGGAGCCGCTGGAACCCGAGAACCAGCCCGCGGTGCTGCAGCTGCTGGCGAGGGTTAAGCACGAGATGCCCGAGAAGGACGTGTGGCTGTACACGGGATTCACGTACGAGCGGCTGATGGAGCGCTCTTGCAGGGCGAACACGCCGCTGCTGCTGAGGATACTGAGCAAGGTGGACGTGCTGGTGGACGGGCCGTTCGTGCAGGCGAAGAAGGACATAGCGCTGAGGTTCAGGGGTTCGTCGAACCAGCGGCTGATAGACTGGCACGCCACTTGGAAGGACGGCTCGGTCAAGCTGTGGGAGGACGATCCCGTCTACTCCACGCACGAGATGTAGTCGGGCGTCGGCCCATGAGCAAGGCCGACGCCCACCGAAAGGAGAGGCCATGCGCTGATGGCTCCGTGATGCATATTATACCAGCTAATAACCAATAACCGAGACGTTGTCCCACGCCGCCTCGCAAACCTGTTGGTTTCGGGCTGTCAGGCTCAGCCAGCTCCCGTGGGGAAGTCGGATTCTATTGTAGCCCCTAGCGAGGACGTCCTTGTTAGGGGCTTTTTTGTGTTCGGAACGTGTGATGTTGCCCGGTAAGTCGCTCAACATGCTGAGCGACTTAGCTCATACCATCATGGCTAGGATGACTGAGGCGACGAGGAGCCACGTGAGATACATGAACGTGACGAAGTCGGCTGGATGCTTCATCACTCGCCGCCCTCGGTGCCGTCGGTGGTCGTGTCGTCAGTCGTCGGCTCCGTAGTCGGCTCCGTCGTGGGCTCGTCGGTAGTCGGATCCGTCGGCTCGGTCGAGCCGCCGCCGTACGTCTTCTCCTCCTTGAGGAGGTTCTCCTTCACCTGCACGTTGGTCACGTCGGTTGCCCAGCGCCCGTCCTCGGTGACCCAGTTGACCTGCCTCTTCGCCACGCCCACCTTGAACTCGCCCGTCTGCAGCTGGTCGAGGCTTACCTTGACCACGCTGTCGCCGACCTGCTCCTCGGTGCCCGTGTACTCGACCTCGGGCTTCTCGATGGTGAGCTCGCTCTTGCCCTGCACGTAGGTCACGTACACGTCGGCGGAGGTGAGGTCGACGCCCTCGACCGTGACCTCGTCGGCCACTGTGGTGAACTGCCGCATGGAGACGGACTTCTTGCCGCATACGAACTTCACAGCTACCACCTCCGGTCGTTGATGGAGCGTTGGAGCGCCATCACGGAGTGGTGACCGAAGTCGCCGTCGATTCCGCCTCCGTAGTAGCCCCACTCCTCGAGCTTCCTCTGGATGGCCTTCGAGGTCTCCTTGCCCCAGTCGCCGTCGACCATGACGCCCGTGAGGCCGCAGCGTCTCTGCACCTCGCGCACGAGGGGAGAGCCGCCCTCGCCGTGCTCGACCGCCCACACGTTGGTGCGGTAGCAGTCGTGCTCGGGGAGCTGGTCTGAGATGACGCCGTCGTCGATAAGGCCGAGCTGCTGCTGCCACACGGTGACGGTGTGCGGTCCCGCGATGCCGTCGACCTCGAGGAAGCCCGCCTCCGAGGCTGGGTTGGACGCGTCGTCGTAGTAGGGGCGCACGCCGATGGTGAGCTGGGTCACGTAGCGCGTGCACTCGAGCACCTCGCCGTCGCCGGTGTTGCCCTCGATGGTGCGGAAGCTGTAGCGCGGCTGGATCCACTCCTTGAAGAAGCCGACGTGGTCGCCCGTGTTGTCGCCGTCCCAATCGAAGCCGATGACGTCGCCGGGTATGAGGTCGAACGGCTCGACCTGCCTAGCGAGCCCGTCCCTGCGGTCGATGGCGACCGCACGTGGGAAGCCGTCGCACTGGATGCCCAGCTTCGAAAGGCAGTAGGTGACGAACATCGCGCAGTAGGGGACGCCGTTCGTGCCGAACCACGGGGAGCCCGTGAGCTCCGCGTAGTAGCGGCCGTACTTTGTGCCCTGCTCGGGGTCGCCCCAACGGGAGTAGCCGACCTCGCCTTGCGCGAAGTCGAGAAGCTCCTGAGATGTAGCCATTGGAACTCCAATCTCAAAAAAGGGGACCCCGTGGGGTCCCCGTGGTGGATGGGGTGGCGAATCACCACCCCATGTGTGACGTGCCTATTCCGTGGGCTTCGCCGTGATCTGGCTCACGCCGAGGATCGCGCCGGTGAACACGCCGATGGCGTTGACTGTGAGCACGATGGCGTCGACGTTAGCGAGGCCCCATGCGGGACCTACAGCGCCAATCAGCGCCGCAAGGGCCGGGCAGAATATCAAACCAAACCATTTAAGAATTTGATATGCGCCGTCTGGGATCATGTACTCCATGTCTTCCTCCTTAAAGGAAAAGGGCACCCGAAGGTGCCCAGTTACAAAAGCCTTGCCTTATAGCTCCCGGTCTGGGAGGTTCATGGCCTTGTCCACCAGCTGGTCGACGAAGTGGTTCGTCACGTCGTTGGCGTCGCACAGCCGCTGGTACTCCTCCCACTCCGCGTAGAGGCTCTGCTTCTCCTCGATCGACGCGCAGTGGAGGTCGTCGATATACCTGTGAGCGCGATGGATTATGTCGCTCCTCATCTGCGTGCACTGGGCGCTGATGGTGGTGTCGACCTTGCCCTCGATCTCGTCGATGCGCATCTCGATGCGCTCGCGCCACTCGGCCTCAGCCTTGCGCTTGGCCTCCGTCTCGGCTCGGGCCTCGTCGCTCTTGCGTTCACCTTCCGCTATCTTCGCGTTGATGATTGCGAGACCGCCGCTCGTGATGAGGGCCGACAGTACTGGCCCCAGCCACGCGAGGAAGCCGTTGATGGTTTCGTTCATGTCCTTCTCCTGCTTCTGGTTGGTTCTATGCGTTCACACTCCCCAACGACGTCCGTTGCAGGAGATGGGATTGGCTGAATGCGACACGTCGCGTGGCGGGGGTCCACGATGCACCGTAGGCTCCTGGCTAAAAGAAAAAGGACCAGGGGACTGGTCCTTTCGGGAGATGCTTTTGGCTTATACACATGCGGGGCCACACGGAGGTGGCCCCACTCTTACCTGAATGATTCGGGATTAGATGGAGAAGCCGAGAACAACGCCAGCAAAGGCGTTAGCGACGCCGCTGTTCGAGTCGCCGCTGTTGCCGACACGACGGAAAATAGTGTCCGAATAGGTCGACCGCAGCCACCAATTGTTGGTAAAACCTGACTGGTCGTACTTGATGCGAGATCTTGCGTTATAGAACACCTCGCTATAGATAGGTCCAGTTTGCTCATAGTAAGAGCCGCCAAACATCTCTCGTGCACTTGGGATCCAGAGCTTGTCTGAGGTCGTCTGGTCATGGACTATGGCAGAACCGTATGTGTCGCTATACTTCCGCACTTCCTTTATTGCTGCTTGTACCTCTGTAGGAATTAGTGGAAGTACGGTGTTGCTTAGCCATGACCGCATGGCCGACGCCTCCCAGCCACCAGCAGTAGTTGCCGTGGAGTTCATGTCGCGTATGGTTCCGTAGTATTTCTTGAACATTAGCCATGTCATGGGGACGGTAGTCGTCCCGTCGCTGGCAAGCACGTCTGCGCCCATAGCCACTAACTGGAAGTAGTACGTTGTTCCGCCAATGTCCATGGACTTCACGTCACCAACTGCGTACTTGCTGGAATAGGTGCCGTTGGCTGAGGCCGCGATGATTTCCGACCATGAGTCACTGATGGTTTCAGGAAGTCCGTGCTTTGGGTACTGGCTGATTGGCAGGATGGTGTAGCCCATCCAACCAGAGTTTGCCTTATATGTCGCAAGCAACTCCTGCTGGACGTAAATCGCACCTTCGCCCATTAAGATGGGCGTTCTATTGAATGTGCTGGAATCTGGCGAGCTCGTCATTGACGATCCTCGTAGTATAAGATGCTTGAGCTTCGCGTCGAACATGAATGCGCCCTCTCCGACAGTCCCAGTGCCGAGCATGTCGACAACCTCGAGGTTAGTGCAGTTGCTAAGCCCATATCTATCAATAGCTTTGCATTGAGGTAGGGTTACGTCGGTCAAGGCCGTGTGATAGCTTAGGCAGTGTGAACCAACCTTCGTCACGCCATCATCCTCGAAGCTTGTAAGTGTGTTTGACACGAGCGCGTCAAGACATGCCTGCTCACCCAAAGTCTCCCTTGTATTTGCCATGAGTTCCCTTTCTACGATTCGGGTCCGAACAGACTTGCGCGGAAGCGTTCGGTTTCTCGGACGGTTCTAACTGCATCGAAGTGCGAGACGTATGATTAGATGGAGAAGCCGAGGACAACGCCATAAGAGTCGTAAGCGCTGCAGCGGCCCGCGTTGCCGTTGCCGTTGACACTGCGGAAGTTAGCGACCGAATTGGCCGACCGCAGCCACCAAGTGTTGGAAGAACCTTGCTGGTCGTACTTGATTCGGCTCGCTGCATTCGGGAACAACGTGCTGTAGTGCTCGCCCTGCGTCTCGTAGGTAGTCTCGCCGATGACCTCTTGATGCGAAAGTAGCCACAGCTTGTCTTGCGTTACGCAACCGTCGACGATCATAGAGCCGTCGTAGTTGCTGCTGTGCTTCGTCACCGTCTTGATTGCCGCTTGGAGCTCTGCTGGGAACAAGGCAAAGACGGTGCTGTTGAGGTACGTGCGCATCTCGCTATGTTCCCATCCTCCGTTTGCGCCGGTTCCCTGTGCGCCAGAGTTGTTGCTCGGGTTCATGCGTTTCCTTGTCTTGAGCGTCCCCTTGGTCACGAAGGTTATGCCGGTCGCATCGACCTTGGCGACCTGCGCATAGACCTCACCCTCCGTGCCGAGGTCGAGGAGCTTTGTGTCGCCGACCGCGTAGTTGGACGCGGCTGTTCCGCCTTGGGCTTTGCTGATGATGGTGGCCCAAGAGTCCTTGATGGTGTCGTATCTCGAAAGCGGATAGTCATCTATGGAGGCGATGAAGTACTTGCCCCAGTTCGCGTCTGCCTTGTAGGTGGCGACGAGGGCTGACGGAACGTAAACGGCACCGTTTCCTAAGCCGATTGGCGTACCCGTGAGGGCTGAGGTCGCAGAGAGGGTGGACATGGTCGTTGAACGGACGATGAGCGACTCAAGCTTGCTGCAACCGTTGAAGGCGTTGGCCGCGATGGTCGCCGCGTTTGTGTTCGTAAGTTCGACGGTCGTGAGGGCAGTGTCGTTGCCGAACGCATAGGCACCGACCGAGATGGCGCTTGTAGTAGCCGTGACAAGCGTCGTATGCGAGAAGAACGCTCGCTCCGCGACCGTAGTAGCCGTGTCGCTCTCGTAGTCAACCAACACCCCTTCGACGTACTTGATGACGTCGGAGCGCGTGTCACGAAACAGCGCGTATACGTCGACGTTCGACGTAATGTTCGTGAGGTCCTTGTCCCAACCAGTGAACTCCATGTATTCGCCATCGGAGCTTGTGGGAGTCGCGCCGCCATAGACTGCGGTGCCGCCCTCGCGGACGTTCTGCGTATCCAGCAGCGTAGACCCGCTATAGAACCGAACGCGATAGACAGGGACGTAGACAGCCGTATAGGTGACGTTGCCCGTCACTGCGCTCACGGCTGGTTGCCACCCAGTCGAGGTCTCGCCCTGATAGGTCGGAGTAACGCCGTTGTATTGCGGCATGGTGCCGTAGGGCACGTTCTGATCCGTCTCGAGCGTCGACCCGTCCGCGTTCTTCCACGTGACGGTGTACGTCCTCGTGGTGGCGGTGTAGGCTGCGTACACGGAGCGGTCCGCGGTGACCGCCTTGGTCGCGTCGGGGTCGGCGACAGACTGGTCTTGGTAGAGCGACCAACCCGCGAACGCGTAGCTGTACTGCGCGGTCGACGTGCGGGAGGGCTGTCCCGTATAGGTGCCGTTGCCGCCGTCCCTGACGGTCTCGCTGCTTATGAGCGTGCCGCCGTCCCAGCTGTAGTAGCTTATCGTGGACTCGATGTGCTGGTACCTGATGGTCACGTTCGGGTAGCGTGCGTTCATCCTAGCCAGCCATGCGCCTGTGATGGTGCCGAGGCCCGAGATGGTGCCGGACACGACGGCCTTCTCTACGTTGTTGCCGGCCTCGTCGAGGCCGCTCATGGTGTCGAGGTAGTCGAAGAACTCCTCGACCTCGGCGGTGGTGGAGGCGGTGTCCGTGAAGCCGATGATGCGCACGCGGGAGTTCGCGGACATTTCGTCGAGGATGTCCAGCACGGGGATTACGGGCGTGTTCTCGACGCGGAGCGTCGTGATGGACGAGTAGTCGGAGCCCTCCATCGAGAAGGTCGTCAGCGAGGACTGGTTGCGCACGGTAAGGTTCGCGATGGTGGCGGGGAGGGACAGCGTCTTGAGGATGCCGCCGACGGGCAGGGACACGGACGTGACCTTGGTGCCGTCGAGGTACACGTCCTCGATGTTCGTCGCGCCGGAGAGGTCGAGCGCCCCCGCGAGGGCGGTGCACTTCCTCGCGTCGACGCTCCTCAGCAGCGAGTTGGTGCCGACGTTGAGGTTGGTCAGGTTGGGGTTCGTGTATCCCGACGCGTTGGAGCCCACCTTGATGGACTGCAGCCTAGTCGCTTTGGAGAAGTCGGCGAAGCCCACCTTGAGCGGGGAGAGGTCGCCGACGGAGGCTATCTGCGGGGCGGAGAAGACGTAGATCTCGGTGTCGTTCACGTTGTCGAGCGGGCAGGGCAGGGTCGTGGCGACGCCGTGCGAACCCCTCTCGGAGACGGTGTAGGAGCCGTACCTCACCGTCGGGTAGATGTCGGCGTACGGGGTGACCGTGATGTCGGCCTTGGCGTAGCCGCGGAGCTGTATGACGTCGGAGCGTGCGTCGCCCGCGTTCCAGCGGGAGTCCATGTAGCGGAAGCGGTTGTACAGCCACCACTTGCGCTGCTCGGCCTTGGAGCCCTGAGCCATGGGCAGGTAGACCGCCGTAGGCTCCTTGCCTGAGTCGGGCGAGATGAGCGGGCCGATGTACTTCGACCACGCGTCCTCGTTGAACACGGCCTCGGGCCACTTCGCCTGATGCTCCTCGAAGCGCCTGAGCACCGACTCGTAGGACAAGACGCCGCTCGACCTGAGCGACTGGTACATGGCCGTGATCTCGCGGCCGAAGGCGTCGCGCACGTTGTTCCACAGCACGGAGTCCTGTCCGTTGAACACGTCGGCACCCGCGACGTGGTCGGTGTCCTCGAGCGAGTAGCCGAAGGTGAGCGAGCCCTCGTTGTTGATGCCTATCGCGGTGTCCATGTCGTACGGCTCGGCGACGGCCTTGCGGTCTATCTTGGACAACCCCGTGGTGGGTCCGCCGGAGAAGCCGATGAACAGGTTCTTGGCCCTAGAGTCGACCATGAGGAAGAGCTCGGTGAACAGGTAGTAGAAGACGAAGCTGTCCACCTCTGCGTACTTGGGGAACTCGTTGCGGAACCTCGAGAGCCTGTAAGCCGCCGTGTCGGTGGTGTAGGTGACGTCCTCGGTGACGACCCTCTCGACGTAGCTGGTGTGGCCCGTCTCGGGGTCCACGACCTCGTCGTACACGACGTGCGTCTCCTGATAGGTCACGGGAGACGGGAGCGCGTTGCCTGTCGCGTTGGCCCTGTAGGTCGAGTACACGAACGTCTGAAGCTCCTGAAGCTTGGAGTAGTCGACCCACTCGTCGGATGGGAAGCGGGCCTCGTAGTCGTAGCGCCACGTGGCCTTCGTCTCGCCCGTGTCGGGGTCGGTGAGCGGTGCCTCGGAGAAGTAGTCGGAGAGGAACAGCATGAGGTTCGACGTGTTGTTCTGGAACTCCCAACTCTCCATGTCGCCGGTGTAGCCGTAGGGCTCGGGCGCACGCTTGGGCAGGTTGAAGTTCGCCTTGGAGTAGAACGTCGTCCTGTTGTTGGCCGTGTCGTGCCAGAACAGCACGATGGGGTGGCCGTCGATGCCCTTCCTGACCCTCGGGTCGGCGAGCTCCTCGGGGCGCTTGTACGGGTCGGCCTCGCAGAAGAGCCTGACCAGCTCGACGTTGTTCGCGCCCTCGGAGGACGCCACGTCGGCCTTGAGGACGAAGCGGTTGAACGGGACGATGGAGTCGTTCAGCGCGTACGTGGACGCGTGCTGCCCGCTCTGCGTCATCTCGAAGCCGTTCTTGAACTGCAGGTCCCAGTTCTTGCGGTAGTAGGGTGCGGAGGACGTGCCCTGCACGTTCATCTGGCAACCGGTGAAGCTGAAGCTCTTGGCGGGGTCGACCGGGTCGACGTAGTAGCCCGCGACCGTCTTCTTGTCGCCCTTGTACTGCGGGAGCTCGGGGCACTCGATGACCATGTACGGCAGGTCCGACGGCAGGTTGTCGATGGTGAGTGCGCCGTAGTCGTCGTAGACGCGGTTGTGGCTGTAGCGGTCGAGCATGGTGCCGACGTCCTGTGTGTCGGCGATCCAGTTGTCGAGTATCTGGTAGCGGGTGAGGTCGTTGTCGTACACGCGGATGTTGTAGATGTCGGTCGCGCAGTTGGAGTTGCCGATGGTGATGCCTACGGGGTTCTGCTGCGAGAAGTTGTCGTCGGCGGGGTACTGTATGACGCCCGACATGATGCCGTTGATGTAGAGCATCAGCAGCCTGTTCTCGTTGCGCTTCTCCGCGACGAACGAGACCCTCACGTGCTCGTCCTCCTTGTACTGCATTGCAATGGAGGACTGCTCGGACTGAAGCATGGCGTACTGAGCGGTGAGCATGAAGCCGCGGTTGCCGGACCAGCACGAGATTACCGTGGCGTCGTAGTCGTACACGTCGCGCGTGGCGAACTCGAACTCGAGCGTCTTGCCCGTTCCGCGGAAGTCGCTCGCGAACGGGCGGTAGGGGATGGTGACCCTAGCCGTGTTGGCGACCCTGAGCACGGTGATGCCGTCGTCGTCCTGCACCCAGCCGTCGGAGACGAAGTTGAAGCCCGACAGCGTGCATGAGACTCCTGCCGCGTCGTCTACCCACACCTCGGGATGCGCCTCGTTGTTGGAGCGACCGTAGCTGGTGAGGTGCAGTGCGAGCGCGTCCGTCTCGGCGTGCGCGTCGATGTCGGACTCCTCGATCGTCAGCGTGAAGGTCTTGGACGCAGGGCCGCTCGTGATGGTGAGCGTGGTCGTGCCCACCGAGTCGCAGCGGTACGCCCACGTCTGCTGGGAGCGGTCGACGGTGAGGCTCGCGACCTGGTTCCCATTCGCGGAGAGCTTGACCTGCGAGTTCAGGCTGTTGGGCGTGTAGACGGTGTAGGGGATGCGGAGCGTCTCGTACTGGGTCGCCTTGGTGGTGACGAACGGCGACGAGACGATGGGTACCTTGGAGGACGGGTCGACCACGACGAGCGAGTAGTTCAGCTCGTTGGAGCGGACAGTCTGGCCCTCGACCTCGGCGGTGAAGTACACGAGGAGCGAATGCGCCCCGTGGGAGAGGGCGCGGAGCGTCTGCGTCTGCTGGCGACCCGACGCGACGACGGTCGCGATGTCCTCGGTCTCGCCGTCGACGACGAAGTAGATGGTCTTCTCGACCGCGCCGATGGGCGTGTAGGTGTAGTCGATTGCCTGACCCGCGGGGAAGGTGCCCGACGTGTCGAAGCTCGAGCTCATGCGCAGCTCGACTGCGCTGATGGTGAAGGTCACGGTGCGGGCGTTGTCGTACACGTCGCTGACCCTGACCTTGACCTTGTTGGAGCCGATGGAGAGGAACGGCCCGACGTCGATCCTGAGCTCGCCTTGGCGGACGGTCTGCGAGAGCTTCGTGATGCCACCGACGGTGACGGTGAGCGAGCCGTCGCCCGTTGGCAGGTCGCCCTCGAGCGAGGACCAGTCGAGCAGCAGCGTGCAGGAGGAGCCGTATGAGACGGAGCCGGAGAGCCAGCCCGTCTCGTTGGTCATGGTGATGACGGCCGCGTTGCCCGAGCCGCCGCCACCGCCGCCAGACGCGGCGAGGGGGATGCCGTTCTCGGAGCGGACGCCCCTGTACGTCGGGTACACGTAGCCCGTGTCCTTGTCCTGCTCGAGGCCGAGGTCGTCGGGGTCGATGGTGACGTCCATCGTCTCCATCTGCTGGGCGAGCTCGGTGACGACGCGGATGACGCCGTCGGGGTCGAGCTTGTCGTCTGACACGGAGCCGTTCGCGAGCTTCTGGTTGGTGACCGCTGAGTTGGCGAGCTTCTGGGAGGTGACCTGCTGGTCGGCTATCTTCTCCGTGATGACCGCTTCGGTCGCGATCTTCGGGGTCGTGACGGCGGAGTCGGCGAGCTTGGGCGTCGCGATGGCACCGTCGAGTACCGTGGTGGTCGCCTCGGGATGCTCCACGAGCCACGCCCTGATGGTCGCCACGATCTCGTCGTCGTAGCTCTGGCCCTCGGCCTTGTTCAGCGTGGCGGAGGGGAGGATGACGACTGAGAACGTCGAGGTGCTGACGATGTTGCTGGACGCGTGTATCTCGAAGTACGCGTTGCCGGTCCTGCCGACGACGCTCGCCGCGTACCTCTCGTCGAGCGTTACCGTCGCCGTGCCGTTCGAGTAGGTCGCCTGCGTCCTGTAGTAATGGGTCTTGTCGGGCAGCTCCATGACGAAGTACACCGTGGCCGAGCTGGTGAACGGCGTGCCGTGGTCGTAGAAGTCGACCGACAGCTGCGTGCCGCTCGTGTCGCCTTGCCTCAGGACGACGCACAGACTGCCGGTCTCGTTGCTGTACGTCGGCCTCTTGTCGAGGTCGAGGTCGAGGTGGTAGACGTTCACGCCTTCCTCCTATCGTCTTGTCGCGGTTGTCGTTTGTGAGGTCATCGGTCCATGCTCTCCAATCTGCTCTCGAGCTGCTCGATTCGCCTTTCGAGTTGTTGCGTGTAGGCGACCAAAGGGGCGATGAGTGCTTGGTAGTCGAGGGACAGCGGGTCGAACCCGAGTGAGCCGTCTGAGCTTGGCTGGACGGTCACCGTGTCGGTGTCCCACTGGTCGGCGTCTTGGACGTCCTGCGCGTAGAAGCCGATTCGCCTAGAACCGTCCATGACGAAGAGCGCCGGCTTGAGGCTGCGCACGAACTCGGACGCCTCCTCGCCGAGGTAGGAGACGTGCTCCTTGAGCCTGCGGTCGGAGGATTGCGTGTACCCAGCATTGGTCCACATCTCGCCTCCACCACTGAGGCGCATCGTGTCTTGCGCCTGCGTGGTGTTGCTACCGACGACCAAGACGTAATTGCCGCTGGTCGTGTAGTTGTGGTTCATGGCGATAAAATGCGTCGAGCCAGCCGTGGCGTCGCCGCCTATCGCCACTGATTCTGACCCCGTCGCCTTTGCGTTATGGCCTATCGTTATGGCCCGTAAGTTCGACGCGGTGCTCTCGCTGCCTATCGCTACCGCCTGTTGCCCATGCGCCGTGCTCTTGTGGCCTATTACGATGGATCCAGGAAGGTCTGCGGTGTTGTCGTCTCCGATCGCAACGCAGCTCTCTGCCGTCGCGTCGCTGTTCTTTCCGGCCACGAGCGAGTACATGCCGATGCTGTTCGGGTTCTTCCGAATGCCGAGGGTGTAGTAAGGGGCATAGTACGTGGTGCCACCAGACGTCGCCGTCTCGCCGTAGCCTATCTGTCCGATTACCGTGGTCGAGTCCGAATAGACGGTCAGGCCCTTTGCGGTCATGGTGGCGTGCCTGCCTGCCTTGTCGCCGATGGCGTTGATGAGCTCTGCATCAAGCGTCCCGCTCTTGATGTAGGTGGCGTTGACGTACAGATTGCCGTTCTCCATGTACAGGCCCTGAATCGACCCGTTGTTCGTGAGTCGGTTGAATATCTCCGTCTGCGTGAGGTAGTTGTCTACGGGCACGAGGGCGTCGCGATGGTTCGGCGACCAGTCGAGCATCGGCTTGTCGCCCTCGACGAGCATCACGTTGGCGAGGAAGAGGTTGCCCGTCTTCCCGAGGAAGAAGTTCAGCCCGCCGTCGGTGTCGGCGGTTATCGTGCCGCTGTACCGCTTCCACGTGGTGTCGATGGCCTCTCCGTAGACGTAGCTATGACCCTCGGTCATGCTCACGCCTTGGCAGCACCAGATGGTGTTCGACGAGCTGTTGGACTTCGCCCAGAAGCTGATGCTGTACGTGCTTCCCGGCTTATGGCGAAAGCTGTTTGTGAGGTCCGCGTACACGCGATAGTCGACGCTTCCCGCCACGCCGTTCTGCATCGCCATCAGGCACCTTGAAAACGTCGAGTCAGTGGTCAAGACCGATATGGTGGTTCCCGAGCCGGACACCCAGTACGTGGTGTCTTGCGTGAAGTCGCCGTTCCGCAGGAGGTTCGCTGCGCTGAGGTTGAGCTGTTCGACGACCGACGCCATCCGGAGCTCGCCCGTGTCGAGGTTCCAGTAGTTGCCGCTGGTGGGACTGCCGATGTAGCCGGACGTGAGCTGCGCTGCCGTCACGAGCTCTGACAGGATGTGCCCCGACGTGAAGACGGTCTTCCACTCCCAGTCGTTGATTCCGGCGAAGCTGGCCTTCTTCGAGTTCGCGATTCTGATCGAGCCGCCCTTTATCTGGACCACTTGCGTCGCCTCGGTGCCCACCAAGGGGTCCGCCACCTCCGCGTCGTAGGTGATGATTCCCTCGCCGGGGACTAGGTAGGCATAGCCTCCCGTCGCGCTTATCTCGGCGTTGATTCTGTCGAGGAGCCCACGAAGGTAAGCCGCAGTGTCAAGTCTCGCGACCTTCTCCCCGATGGCTCGCTGCTGGTCGATGAGGTTCGTGAGCGCCCCGGCTATGGTCGTTATGCCGTTCCTCACGGAGCCAATCGTCAGGACCGTCGTCGTCTCGGGCGAGAGCTCGTCGACCTCTATCCTGACGATGCGGCCCTGTATCCTCAATGCTGCATCGGGGTTGAAGCCCTTGTCGACGATGTGCACGTCGTCTCCGAGCGCGACGCCCTTGACGTCCATGCCCACCTCCGCGAACTGGAACACGTTCGCCTCGTAGGTGACGCCGGGCCGAGTATGGTTGTGCAGGTCGTCCCTCGCGGCGTTGAGCAGCAGCTCTGGGTCGTCCTCGGAGTAGCTGACCGCCTTGGTGGGGTAGAGCCAGCCGCCCTGTCCGTCGGGGACCTTGAACGCCTCCGCAGCCTCGTCGTCCTGCAAGTAGTACAGGTTCGGGTCGCCGGTCTCGTCGGTGATGTCGAGGGGCCACTCGAAGGTGGTCTCGTCGTCCTCGGCGTACTCCTGCTCGCCCCTGCCGAGCGGCACTATCCTGCAGTAATAGGGGCCGGGGTCGGGGACGCGGTGGATGTTCGCCACGTCGTGGCCCCAGTCGAACCGCCTAGTCGCGTTGGTGGAGCCGACGTGCGCCCTGAGGCTGACCTTGCGCGACGTCACGCCGTAGAGGTTGGAGACCGCTATCTGGACGTCGACCTCGCCGCCAGTGGCCTCTACCACCTTGGAGAGGCGCGACCATGCCGACTCGTAGATCATGACGCAGCCCTTGCCCGCCTCGATGGACGGGGCGTCGCACGTACCGGCCTCCCATCCGCTGACGCCCTCGAGCGCCTTCTGCAGGGCGTAGAGCGAGGTGCAGGAGGAGCCCATGCCCGCCTCGGCCTCGGTATGGGCGTAGGAGGTAGTGAGGTCGTACTGCAGCGACCAGACGAAGCGGTACGTGCCGAGCGCCGTCTCGCCGTTCTCGTGCGCCTCGTCGGGCTCGGTGAGGACCCATTCGCGCCACGTGCCAGTGGCGTCGACGGTGAGGGCCCTCCAACCCTCCTCCATCCTGCGGGTGGTGACGACCACCATCTCGTGCTCGCCGTTGATCTCCTCGGTCCTGATGCGGCTGAACACCTCGTCGGGGGCCAGCTCGGGCAACAGGTTGCCGGTGCGGTCATGCAGTATGACCCTGTCGGTGGGGTAAGCCACTACACGCTCCTTTCCTGCCACGTGATTGTGGCGGAGCCAGAGCCTTGGTCGACCTTGGCCGTGTGTATGCCGGGGGAGAGGGTGGGCCAGTCGCTGTCGAGGGTTATCATGGTCGCCGAGAGGTTGACCAGCGCGGAACGCTCGTCGCAGTCGATGGCGACCCTCGTCGAAGACGAGGAGGGCAGACCGACGTGGACGAACTCCTCGTCGTCGAAGCGCACGCCCCAGACCTCGGACGAGGAGGACCTCACCGCGTTAGTAGACGCTATCTGAACCGCCGCGGGCGCTGAGCCCTCGACGTAGAACGTCGTGTTGGACGTCGAGACGGAGGCGGACTTTATCGGCCCGTACCTCCACGGGTCGTCGGCCACGAAGCTGAGCTCGAGGTAGCCGATGCCCGTGCCGCCGATGCGGTCGCCCTCGTCCATGGAGACGAACCTCGCGAGGTAGTACTCCTCTGGGTGGTTCCTCAGGTAGAGGGTGAAGGGACCGCCTTGGTGGAGCACGGAGGAGAGCTCGTCCTTCAGCCTCTCGAAGTCCTGCCAGCTGTCCCTGAACGCGCGGCACTCCAACGTTATCGGACGCTGCGCCAAGGTGGTGCCTGATAGTACGGAGCCGCGCCTTCCCGGCACGTCAGTCGTCTCGGCCCTCACCTCGGGGAGGACGTCGTGCACCCTCTCGACGACGATGCCCATGTCCTCTAGGCACATGCTGCCCACGATTGTCCTCGAGTCTGGTCCCATCAGAGCCTCCCAGCCAGCTCCCTAGCGGCCGCAGCCGCCAAGCGCTTTGAGATCTCGTCGACTTGCTTGTCTATGTCTTGGTCGCTTCGCATGTTGATGCCCGACATGTTGAGGTTGATGCTCATGTTGATGACGGGTGCCGTGCTCTGCGCGGCGGACTGCTGCTGCCTAGCCCTGCCGCTCCTTATGCCGTTGACGGCCTCGTAAGCCGCGTCGAGCGTCATGTCGGGGTCGAAGCCGTCCTCGACAATCTCGGACATGCGCTTGACCTGCTTGTAGAGGTCGGACTCCTTGTCATGCATCCCGTTGACGAGGTTCATGACGAAGTCGCCGCCCCACTTGTCGTCGTCCTTCAGCGGGCCCTTGTCGGGGACGGAGTGACCGAGCCATTGCTCGATGGTGTTCGCCATGCTCTGGATGTTCGGGAACAGCGTGTTGTTCCAAGCGTTCACCATGCCGTTGTTGAGGTTGGCAATGAGGTGGGAACCCCAGGTGTACTCATTCCCGTTTCCCATGTTCGAGAACTGGCCCTCTACGTCCGAGGAGATGTTGCCTGCTGTGGTGCTGAGGTCGTTGCCACCGCTGACGAGGACGTTGTTCATGTTGGACATGAAGGCACTGAATCCCGAGATGATGCTCCCGTTCTTCGACTGCAGCCCGCTATCTAGGTTGGTTGCGGCATTCGTGCTGTGCGTGTCTGCGGACCTCTCGAGGGACGCGAACTCCGTGTCGACCGACTTCACCACGCCTGCGGCGGTGCTCACCGTGACGGGTGCCCTGCGGGCGAGGCCTCCCGTGACCGCGTCGGCGGTGTTCTCGCCGACCTTCTTGCCGTCTATGGTGAGCCTGTCCAGCGGGTCCATGATGTTCTGGTAGTAGCCCATGCCTGCGGTGTTGACCCTCGGGAGCGGCTTCTCGAGGTTGGTGGCGATGCTGCTGCCCGCCTCGTCGGACTTGTCGTCCGCAGTGGTTGCCATCTCGCCCATGCTGGCGTTGAACTCGTCGACGTGCTTGTCGGTGTTCGCGACCGCCTCGGCCTCGGCCGTGTCAAGCGCCGAGACAACGGCACCGCCGCTGCTGCTGATGGAGTCGAGGGCATCCTGCTGGGCGTCCTTCATGGCTTGGAGGGACTCCTGCTGCGCCTCCTTCATCGACTCGAGCGACGCCTGCTGGGACTCCTTCAGGGACTCGAGCTGTTCGGTCTGCGCCTCCTTCAGGGCCTCGAGCTGCTCGCTGTTGCGCTCCTTGAGCTGCTCGAGGAGGGCGTCGTACCTCTCCTTAGCAGCTTCGTACTCGGCCGCGTTGGCCTCCTTCATGGCGTCGAGCTGGTCCGCGCGGGACTGCTTGTACGCCTCGACCTCCGCGTCGTACTGCTCCTTCAGGTCCTCCTTGCGGGCGTCGAGCTGGTCCTTGAGGTCCTCCTTCTGCTTCTTGAGGGCCTCGATCTGGTCCTTGCGCGTCAGCTCGTTGTGCTCGACCTGCATCTTCTCGAGGTAGTCGTTGAGCTCCTTCTCGGCCTCGGCACGCTTGCGGCGAGACTTGGCCTTGTCGACCGCGGCTTGGAGCTCGGCAACCTTGTCCTGCTCCTGACGCTCCTTGAGGGCACGCTTCTCGGCCTCGGTCTCGGCCTCGAGGGCCTCGATCTTCTCGTCGATGGCGTCGGTGCCGTACTGCTGCTCGAGCAGCTTCACGCGGGCCTTGTACTCGCGCTCCATCTCCTTGAGCTTGGCGTTGGTCGCCTTGTTGAAGGCGTCGACCTCGTCGTCCTGAGCGTCCTTCAGCGCCTTGAGCTGGGCGTCGTACTGCTTCTTGCGCTCCTTGTAGATGGCGTCGAGGTTCTTCTTCTCGGCCTCGTACTTCTTGTTGAGCTGCTTCTGAAGGGCCTTGTACTCCTTGTCGTACGCCTTCTGCTGGGCCTTGTACTCGGCGTCATACGCCTTCTGCATGGCCTTGTACTCGGCGTCGTTGGCCCTTTGCATGGCCTTCTTGGCGGCGGAGTCGCTGCCGCCCGTCGACACGGGGATCGACGGGGAGGAGAGCTTCGCACCGGCGAGGGCGGAGCCCTGTGCCGACGAAAGCTTGTTGAGCTCGGCGATGGCGACCGCGACGTTGGACCCGTACGCCGAGGCGATGAACGCCCACTGCTGGGCGGTGACGTTGGCGTATGCCTCCAACGTCTGGCCCGACGCGACGATGGAGTTCTGCAGGTCGACGATGCGGCTCTGCATGGGGCCGATGACCGCGGTCGCGTTTGCCAGCGCGGCGTTGTCGGAGGCTATCGCCGAACGCAGCGTGTCGACGCTAGAGCTGAGCTCGTTCACTCCCCACGCGGCGTCCATGGACGTGCTCGCGACGCCCATGTTCTGGTTCTGCATCTCCGCTTGGACGCTGTTCAGGGTCGCGGTGTTCTCGGCCAGCCTCTGCGTAATGTCTTGGGAGTCGGTGAGGGCCTGTGCGTAACGCTCAGCCTCGGCCCATGCGTCCGCATACGCTTGGATCTGGCTTGCGGACATGCTGAGGCTCCCCGTCTGGGAGTCGATGATGCTGACGCTCGCGCCGGTCATCTCGTTGAATCCTTCGACGGCCGCGGCGAGCTCGCCCATCTGTTCCTTCGTCAGGGACGAGGAGTCGGACAGCTCGGCCATCTTCTGCACGTAGGAGTCGACGATTGCCTCGTTGGTGCCGATGCCACTCCATGAGTCTGACAGCGAGCCAGCGAGTTCGGCCTGCTTCTGGATGAGGTTGTCGACCGACGTGAGGAGCTCGTCGGAGCGCTCCACGGCGCTCTGCGTCTCCGCCGAATAGGTGCTGAACGCCACGGCCGCGCTGTTCATCGCGGTCTCGAGTCCGTTCGTCGCATCACTGAGCATGACCTGCTCTTCGTAGAAGTCCATGAGCATGGTGATGCCGACTCCGACCGCGCCGATAAGCGCGGCGATGCCGACCGCGCCGCATGCGGTCGCCGCGACGCTGAGGCCGCTGACGGAAGCTGCGGCACCCTCGACGGTTGCGGTGAGCCCGGTGAGTTTCGTGACGACAGCGCCGATTGAGCCGCCGGAGTTGACCAGCGCCTGAGCCGCAGCTGCCCAGCCCTTCGAGAACTGCGCGACGATCGGCACGACGGTACCAATGACCGTGGCGAGTCCGCCAATCGAGACGATTGCCGTCTTTATCGGTGCGGGAAGTTGGTTGAGTGCGTCGGTGATGAGCTTCATAACTTCGGACGCTGCGTTCATTATCGGTATGAAGCCCTCGCCGAGTGAGGCGGCGAGGTTGCTCGCGTTGTTCTGCATTATCGCGAGGGCACCAGAGAAGCCATCTGACTTCTTCTTGGCCTCGTTTGCCGCGTCACCTGCCTGACCATACTGGTCACTAACTTGGTTCCATGCGTCACCAGAGATCAAGAGCGCCTTGTCGAGGCTTTCGACGGTCTTCGAGAGTCCGAGCAGCGTCTGCTGTTGTCGTACGCCGGTGATGCCCATGTTCTCGAGCGCGGCGACTGCCGACTCACCATCGGCGGTTATCTCCTGAAGTCCGCTGAGGAACTCCCTAAGCGCCTCGGTGGGGTTGGCCTTCCACGTCTTGGTGAAGTCATCGGCGGTGCGCCTTGCGATGGTGGCGAAGGCGGCGATGGAGTCTCCGCCCTCGGCGACCGCGGACTCGATGCCGGAGATTGTGTTACCGATTGCGGTCGCCGCCGCCTCGGACCTTTGTCCGGTGGAAGCGATGGCGGCGGACCAGGCGAGGATTTCAGAGCCGGAGAAGTTCGCCGTAGACGCGACTGCGGCCAACCTCTGCGCCACGTTCATGATGGCGGACTCCTGCGCAGGCATGTTGTTGCCGAGGCGCACGAGGGCGTCCGAGAAGCCCTGCATGCCGTCGATGTCGAGCGATAGGACGTTGGCGACCTGACCGAGCCTGAGGGCGATGTCCTCGGCGTTCATGTCAGTAGCGATGTCGAGAGACGATGTGATTTGGCCGAACTTCTCGAGGTCCTGCGTCAGGACGCCGAGCTGTCCGCCGAGCGCCTGCATCTCGAGCATGGTGTCTGCCGACGTGATGGACGTCTGGCTGAACTTTATGGCCGAGTCGAGCAGCGCCTCGAACTCGGTCTCGGTACCGTCGACCGTCTTTCGCATGTCGCGGTATGCGGAGTCGATGGTGTCGGACGAGCTGATGATTTCGCCAGAGAGACGCTTCATGGCGTTGGCGATCATGTTGACGGACTGCATGAACGCGGCGTCGTCAATCTTGGGCGTCGCGTCCCTCTTGTGCGTCTCCTCAGCCGTCCTGCCAAGGTCGTCGAGGACGTACCCGAGCTTCTCGCTCTGCGCAATGGCGTCGGCGAAGGTCTGCGTGTTCTGCGCCTTCACAAGTTCCTGCTTGGCGTTATCAGCCGCGCTTTGGGCGTCTTTTATGGCATTGCTGAGGCGCTCGTACTCTGCGACGAGCTGCTCAATGCGCTGCTTCTCTTCGTCGGTGCGGGTTGACGCGGGTTTCGCCTGAAGCTTGTTAAGCTCTTCGGAGACCTTCTTGAGTTCGCTTTCGTATCCGCTGATGGTCGTAATAGCATCGTTGAACGCAGTCTTTGCCGCGGCGAGTCTGTATGCGGCCTCGCCGGTGCTGATGGCGACCTTGTCGATGTTGCCCGACTTCATCTGTTCGATGGCGGCGTTCAGCTTCTGCATCTCGCGAGTGGCGAGCTCGGTTGCGGTCGCTATCGCCTGAGCGCGGGCGGTCTTCGTGTCTTGATTGTCGGGGTCCTTCTTCAGCTCGGCGTCGAGGGCCTTTACGCGCTTGACCGCCTCCTGCACTGCCATGTCGAAGTTCTTGATGTCGTCGATCTGGTCTTTCATGCCCATGTCGGCGGCGGAGACGCGCTCGATCTCGTCAACCGTCTTCTTGAGACTCCCGGCTATGTCGTCGTCGTACTTCGGGGTGACGTCAGTGTTCGCGAGGCGTTCGCCCGCGACGCGGGCATCGGTCGCCTTGGCCGTCCACTCGACGACTCCTGTGCTGGCCTCTTCCCATTCCTTGCGCTTCTTGGCGAGCTCTTCGCCCTTGGCGAAGCGGGCCTCTTCCTCTCGTGCAGCAACGAGCTTCGTGCGTATGGCCTCAATCGCGGCCTCTGCGCTCTCGTATTCCTCTCCGTCGGCGATGGTGTGTTCCAGATCATCGTCGCCGGCTTCGTCAAGGGCACGCGCGACTTCGTCGACGGCGTTCTTGGTCTTGTTCATCACGTCGATGAGGCGGGCCTCTTCGCCTTCGAGGCGTGCCACCTCTTCGGAGGCATGTGCGTGCGCGACGGCCATCTCGTTGAGCTGCTGCTGTGCGCTCTTGCTCGTGTCGGTGAACGCCTCGATCTCGGCGCGTTCGGCTTCGTACTTGTCGAGGATGGCCTGTTGCTCAGACACTCGCTCGGTGGCGTTGAGGACGGCTTGGGCGTAGAGCTCCTGCGCCTTCGTCAGCGCGTCGGTGTTGTTCGGGTCTGTCTTGTACGCCTCGGCCATGCCCTTAGCCGCGCTCATGTTCGCCGAGTAGGCCTCACCGAGGGCCTTCGCCGCCTGCGTCTGCTCGTACATGCCACGGAGCAGGTCGGACGGCAGCTTCATGTTCGCCATCTCGCGCGACAGGTTGGTGATCTGCGCGTTGGTCTTGACTATCTCGGAATTGAGGTCCTTGAACTGCGCGACCGCGACGGCCTTCTCGAGCTCGTCGCTGGCGCTGTCGTATGCGTCCTTGAGTCGCTGGACTTCGGCTATGAAGTCGTTGATGGCGGCTTGGCTCGGCCTGATGGAGTCGGGCATTGCCTCGAACGCCCTGCGAATCTCGGCGACGCTCGTGTTGTCGTTCTCGAAGTTGAAGACCTGCCCGTCGAACTTGGCGAACTTGTCGATGGCCTTGTCCGCGGTGGTGAGTAGGTTGTCGATCTGCTTCTGGATGGCGTTGAACTTCGTCTCCGCCTTGCTGCGGTCGCTTCCCGTGGCCTCGTCCATCTTGGCCTTGAAGGTCTGCGCCTGCGCGGTGAGGGTCTCGAACCTCGTCCTGAGCTCGTCCATCCTGCTGGCGAACTGCTCGGTCGCGCTCTCGGCGGGGCGTATGACGTTGGCCGGCAGGCTACCGAGCGCCTTGGCGATGTCGTCGGCACCGACGGCACCCTCGCGGAAGGACTCCTTCATCTTCGCGCCGAAGTCGGATGACGCGGCCTTGGCCGTCGCCGCGGTGTACTCGCTCATCTTCGCGTTCATCTTCGCAAGCGACTCGGTCAGCTCGGCATAGGAGGTCCTAGCGAGCTCCGCGTTCATCTGGGCGTTCTTGGTGTTCTCGGCTAGCTTCGCGACGCTCTCGCCGCCATAGGTCTGCTCTCCGACCTTGCGCATGGCGTCGTTCAGCGTCGAGAGCCTCATGGCCGCTGCGGACGCGCTCGACGCCATCGCGCCCATCTGCAGGTTCGCGGCGTTGAGGCTGGAAGGGTCGAGCTTCAGTGCGGTCGACAGCTTGCGGAGTTGTGACTCGGTGTCAGTGACAGCGCGGTTCGCCGTACGCAGCGCCTCGGAGAGCTTGGTGGTGTCTCCGCCGATTCGTATGGTTAGGCCGCGGTAGCTATCTGCCATGGCATCTCCTCCGTCACATGGGGACTCCTGCCCATGCGGTTATCTCTGACCACGTCGCCTCACGCGGGCCGTCGTCGTTTTCGCGTGCGTTGGCCTGCAGCGTGAGCACGAGCTCGCCCCAGCCCATCTCGAGGATGTCTTCCTTGGAAAGCCCTATCTCGAGGGCGGCGTTGCATATGGCCGTATATGGGAGCTTGTCCCGGTAGCCCTTCTTGCGCCCCTTCTTGGCTGGTTTTTTACTCGGAGGCAGCGGCTCCGGTTCGAAACAAGCCCCTGTTGAGCTCGTCCATCACCGCGTTGGAGGTCTCGCGCATGTCGGGCTCGAACTCCGCGAGGTCGGCGCTCCACGCCGAGTAGGACGGGACGGGGTCTCGCTTCACGTTGTGCTTTGCGTCGATCTCGGCCTGCGTCTTAAGCATGGCCCACAGGGCACGCCACTCGGCGTTCCAGTTGTCCATCGTGTAGTCGACGATGATGGCCTTGATGTTTCCGCTGTCGTCGAACTCTAGGCCGAGCGCGTCCTCGCCGATCCTCTGCCTGCCGAAGACGTCGGCGATGAGGTCGCCCGTGATCTTCGGGTTCGGGTCGTTCACGAACGCCTGCTCGTAGATGGTGAGGGTCCGCGCCGTGCAGCGGTACTCGACCTCCCCGTTGCCAAGGTCAATCTTTGGCATCCTGTCCTCCTGTCATTGACAAGTGCGTACGTCCGGACGCTCTCCGGAGAGAACGCCCAGCGTACGCGCTCGCCGATTAGGCGGAGGCAACTCCCGGCTGCGCAGGCTTGGAGTAGAAGTTGTCGTAGGCGACGTGGGTCTCGCCGGCGTCGGTGCAGTACGCGCCGAGGACGGAGACCTTCTCGCCGCCGACGGTGAACTCCTTGCCCATGGCAGTGCCGTCGAGGGTCAGGGTGTCGGGGTCGGTGGAGTCGGTGGTGGTGTTGCGCTCTTCGGTCGGACGGTTGAGGGTGCAGCCGTACTTGATGCCGCGGAGCGTGTTGCCGTCGCCCTCGACCTGATAGCCCATGGCGAAGGTGGCGTGCTTCGCGTTTACGGGCTCGATGAGCATGCCGGACGTGGCGTCCTGGATGTAGCCGAGCAAGGCGATCTTGGCCGCGTCGGTCATGTCGGCAAGCTCGATGGAGAACTCGTCGGAAGCGGCACCGGTGGTGGTGTAGTAGCCCATGTTGTCCGCGTAGAACACGTTGGAGCTGTTCTGCGGGGTGAAGGAGATCTGGACTGCGCCAGCGAGGTCAACCCACTCGTTGGCGAGGACGCCGTCGGTCTCGACGGCGAAGACGACGTGGGAGACGCCGAAGCGCACCTTGTTCTTAGTGTTGGCCATGGTCAGGCCCCTTTCTTCGTCAGTGTGAATGTGTAGGAGTGCATCTGGCAGTTCTCCTCGGAGAGCCATGACTCCCTGTGTCGAAACGCCCCCAGCTTCCTCACGGCGTCCTCGAACGCTAGGACGAGGTCTGGGTCGTTCTCTCTGATGTACAGCTCCGCCCGATAGCGGGGGAGCGGGTCGAAGGTGTCGTTGTCGACGAACACCTCGCCGCCGTTGGCACGCACGTAGACGAACCAAGGGAGCGGGGGAGCCTCGCCGAGCTGCCATGCGCTCCTAGTGCCGGGTATGCCGACTTCGGAGAGGGTGGCGTAGACGATGTCGTCGCTAGTCACGGAACCCCTCCTCGAGCGCCTTGGATGCCGCCTGCTCTGCCGCCTTGAACGCGACGTCGGCCGCAGGCGCGACGTGTTCTCTGCCCTCGACCCTGCCGCCTCCGACCTTCGCGTGGCCGAACTCGAGTAGGTGGGGAAGACCGGGCAGCGTCGCGGAGCCGACCTCGCCCTCTGGGTGCGTGTCGCTCCTGTCGGTGATGTGGCTGCGTATGGACGCCGCGTACTCGCCGGTGGAGTAGGACTGACCGCCCTTCTTGTAGGAGTGGGAGGTCTTGCCCCTTCCGAACTGCGCCTTGGCGTTCTTGCGCCACTCGCTCGCGCCCTTCTTGACGCCGGCGTTCACGGCCTCCTTGGCACCGAGGTTGCCGACCCGCTGGACTTCGGAGAGGATGTCCTCCATCGCCGCCGCGAAGTCGTCTATGTCCACGATCCTTGCCATGTCATGCGGTCCCGAATCTCTGGCCTATGGTGATGAGCCTCGTGTCGCCAGCGCCCGTGATGTACATGACCTCGTACTCCTCGCCATGGAAGATGCACTTGTCCTCGCCGAGGTAGTCGACGGCGCGGACCTCGAGCATGTGCTCGTTGCGGAGGCCGACGTCAATCGGCTCGTTGCCGTTCGCCATACGGACGGTGTTGGAGCGGAGGTGCGCCATCGCCATAGCGCCGATGGTGTACTCGTTGCAGTAGACGAGACGCTCGACGCGCTCGCCCTGATGCCACGCACCCGCGGAGTCTTGGTACTGCTCGCCGACGCCGAGGAAGGTGACGACCTCGTTCCAGCGCATCAGCCCTCCTTAGGCGGGAGTATGGCGTCGAGCAGGCCGTCGGCGTAGCTCGCGACGCGGGAGTACGTTTCGGAGTCCTCGTCCATCTCGTTGGCGGAGCTGTTGAGCAGGTCAGCCACGGTCTGCTGGTACGAGAGCATGAAGCGGTCGGCTTCCTTGTTGTCGAAGCCGAACTGGGCCTTGGCGTACACCATGACCGCCTTCTTGGCTAGGGGATAGAGGGAGTCGGGGTCGAGGAGCTCCTCCCTGACCCCGACTCTCCGCATGTCGGTCAAGGCAGACTCGATGAGAGTGGCTATCTCGGCGTCATAGACGTCTGCCGACACCCTGAGCCAAGTCCTCACTTCATCGAGCAGTGCCATGTCTCTACTCCTCCAAGAGGGCGATGAGCTGTGCCTTGGTAGCGCCTGAAGGGACCTCCACGCCCTTGTCGGCGCACAGTGCCTTGAGCTGGGCGACCTTCATCTTGCTGAGGTCGACCTCCTCGGGCTCCGCCTTCGCGTAGGTGACGTAGCCGGGGATCACGGAGTCGATGTGCTCGGCGCGGTCCTCGGTAGCCTCGAAGCTGTCACCCGGAAGGCGGTCGACCTTCTCGACGAGGTCGTAGAAGGCCTTGAGTACGGTCACGGTGACCATTAGGCGCTAGCCTTCAGCTTGATGAGCAGCCAGCCGAACGGGTTGGTGACTCGGCCGTCGCACGCCATGGAGACCTTTGTCTTGTGGAGGTTGTTGTCGTGGTCGTCCCAGCTGAGGGTGGTCAGCGGCATGCCGGGCTGGGTGTTGAGCGTGTAGTGCTTGAGGTCGCCGAACGCGGCGATGATGTCGCCGACCTTGGCGGTGGAGATGTCAGCGCCGACGGAGTCGTCGAGCAGGTTGACGGGACGGCCGTTGATGGCGGGCACGAAGCCGTCGTTAAGCGAGTCGTAGCGGCTCATGAAGTTGGCGACGGGGCGGTGGTTGTCGTCGCGGAGGACGGCCACGTGGCTGCCGAAGAGGGAGTCGGACATGACCCACTCGCCGCGGCCGCGGTACGCGGAGTTGAGCTTGTACTGGACGCTGGCCCAGAAGTCCCACTTGTCGAGGTCCGCCATGGTCGCCTCGACGATGGTGGCCTTGGGCGCGACGGCGGAAGCGCCGGAGCCGGAGCCGATGAGGCGGGTGTCGGAGATGATGCCGGTGGGCTTGCCGTTGCCGTCGCCGTCCCAGATGGCGGCGTTCAGCTGGCGGGAGAACTCTGAGGCGATCTCGGCCGCGTTGTTGGTGAAGTTGTCGGTCAGCATGGCTTGCGCGAGGAGCGAGCGGGCGACGCGGTACTCGAGCTGCCACGCGGAGAAGGTGAACGTCTCGAAGTCGTCTTCCTTCCAAGGCGCGGTCTGCTTGTCGTTGATCCACAGCGCCTCGCCGACGAGCTCGGCCTCGGAGACGGCGATGCCGCCTTGGATGGAGGTGCGGGAGACCTTCTGGTCGAGGCCACCGTAGGCCTTGAGGTCGCGGGCGACCTCCTGCATGAAGGTCAGCGGCAGGGGCACGGAGCCGATGGTCGGGACGCCCAGCGGGTCGGTGTAGTTGGAGTAGGCGTCGGCAACGCTGACGCTGACGGGGTCGCCGACGGCGCGGTACTCGGCCTGAGCGCGGGCGATCATCTCGGCGGGCATGGGGGCCTGACGGGTGATGTGCGCGGCGAGGGCGCGGCGGTACTCGGGGGTGTCGGTGTAGTTGCCGACTTCCTTAACCTCGGAGCGGGTCTGCGGCTCGGAGGCCTCGACCACCTTGCCAGCGCCTGCGGCGACGGCGGTGAGGTTGGCGTTGCGGAGCTCGGTCACGCGGTTGCGGCGCTCGACCTCGGAGAGGATGAGGTCGCGCTCGGCGTAGAGCATCTCGTCGGTGACGCCCTCGGGAAGGGTGTCGGCGGACATGAGGTCGATGACCTCGGAGCGGCGCTGCTCGAAGGCGTCAGCGTCGAGGGCGCGGTACTGTGCCGCGTCGAAGGTAACGAAGTCCATGCTCGTTCCTTTCTGTCGGTAGTGCTTACTAACGGATTTGCGCGAGCTTCAGCGCCATCGCCGCACGTCTGCGACGAGACAGGGCTTCGGCCCGTTCTTGCTCGGCCCGCTGCAACATCTCCTGCTGCTTCTGCTTGGCCTCGATCGCTCCGTCGAGGTAGGCACGTGCCGATATCTCAGTGCCGGGGTTCGCGGGGATGCTCACGCCAGACACATCAAAAACTTTACTAATGCGAGTAATCCGGGAATGGATGTTCCCGTCCTCGTCCTCTTCCCACTCGAAGCCGTCGTCCTCGATGGTGAAGCCGAAGCTCATCTCCACGATGAGCCCGCTCTGGACGGCCTCGAAGTGGTCGCGTCCGCGCTGGGAGCCGCCGAGGTCAGCTTCGCACCAGCCGCCGTCGGGGTCGATGCCCACGCGGAGCGAGCCGTTGCGGATGCGTGCCATGGGGGCACCCTCGTGGTTCTCTTGGTAGATCACGTCGCTCATGTCCGCCTCGTCGAGCGCATGCGGGTCGATGCTCTCGAAGAAGCCGGGCATCAGCTCGTACTCGGCCCCGAACGTCGTGAAGTGTCCGCGGACCACGTAGCTGGGCTCCTGAGCTACCTCGTTGCCATCCTCGTCGAGCTGCGTCTCGCGCACGACGGGCTGGAAGTTAGAGGCAGCAAAGTTTCGGTATTGCCTCTCAGTCGGTCGATACGGCATCGTTTGCCTCCTCGTCAATGTCCTGAATGATTGGGTCCCGCTCCTCCGAGACGCCGCCGGACTGGACCACCACGTTGCCGTACTCGTCCATGAGGTAGAACTCGCCGCGCACAAGCCGGACGTCGCCGCCCGGTATGGGAGGCTGCTGGAACACCTCGAGGGCTTGGTTGATGGTCCAGATGCCGCGGTCCATCATCTGGGCCACGGTGTCCGTCTTGGTCTTTACCGAGGCGTATTGGAGCCTGTTCGAGCTGAACATGACCCTGTTGCCGCGCCTGCGCTCCAAGAGCGTGTAGAGGAGCTTGGTCAGCCCCTCGGAGAGCATCACGGCGAAGGGCTCGATGCAGCCCTCGTAGTAGGCGTTCCACTCGTCCTCGGAGAAGGAGTTCTGAAGTATCTTGCGGTTGGTGTTGAAGTAGTCGAAGACGTTGTTCTCGATCCGGGTCATCTCCTCCGGGTCAAGAGTGAACCTGTCTTCCTTGACCTGCTCGATCTTGTTGAAGGTCGTGTCGTAGACCATCAGCCCGCTGGTGTTGTTCGGGCCGAGGTTGTCCCTCGCGAAGCGGTCGCGCTTCTTGGCGAGGTCGTCCTCGTGCGTCATGGACGTGACCTGGCCTATGAAGCGGATGCGAGCGCCGTTCTTGACGGCCAGCTCCTCCGCCTGCCTCTGGGCGTCCATGAGGGCGAGCGTGGGGTCGAGCGGGTCGTTCCCGCCGCCGAAGTAGTCGCTGAGGTACTGGAAGCGCGTGAGGACGCAGACGTACTTCCACTCGATGACCATGCGGCCCGTGTTGAGGTGGAAGATGCCGTAGGGCTCGCCCTTGTACTCGCAGACCTCGACGAGGTTGGGCTTCACCACGTGGAGCCCGGTCACCGACTGGTCGCGAGGGTCGACCTCCGCGAGGACGTAGGCCGTCGTGTCGGCGAGGTACAGCGTGGCTACGCGCTTGAGGAACGCGGGCCACGTCTGGTAATCGTTCGGCTGAGACGCGAACAGCGCTTGCACCTTCGGCTTCGTCGTGGAGTTGCCCCCGACCTCCGGCTTCAGGGATGAACACGCCACCGCGAAACGCTCGACTGCCGTCCTCGTCAGCAGCTGCTCGTAGAGCGTGCCGTCCCAACTCGAGAAGTTGGGAGCGTACTCGGTGAACGTCTGGAAGCTGGTGCTAGGGGTGCTCTGGGACTGCGCCTGCTGGCGCGGGAAGAATCTAGACAAGAATCCCATGGCTTGACCCTACACCACGGGAGCCATCGTGAATAGTTACCAACTTAGGTAGCTACCAAAGGTGCCACTGGGTCTGACCTGCGCGTTTGCGAGGGGTCGGAAAAAAGTTTCGTTGAAACTGTGATATGATGGGTGCCTAGAAAGCCAGTGGGGCCTCAATTGCCCAGTTGCACTTCCACGTGGCTTTGGCGGGATGGTCACCTGTGACTGTCCCGCATTTCGTCTTCTGGCTCGACGCCGTAGCGTCGGTACATGCCCTGCCACCACACCTTCGACAGTCGCTCGGTTGAGCGCTCCTCGGACTCGAGCCTGCGGGTGAGGTCTGCGAGCCTCATCTCGACCGACACGGTGTGGACGGCGACGAAGGTGGCGATGACCACGACGATGACCGTGATGGGGTCCATGTTCCTCCCTAGCTGATCGCGACTTGGTAGTCGTCGTAGCGCTGCATGAGGACGATGTACGCGTCGAGGAGCGACATGAACCCGTCGATGCGGTTGGAGCTTCGCCGCCCCTTCTTGACTGGCATGTAGTTGTCGTTCGCGTCGACGGACACGCTGACGTTGAGGTTGCACACGGTGTCGATGGGGTTCTCCCATACGATGCGCCCTGCCTCGAGGTCCGCCCTCATGCGCTTCATTGGGTCCGAGAGGTTCTTGGGCCACTGCGGCACCCTCACGACGTTCTGTTCGCCCACGAGGTACTTCATCTGCTGCTCTATCTCCTGCATGTGCCACTGGTCGTAGCCTATGGCGCGGCAGTACACGCCCTCGTCGGCGAGCTCCTGTATGAACTCGAGGAACACGGTCTTGGGCACGTGGTTACCAGGCACGACGCGCAGCCAGCCGTTGGCCTCCCACTCGCGGTAGGGGAGGTGGTCGCCGCCCTGCATGTTGGCGCGGTCGCCCTCCTTGAGCTTCTCCTCGGGGATCCAGTACATGCTCTTCCTGTATATGTGGTCGTCGTCCGGCTTCATCATGAGGGCCGTAGCGGCCGAGAGGTCCACTCCGTCCGCGGCGTCCATTCCGACCACGGCATATTTGAAATCTTGATGGTCGTAGTGCCAGTCTACGTCGCACGTCGCCGCCTCCCACGTGAGGAACGCGGCCGACTGGTTGGCCGGGAGGTTGAACTGCTTGGTCATGATCTCCGGCCTGTAGGACGGGTCGTTGCGGGCCTTGGTCATCTCGCCGCGCATGTAGTCCCACTTCTTGACGGTGCCGAGGCCGGGGTTGGCCTTGGGCCACATTGCCTCGTCCTCGACCTCCTCGCGGCTGTCCATCTCGTAGAGGATGCCTATGAAGCGCGGGTCCTCGATGCGGTCGTCGAGCCACTTGAGGGCGTACTCGCGCTGCTTGTCGAAGATGTTGTCGCGGACGCGTCCGTTCGTGGTGATGCAGAACACGAGCGGCTGGTCCTGAGAGCCGAGCGAGCCTTTCAAAAGGTCGTAGGTGGATCGGTCCCTCATGGCGGCGAGCTCGTCCAGAACCGCGTAGTGGCAGTTGAGGCCGTCGAGCGTGTCCGCGTTGCGGCTGAGCGTGACGAGGTATCCGAGGTTCGGCGCGTACTTCAGGCCCACAGCCTTGCGCTCCGTGACCATGCCCTTCTTGATGTACTTGGAGAGCTTCTTGCTCTGAGTGACCATGCGCCACGTGGCACCGAAGCACAGCGACGCCTGCGACTCGTTGGTGGCGCAGTTGTAGCATTGGGGAGCGCCCTCGCCGTCGCTGGTGAGCATGTAGAGGTTGAGCGCGGCACAGAGCTCGGTGTTGTGCGTGGCGGTGTACTGACGGCCAGCTAGGTACAGGTGGCTCGGGTTGTCGATGGCGATGCACTTGGTTGGCTCGTTGGGGATACGCTCTATCGAGACGATGGACTTGCACTTCATGCGGTCGGCGAGCTTGTCCTTGAGGCGGGCATGCTTGCGCTTGAGGTGAAAGCAGCTGTGATCCTTGTCGGTCCAGAACTCGACCACGTATACGATGCCGCAGTCCTTGCCATTGCACGTGGCGTTCTTCTCGTGCAGGTTAGCCTTAATGCCGAGGCTAGAGCAGAGCTCGACGAACTGCTCGGTGAGCTCCTTGCGCTTCTGCACGAACTGGCACTGTCCGGCCTTGGAGACGTAGCCGTCCGTGTCCATAAGTCCGCGGAGCAACTCCCAACGCTGCTCGACAGACGCTTGGAGGTACATGTCGGGAATGTGCTTGTTGTTCAGCACGAACATGTCTCTCAAAGCGCTGGTGAACGGATTGGCCTTCTTGCCACTCTGAGTGTCCAACGTGACTCTGTAAGTGTTCTCATGCCCAAGCCTCACTGAGCATGTGTGTCCAAACTCCTCTAACAGCCCAATGCTCTCGTCTAGGTCCTGCTTGCCGACTGTCATGTACGGACCGTTGGAATGACCGTCTCCGAGCCAATATCCAAACGTATATGGGTCAATGGGCAGGAACTTCTCCTCGTACTCAACAGGCAGGGCCATTGGGACTCTGTACTTGTACTCCTTGCCCTTCCCGTCACGTCGAGCGTGGTAGATGCCAGAGTCGAGCATCTCCTTCGTCGTGGTCTCGAACCAACCACCTTCGCGATAGTCGGTGTACCTTCTGCCGGTCTTGGGGACATACTTCGCGACTTCACGGCTCTTCTTTGTCTGGACGGTCCAAATGTGGTCTCCCGACGTGTCGACAGTCGCGCCGTCCTCGAACGTGACGCGGTACGTCGGCTTGTCGAATATCTCGGACTCCGCGATGACCAGAGATGGCTTGCCGTCCTGACCGAACACGTAGTCGCCGGGATGGATCTCGCCCATCGTCCGCCATCCTTTAGGCGTGGGCAATTGTGTAGAGAGTGTGCAGGCTTTCCCGTTCTTTCTGCCAATCACAATGAGGGCCTCTTGGAAGCGCCTCAGACCGTTGTCGTCGACGAACCCGAAGATGAGCTCGATGATGTTGCGCTCGTAGGGCTCGAGGATGAACGGGACACCAAGCTTGCCTGACGACAACATGCAGAACGTCTCGATCCACTCGACGGGCCTAGTCGCCGCGTCGGGGTCGTAGTGGAAGCCCTGGTACCCCTCCTTGATCTGCTTGAGCATCTTCTTGGCGAGCTTCATCATCGTCTCGCCCACGACGTACTTGCCGTCGAGGCAACCTTGCAGGTACCTCTCGGCGTCGGTGGTGCCGTCCTCGTAGATGTAAGGGTTAGCCCCTTGCACGGTTCCACCCGACGAGGTCGTCCTTGTCCTCGTCCTTGCCCTCTTCGTCGGAGCGCTTGGCGAAATCGCTCATCTTCTTCGCGAGGTCGCTCTTGGTCTTGACGGCCTTCTGGTACGACGTGAACTCCGGCCGCTCTACGGTGTCCTCGCGCGGGTTGTGCTGGCCGACAAACTTGACGGTCATCGCGCCCTTCTCGAGGATCACGGACCTGAGCTCGTCGACCATGGAGGACAGGGCGTCGTACTCGGCGAGCAGGTCGTCCATGAGGGCCTTGTCGAAGCCCGTGAGGTTGGCCGACTCCTCGGTGAGGCGCTCGAGCCTCTCGCTCTTCACGTCTGCCTTTGCCTTGCGTGCCATCACTCCTCCTCGTCCCAGTCGTACTCGTCCATTTCGTCGGGCACGCCTATCTGGCGAACCTTGCTCCACCACACGTCCCTCCACGTGCCGTCCTCGTAGCAGACCTTGGCGAGCTGCTGCGTGGAGAGAAGCGGGTGGAGGAACGCCGGCATCTCCTCGTTCCCCGTCTTGACGAGGCAGGGTACCGCGTCCGTGTGCCTGATCGTGTTTGCCATGTCGCTCCTAGTAGTTGGTGAGGATAGCCACGCCGTCTGCGTTGAACAGCACCTCGTGCACCTCGTCCTTAGTTACGTCCGCGTACATCTGCGAGAAGTGCTTGATGGCCCACTTCCTGCTGGACGCGTAGGTCACGGCGACGTCGTCGGTGAACGTGTGCGTCTCGGGGTCCATCTGGCCGGGCCTACGGAACACGTAGAGCCTCATTTGGCCCATGTACTGGAACTCCTCTTTGAAGTCGACCTTTACCACAGCCATGTGTCCTCCTTGAACACGACGTTGCCGTTCTCGTCGAAGCGGAACCGCCTCGGTGCCTCGTCCTTGTTCTTGGAGTGCACCGCGGCGTGGCAGTCTTGGCACAGCCTCATGAGGTTGTCCAAGTTGAGCGTCACCGACGGGTCGCCTATGTTCTCGGGCGAGACGTGGACTATGTGGTGCACCACCTTGGCGGGCTTCAGCAGGCCGTGCTCGTAACACCTCTCGCACATACCCGGCGGCACGGACCCCGTTGTCGTCTCGGTGCGCTCCATGGCGAGCTGCTGAAGGTGGAGCCAACGGGCAGAGTGATACAGCGGCTTGGCGAACTCTCGGGCCATCTGACCTCGAATCATACGGCAAAACTATAAACAAACTAATGTCATACGCTGACGTTATATCACAAAGGTTAGGTACCTTGCAAGTTGGTGTCTCACGGTGAGACACCGAACGTACGTGCCGTTCTGAAGTAGGCCTAGTCGACGTCCTTGTAGTGCTCACCACTCCTTACGCGTGCGATGGTCGACTTGTCTACTCCATAGACCGTAGCAAGGACCCTAGCGCTGCGAGGATCGTTCCTAATCTCCTCCACCTGTTCGCTGCTTAGCTTCCTGTTGACTGCTGGCCTGTATGGGTGTACTTGGTTGTGATGCCAGCCGATTCTCCTACCAAGCACGTTGATGGCGTGGTTGACGTTCTCCTTCTGAGTGCACCATTCGAGGTTCTCTGCGTTGTTGTTCGTCGGGTCACCGTCAATGTGGTTGACCACGTTTCTCTCTTCGGTTCTCCCCGGTACGAAGTACTTCGCAACGAGGCGATGCACGAGCCTAGTCTTGCAGGCGTCGCCATCGCTGGCACGTACCATCTTGTATCCCTGATTATTTAGCTGTAACGTGAGGATTCTCGCCTCGCCGGACTTGGATCCGTTTGAGAAGACCCTACCCCTGTTGCTCACGTAGTAGATGCCATCCTCACCGCCCATGCGAGCCCATATCTCACCGTCTTCGCATGGTGGCTTGACGTCCCTCTTCAAACCTCGCAGGGCTTCGTCTACACGGCTTGTGGCAACTGCAAGGTCCGTGGCGATTGAAACCTTGGACATTCCCTTGAGCCAGTGCTCCTTTGCGTATGTGACCTCACGTTCGGTGAGGGGCCTCGTTCTGGGCGACGAATGCTTCCACTTCTCGTCTGCTATCGGGTCTCCGACTTCGTCCCATACGAGGTTGTCCGCATGGTTGTTCCGCAGGTTGCCGTCAATGTGCAGGACCTTGCATTTGGACTCGCTCTTACCATCGCAGAAACATTCGGCAACGAGCTGCGAGACAGACATGTATGTTGGCTTGCCGTCACTGAGAACGACCTTCTCCAATGCATACCGTCCGCCTACGGTTGGGAGGACCTTCGCATCTCCCGTGCTCCCATTGGCGTACACACGTCCCAAGTTACTTACGTAATAGTGGTCGTTGAAACCTGGGACTTTCTTCCACTCTTCGCCATCTAGGCATGGAGGCGGGACGTCCCTCTTCTCCTTCTTCATTATGTTCCTGACGGACGTCGTGCTCATGCCGGTTCTCTCTGAGATCCTCGTTATTGAGCACCCGTTCTTCCACATAGTCGCTGCTAGATTACGCTGCCAGTCCTTGATACGCGGTCCGCCCATGGCTCTCCAAACTCCGAATATGCTTATCGCTACTAATGATATTGAAAGCACGAACAACCGTTCGCAACTTTGGGGAAACCGTAGGAAAATACAAACTTTTCTAGTTATTTCTCGAGGTCAGAAACGGCAAAATAGCCAATTTAAGGAACTCGAGTTTTTCATGCGCGTGAAAGAAAGC